>ENA-ORDP01001108-ORDP01001108.1-marine-sediment-metagenome-genome-assembly--contig:-NODE-1108-length-15374-cov-12.678504_pt1 | contig 15374 bp, 20 predicted proteins | sample MGYA00248627_ERZ508539 | MGnify/ENA primary metagenome ERZ508539 (study PRJEB26208, sample SAMN05571518) | marine sediment metagenome | biome: deep sea; feature: Hydrothermal vent; material...
AACTGGATATTTTAGGCGTAAGATACAAGTTCATGAATTGATCAGAGGTTCCTTAAATACGGTATTTATAGTTGAGTGCGCGTTCTAAACATCTCAAAAATCTCCTGAGGTTGATAACCCTGCTTATTACCATCGCCGGAATCACACTTGCTATCGAGTACTATCAGATCCGCGATGGTGAGAGGGTTGACGGGCGTATTATCGAAAAACACAGGAAGGCGAAAGGCGGTGGGCCATACGGCGATGCTTACGAAATCATTATCGAATATCCGGCCTATGGGCAGCTCAGACGTTTTACTACCTCACGGGCGGTTTGGGATACGTGGGGAGCGTTAAATACTATTGGTGCTACCGTACCTGTGTTGTACCTGAAAGACGGGAAAGCATTCATCGACCGCTTTATTTATCTGTATCCCTTTACAGCAATACTTCTAGGTCTCTCGATAACGGCGATAGCTGCACTTCTCTGGCTTCTTGTTATTCCTCAGTCACGCATCGAAACTGCCTCCTCACGCGTAAAGCGATATAGAAACGCAAAAAGTGGTACGCACAAGCACCTTAGCCCCAACCGCAGACTGCTGCTCAAGCGCCTGAATCTCTGGTTGCTTATGGCAGGAGGTATACTTGGTCTGCTGGTTATCGGCATCCTGCGCTCATCCCCATGGTTAGTCATTTTCAGCTTTGTCGCCCTCGTGTTACTTCGGTTTGCTATGCGGTGGATATTGGTTTGTCCCAACTGTGGTGCTCCACTCACGAAAGATCTGCAGGAAATAGGGCCGCGTATTGTTTCAAGAACCAACTGGCTGGTAGTAAGGGACTACCTGGCGAAGGGAGTCCCTGTCACCTGCAGGAATTGTGGTCGTTCGCTGGATGATTGACTATAAAATAGTTAACACATATGAGCCGCTTTCTGAGTATTCGGGGGCAGGATAGCATCTGTTTTATGTTTGCCTCTTCACAAGCTCCATTCCTTCACCTTTTATAAACAGGAGCCAGATTAAGGAAATTATAAAAATCAGCGCACCAGAGAGGACAATTACGGCGCCCGGATCCCTGTTGATAGTCAGAACAGCGTATGGCCTATAGGTGAGTCCGGAGAAAACAAGCTTGAGCCCGTCGAAAGCAAGGGGTGTCTTGTCCGGGTATTGCAACAAAAACCAGCCGGTCACCAGGAACTTCTCTCCCTTGTATACCTTTACTTCCAGCGCAGGGTTTCGGAATTGTTTCGAGGCCGAATACACTTTCCCCTTACTGTCTCTGGCAAAATCTGGAATGAGGCCTTCCAGTTTAAGCGTATAACCCCTGCTGCTCGTAACACTCTTTTCATGAAGCTTGATCTTGATTATCTCCTGGGTACCGTTGCCTGAAAGTTCAAACTTCATACTCTCGGGTGCCTCACCGTGGTGGGTGATATAGACCGCATTACCCTGATACAGGAGAGGTTCATTTAATCTCACCACCTTGTCCTTGACGACTCTTTTGTCCCGTATGAGACTGAGGTAGGCATCCATTCTTTGCATGTCGCCATTTTTGGTAAATGCAACGTCCAGCTTGTTCAGCCGTAGCGATAGCTCACTGCTCTGTGGCATGGGGATGCTGCTGCCTTCGAAAAGGCGGTTGTCCATTGTCCGAAACCCGGAGGCGCTGGATACCAGGTGCCCCAAAAGACCGATGATGAAGCCCAGATGGATGGCCTGGGAAAGTATTCTTCTGGGTTTGATCCTGGCCGCGTCCCGTCGAGGTCTTAACATGAACACGATCGAGTCTACAGTGCAGACAATAGTATTTACCACAAAGAGAGCTAGCAGGATAAGGAGGAGAAATATCCACCATGAAGCGGTGAGATTGTTCAGGCCCGCGCCAAAAAGCCAGTAAAAGAATATTTCAAGATCTATCGCCCCGAGGGCTTTTGGAGAACTGGAAAGCAGAATGGTTCCCGTCAGGACATCGATTGTAATGAGAAGGGACAATACAACCGCCAGGCGGGTGGAAGTGAAGAATTTCCAGATACTCTTCATCATGCCTTACATCCCGTGAGAACTTTTCAGGAAGATGCTAACCCCAAGGTAGGTAAACATCACCAGGGCAAAGCCGATTATGGCCATGACAGACACTGTTTTTCCCCGCCACCCCTTAAGCATGCGTGTGTGTAATACGCCAACATAATAAAACCAGAGCAGCAGTGACGCCGCACTCTTTGATTCCCATAGCCAGTAATTGCCCCATGCCAGATAGCCCCAGATTGCGCCAAGCAGCATGGAACCCGAGAAGAATGCAAATCCCCACAGAATCGACCGGTAAGTAATGTTTTGATATATCCCGAGTTCGGTGCCTGTACCAGTCTTTTCCCTGAGGAGATAAAATGCCCCGGCCGCTGCTGCAAGGGTGAAAAGCGCGTAGGCAAAGAAGGAAGTCACCACGTGGATTTCGAACCACCATGTCTTGAGGACAAGAGGCAGGCGATACACACCTGAATCAGAAAAGGCGGCAAGAAGGAGTGCGAGAAAGATGACAGGAATGGTCAGCGTGTCTGTTGTTCTGAGCCTGTAACGAAACAGAAGTATCGTATTCAATACAGCGATTGACCAGCTGAAAAAGAGCAGGGTCTCGAATCGCCCGGCCATGGGGGCATGGCCTGTTTCCATTATTCTCAGAGCCAGGACAATGGTGAGGAAAGCCAGGGCGAGTATCAGTATGTATGTGGATACTCGCTGCAATGTGTGACGTGATTCGTTTCGAGCGAGAACATGGCTGATGAAGCCTGCGCCATAAAAGGCTATGGACAGCCAGAGAAATATCTCCGTCATTATTTCCGCGGCTCCCTGTTCCCAATGGGAGTGACCTGGGGGTAACGGTAAATCTTGTTCTCATAATTCTTTACTATTACCTCTACTTCATTAATTTCTATAACCGTGTCCGAAGGGAGCAGCGAAATCTTTCCACCCCCGCCAGGAAGATCAATAATGAACTTTGGTATAGCAAACCCTGATATATGCCCCTGCAGGCCCCTGAGTATATCCAGACCGCATTCAACGCTTGTCCGCATGTGTTCAGTGCCACGTGTCAAATCGGCCTGATACAAATAATACGGTTTTACCCTGATGGCAATGAGTTTTTGCATCAGCTCTTTGATTGTCTCCAGGTCGTCATTAATCCCTTTAAGGAGGACTGTCTGGCTACCCAGTGGAATACCCGCATCGGCGAGCCTGTTGCAGGCGGTCGTCACCTCCCTGGTTATTTCTCGTGGATGAATAAAGTTTATGTTTATATAGAGGGGGTGATATTTTTTAAGCATCCTGCAGAGATTTTTTGTTATGCGTTGCGGGAGGGCGCCTGGTGTACGGGTTCCGATTCTGATTATCTCGATATGCGGTATATCCCGTACCCTTTCGAGCATCTCTTCAAGTACTTTATCTTTTAGTATTAACGGGTCTCCACCCGAGAGTATTACATCTTTAATCTCTTCATGGTCCCTGATGTAATCAATACCCCTGTGAACCATCTCCCTTGATATTGGCCTCTTTCCTGCGAGCCGTTTCCGCGTGCAGAATCTGCAATAGATTGCACACTGATTTGTCACCATCAGTAGCGCCCTGTCTTTATAGCGATGCACAACAGACGGTACAGGGCTATCACCTTCTTCATTGAGGGGATCATCCACACCTACATCATCATAAATCTCACGTTCATCAGGGACCACTTGTTTGTATATAGGGTCATCCTTTTTCTGTATGAGTGCCATAAAGTAGGGATTTATCTTTGCCGGATATTCTGCGATGACTCTATCGATCTTGCCGTTCTCAATATCAAATGCCGTCGAGATTTGATCGGCCTTTTTAAGGCTCTTTTTTAATAGATGTTGCCAGCGCTCCATTGTCATATACCTATACCGTTAATTAACCGTATAAATCGTTCAGCCGCTTGCGACGACGGTTATTACCGAATCTGTCATTCCGTGTATAAGCTTCTTATCAAGGGGACATACAGTAGCCATCATGCCCGCTAACTTTACATCTTCTTTATACACAAAGTAGTATGGACAGAGACGTACCCGCCCCTTCATTTTTTTTATATCGCCTGTTGATCTGTCTAAATAGTCGACCTCGATATGTCGTCCCTTATGATACTTCTGGAGTATATGCGGAGTTCTATAAAAATCCTCGAGCGTCCTGTCTATGACATCTCCCCATTCTTTTTTTGATACATCATGTCCGACCACAACACCTCTACTCCCCCACGCCAGCTCTGAAAACCCGGATGGCTTTATAACAAACTCCTTCCTTTCGCTTTGTGTCGCCTGTTTCAGTTCTGCCCAGCAGGCGACAGGTCGTTTGCCGACTTTAAGTCCTGGAATTATCCCGTAAGGAGGTAGCTCCGCCGGATCGAGTATCCATGTAGGGGGTAAAATCTTGTGTAGTACAGAAAATACCTTTTCCCCTAATGTAGTCATCCAGTATTCCCTGAGCATGGGGTGATGAAACAGGGCATACAGCATTTTCTCCTCGAGAAAGGGTTTAAAGGGCGGGGTTATAGACACCCGGTTTTTTTTGGCGCTATACATAATCAGTTCAGCTTTCGGGATATTCATCAGATCGAACAACTCAAAGAATCTATAAAGGACGTCGATCTTGCATCGGTTCTCTCCCGATTTAATGTACAGGCCTTCCTCCGTAAATATAATATCCTCGGGTTTAATAGTTGATACATTTACGCCAACTTCCCGCATGGCCCCTGCCAGCCACTCCATCTCAGACCGGTAATCCCTGGATTCCTCGGAGACCACAATAGCAATGACTGGATCAGGTATCGGGGTGGTAGACTTAAGCATATTCAGGAAGCCCTCTGTCATCCCCTCTCGCTCACCAACTATCTTATTCTCTACTTCTAACGAGGTGGATGAATAGGCCCTGCTGAGGCTTCCAGTAATACCCATACCACCCGGGACGGCATCTAATTCCGTCGCAACCATCCCACCTTTCGTCAGTATAATGTCAGGTCTTATGATACCGGGAAGCAGGTCTTTCATCCTGTTCATACGGGCATATTCTATAAGGGACCGAGGTTTTCCCCGATCTAGATACCCGGCAATCCATTCTGGTTGCCTTCCGTGTATGCTTTCATAATAGAGATTGTTTGAGGCGCTATAAAACAGGTAAAGACATCTGCCAAGAGACTCGATAAAGGCGAGTTCTTTTTTCTCCAAAAAGAAAGGTTCTGGGGATATATTCCAGTTAATGTAGACTCCGTCCTCAATCAACCTGTCCTTAATATATAGGCACTGCTCTTTATATGCTGTGTGTCTGATCATTTTGTTGTTTGGGCGATGGGTGTTATTGGCCATCGAAGAAGGCGGTCGTCCGACAGATACCGTCCCTGGGTTCGTGAGCGGAATTTCTCTGATGTATTTCGAGCTGTGATATTCCCGTTTCTGCACTGGCCACCTCTCTCCGATCTAAATTGATTAGCGACATCCTAGAACATGTCTGCTAGGCACAGGTCAATCCAGACATTTGGCTTGACATCTTATTGTAAAGCCCCCTTCACCATTTAACTGCTTCGTCGATAGACCGTGTGCGCCAGTGATTTGGCCAGTGCTTCCGCCTGCTGTTTCATAACATTGCTAATGGCCTGTGTGATAGCATCCCGGGCCAGGGTGAGCAGATGGGGGATGCGTACTGACCGGCTTAACATATGAGTTTCCCTGGCATAGAGCATGAGTATGTCCTGTAGCAGGTCTCGGAACTGCGACTCGCTATAAAGTTCATTCACTGCTGCGCGAAACGAACTGACGTCTTGCCATTGGGTAAGGATGCGGTAACTTGTTTGCAGCAGTAGTTCAATACGCTGCTGCCGATAGCGTTCAATGTCCTGATACTGGATCTGGATATCGATAGGAAACACGGATGCTTTGCGCAAAAAGGTTTGATCGATTTTCCGTGCTTCCTGCAACAGGGCAGCCACATGGGCAGGGCCAGGTTTTATTCCGGATTGAAGCACTAAGGCTGCCCGGGTGATGACCATCCGGTCTTTCTCCACTTCCTTGCCGACATTAATGTCCAGAAAAGACTGAAAGGCAGGCAATGCCAATCTGAACAGGGTATAAGCTTTTAGGCCTTCTACGGTGCGCTGGCTGAAGGTCTCCATCATAACGCGGTTCATGGCACAAAGTACGTTGACCCTGTTCACGATTCCGCCCGGTGACTAGGTATCGAGAGGCTTCATCGCCGTGTGATAGCCTATCATGCCGCCTAACAGGGTCTGGCTTGAAACCTCCTCAAATTCCACATCACGAAGCAAGTCTGAGAACTCATCAGCAGAATAAAACATACGCAGGGTATTGATGAAATATTGCTTGCAGCCACGGGTCGAGGTGGCGCTTCGAAATATCAGGGCGGTAAAGTTCAGACAAAAATGCAGGTAGGAATAATAGCTCCACTCCACAAATTTGTTAGCCGGGCGCAGCATATCGCAGTGATGGAAGTGCCCGCCAGGTTTCAGCACCCGCCTGATTTCAAGGCTGACATCCACGATGCGTAAATGTCGCGAGGCATACTGCAGGGTGACCACATCGAAATGATTGTCGGGGAAGGGCAGGGTATGGACATCACCGATGGTGCTGTCGATATGCATGCCGAGCTTGTAAGCCAATTCATACCCCACCGCCTGCATGGCTTTGCTGCGGTCCATAGCGTAGACCTGCAGATCCGGCTGTTTTTTCAGGAGTGCGATGCCAATAGCGTTGGTACCGGCACAGACATCCAGCACCTTCTGCCCACTTTGTACGTCTATGGTAGAGAGAAAACGGTTGCGAAACGAGGTCCAGAGACCAAGGCTGGCCACATAATTAGCACGGTCATAATAATGGGCGACATCAGAAAAGACTTCATCCAGTTCTTCTACCCAAACTTGTTTGAATTGGTGCTCGCGATTATCCTCTCTTGTGGCAAACTGGATTGCGCGTTCACCGTTGGCCATATTTCCTCCTCTGTGTAGATTTTTTGTTGATAGAAATGTAACAGTGATGGTTCTACCTTAATGTAAACCAGTACGACTAGCAGCAATCGTGCGTATGTTCAGCCTGCGTCCAGCTGATCCGCAGTGTTGATGAGAAAATTGGGGGCTCGATCAAGGTTTACGCCAGTATTAGAAACAGTTGAAGTAAATGGGGTGCGTTATAGATACGAATGGAGACAATATTGCAGTTTAGGCCTTTGGGAGGGGCTAAGTCTGGCTCTTGAGATTTATGATAATGGCAATTCTTCATTGTGAATAACGCAATAAAAGGGCAGAATCTCGAATTAAAATTGTCAGGAAGTACACTTAAAGGGAAAGAAAAAATGCTTGATTTAGAATTTGTTAACCCAATGATTGAATTTACACTCACCTGCCACTGAAACATAATAACGCATTTGAGAGGATATTTATATGAAAAAGAAACCATTAAAATTGACCGTGCGTAGTATGGCGTTCGGGATTACCGTTATCCTGACGGTATTTTCAAACAGTTCGTGGGCTGAAAAAGATAATCGTGAAGCGGTAGTACTTGATGATGAGAATCGCGCATTTGTCCTTCATGAGATGCGGCAAAACGTAAGCGGTATTCAGCAGGCAATAACCGCCTTGTCCAATGATGATATGAAAGGTGTTGCATCTGCGTTGCGGCGTTTGGGGATGCAAAGTATGGCCAACGTACCTCCGACTCTGATGAGTACGGTTCCAGGTGGATTTATGCAAATCGGTATGTCAAATCACCTGGCTTTTGACAAGATAGCTGATGCGGCGGAAAAAGGTGCCTCAACAAAAGATGTATTATCCAGCCTTGGTATAGCAATGAATCGCTGTGTTGCCTGTCACGCTACTTATCGAATTGAGTCCAAATAATACTATGCTCCTAGTTCCTGTGGTGGCAGGTCGCCTCCACCAGATGCCGCCCCAGCGAATCAAAGGACTTTACACTCCGCAATTACTCGCGCTACCAAGCTGCCCACCTGGCAATAGACCCGCTACAACCATCGGTTTGTGTACATTCTTCTGCCACCCACCGATGGATGAGTGGTCTTTATCCAGAATCGTTCTGGATGCAACCTGATTCCATGATTTATTCTCTAACTTCTGGAAATAATAGGCCATCTCGATATATTCACTGGCATACCAGAAGCTGTTGGCGTTCCGACCAATGTCATAAAGTTCATCGATACTGGCACCCTGGGACGCCGCAAGTTCATAGAGTCCGAGCAATGCAGAGCCATGGTTGCAGTCCTGGAAAAAGGTGTCATTATTGCAGCATGGCCGGTAACTGTTTTTCGCTACTTCGAGAACTCGGGCCTCCTGCTCGGGAGTCAGGTCAATGGCAGAGACCTTGTTGAAATAGCCTCCACCGCTGCGTGCTTCACCCAGAACCCATCCACCTGTGCTTGCAAAGCGGCCGACTTTCGGGCCATTGAGCTTGCTTTTTTCATTAAACTGGGTCTTTGTTGCCATTCCTAGCGGCCACATGAGATTGAGCAAAAACGGTGCTGTCTGAAAGCTCATCGTAATTGGTTCGGATGATGGCTGAGTGAATAATTCCTCGACCCATGTCGGAAGGCCGCCCCGTTTGGCATACACAAACTTAAATTTTTCTGGGGAAATAACACCGGCTTCTACCAGCCGTTTTATGGAATCACCAAATGATACATTCAGTTTATGTCCTTCCAGCGGCAATACATCACGAGACATCCTGCCCAGAGCTGCAGTTTGTTTCCCTTTGACATACATTAAAAATCTCGTGTCGTTACTTGCCCAGAATAGCGAGCCTGCCACACCCCCAAACGCTCCTACACCGAGTGCGGCTGAGGTGGCTATAAGGAAACGTCGTCTAGGGTTAGACGGTTGATCAGAATTCTTCATGAAATGCTCCGCGTACTAGGATTAATGTATGAATAACATCTGCTAATTTTAGCTTCTGGATGAAGCTTTTTCCAGTTAATTATGCCGTGAAAGAAAATTGAACCATTACTGTTACTATGGGAATTGCACTATAGGATATGAATCCAGGTATGCTGTGTTAGTCCTTCTGCCCCTGTTTACGATCTGCGAGCTGATGTTGCGTTATAGCACTTGCGAATCGTTCAATAATAATGCCTGCTGGCTCGATCGTATTGATATCAGTAACACTTTTCCCTGCCTGCCAGTAGTCAAGCGAACCGGTTTTGTCGAGTACAGCCTGTTTCAATTTCCACAAAGATCTCAGCATATAGATTGTGCGCATGAGATATTTGCGTTTCTGTCCACGCAACATCCATTTTTCGAACTTGTTGGCCTTCATACCAAGACGATCGGTATAAGGTGTGCGTATCAATGACACGGGCGTACCGCTGACGCGTTCGCTCAACACGATATCAGATTCATTCGCATCCACGATTGCCTGTTTATATGGTGGAGGTGCATTACATTCTGTTGTTGCGATAAATCGTGTTCCCATCTGTACGCCGTCATAGCCCTGATCCAGGGCATGCAGGAAATTGGTCGGAGTACTGATGCCGCCTGCGCATATTATCGGCAGGCCGGGATACTGCAATTCATCATACAGTTCCTGTGTCGACCTGCTCCCCACGTGGCCACCGGCACGATTGTTCACTGCGATAAGGCCGTCGACACCGGCATTGATTGCCTTCTCGGCCCATTTTTTTTCGGTGACGTCGTGGTAAACGATCCCGCCGGCATCGTGTACGCGTTTGACGACCCAGTCGGGTTTACCCATGGAGGTAATAAAAAATCGCACACCTTCTTCCAATGCGATTTCGATCCACTGCACCATGCGTTCATGATAGCGCTTGTTACTCTGTTCAATCAGCGCGTTCATACCAATGGGTTCATTCGTAAGCGAGCGGATGTAACGCAGACCCTCGCGGAAATCATAACCATGGACATAAGTCAGTGAAATCGGTTGAACGATGCCCAATGCCCCGGCTTTCGACGCCGCTGCCACCAGTTCTGGATTACTACAGGGATACATCGGCCCGCAGATAATGGGTAATGCAATACCCACCTGAAGGGTAAACACATTCTCGAATTTTTGTGGGTGTGTTGTCACTGTTCTGGCGGTACTGGGCCCAGACGCCAGTTCACGGTTGTTCGGGCAACTACATCGCCATTTGTATCTCGTATATCAGCGTGGACCTCGAAATCCGTGTCTTCGGTAATGGCCGGTGGCGAGCAATGGCTTTCCGCAACCAAATGACCTCGCGCCTTTTTGTAAAATTCGATACTCAACCTGGTGGGGATACCGCGAGTATCGGCAGACAGGGCGTCCAGCATCGCCAGTCCGCTGGCGACCTCACCCAGATTAGCCAAAGCCAGGGCATGTACCGAGTGCAGGTGGTTGCGAACTCGCCGGCGATCTCGCATATGAATTTGGGCATATCCGGGTTTAAGTTTCCTTACGTTGGCGCCAATCGTTCCTGTATAGGGGATGACCCAACCAAGAATTCGGCTAAATAACCAGGCCCCACCGGGCAGACGCTCCAGGCGTTGCCAAAGATGCTGCAGGCGTGCGATTGGGTTGTCTTTGATAGATGAAGTCATTACATCCTCCTTTGTTGCCCACTACTATACAATCAATGGCAAAATAAAAACTGGATTAGAGGCGTCTGGTGTTTAAGCACTTGAAAAAAGCAGTGTATCTGGTTGATTTGATGTTGCAAGATAATCAAATATCTAAAAAGAGGATATGCCAGCATGATGAAGATGATGTTGTAGAATTGAATACTCCAGCCACAATCCTGGATCCATTAACCGGCATACCAAGAGCAGGTCACAGTAATTTATCCAACAGGGGATACCACTGGGGTGAAATCCGAATAAATGCGATTTATGCGTGGGAAACAACCAGGCATGAGGAATAGCCGCCATAATAAATCTACTGCTATACTCAGAAATTTCACGCTAACCTAAACACAAAGGGAAAAATATGAAAGCCACATTATTAACTATCGGAACAGCAATGCTGTTTATTATTGTCTCTGTAACTACAACTGCCTTTGCAAGTCCGGGCGAGAAACATGTTGAAGAGAAAGGTGGTCATCACGAACATGGGGAAGGCAATCAGGCAGGGGGGCATGAGGGTCGTATGGCCGATGTGATGAAAAGACTAAAAAGCGAACTTGGTGATAAATACAATCAGCCAGTGCCTGTAGCCAGCAAAGAACAACTGGCTTCTGGAAAAAAAATCTATACTAATTCATGTGTGGCCTGTCACGGCGAGATCGGTAAAGGAAACGGTCCGGCGGCTGTCGCTTTAAAACAAAAGCCAGCTGACTTCACCGACCCTGAACACTCAAGATTTTATTCTGACCAGGGGCGTATACAAATAATCAGAAAAGGCAGTGAAGGCACAGCCATGGTGGCCTGGGAAGGCGTACTAAATGAAAAAGAAATCCAGTCGGTGTATGCTTATGTTCGTTCACTAAGAAGTTCCGAAAATGAAGAAAAAGAGGGGCATGGTGAGCATGCTCATTAAAAACGTTCAATGAGTAACATATCTATGGACAGGACTCGATTATTTCTTCGTCGTACTCTCAATAACAAACCGGGCTATCTCTTCGGGCTGATTTAAATCCAGCAAGCTAAGGTCATCACGAGCACTGATGTCTGATTCAATCGGGCCATCACAGGCTATAGCAAAAATATCTTTGTCATCAGGAAACAGTAGAGGTTTCCCGAGTGCTGGTCTATGCAGTTCAATCTTGGGGAAGTGTTCATGTTTGAAACCTTCCACCAGTATCAGATCCAGTTTCTCAAGATCGAGGGCATTTATTGCATCAGTCAGTGATGGCTCATCCTGTTCTTCATCTATTTCACGTATCCAGGCCATGCGGTGACGTGAGGTAACCAGTGTCTGTTTGGCTCCGGCTTTACGCAGCACATAACTGTCCTTACCTGGGTGGTCGATGTCGAAGCGGTGATGGGCGTGTTTGATGACACCGACTTGCAGGCCACTTGCAGATAAAAATGTGATCAATTTTGTCAACAGGGTAGTTTTACCTGTGCCACTCCAGGCGCAGAAGCCAAGCAGAGGAGGCCTCTTAATATTTTTTGTCATGGTATTAGTCCTACTGCAGCTTCCTTAAGGAACCTCTGATCAATTCATGAACTCGTATCTTACGCCTAAAATATCCAGTTTTTTCGTTGCAAACCTTCGCAATAGCCAGCTATTACGTGCGATTTGCGCCTCAAACCTGAACATTTTAGATCGCAATCTACTTCGTCCAGAATTAATCAGAGGTTCCTTAATTCTTCATCGGTATTTATATTCAGGAACATCTCCGGGTAGTCAGAAAAATCTGCTATGGCGACCTTATGTTGTGCAAGCCAGAGCTTGATGGCGCGGTTGCCCTGTTTCAGGAAAGCAGTGAGATCTACTGTCAGCGAGGCTGGTATCAAAGCATACATCTGCTGCATGCGAAATCCATCGTGGGCAACAGCAATTTCTGCGCTGTTTTCAGCTAGTGTTGTAGACAAACGTGCAACGTAATCTGCAGCTAACTGAGGTCCATCGCAGGGTAGAGTAATGATAAACTCTGTATTGACAGTATCCAGGGCCGTCAGAATTCCTGCAAGTGGCCCCTGAAAGCCGGGCATTTTGTCTTTTATGACAGGGAGTCCAAACTGCTGGTATTGTTCCCGGTTACGATTGGCATTGATAATAACCCGTTCAAGCTGTGGTGAAATTTGTTCGATGATTTGCTCGATTAGGGTTTTTCCATGTAGTTTGATCAGGCCTTTATCCTGACCACCCATGCGTGAACTCTGACCGCCAGCCACAATGACTGCTGTAATGTTTGTTTTATCGGGTATGTGTATTTGTGTCTTCATCTGGCGTGATTGTCGATATAATCATAGGGCATGGAGCAGACGGGTAGAAAGAGATTTGATTTGCGGTATGGCTCCCTGCCGATTATTCTGCGCAGAATAATCGGAGAGCTACACTGTGACAGACTAAGGAAAAGTTCGCAATGACAAAAGAAAGACAATTTATTCCGTTAAACATCGCTATTATGACGGTTTCAGATAGCCGTAACGAGGAAACCGATAAATCGGGCGCCACCCTTGTTAAAATGCTGACTGAGGCAGGGCATAAGCTGGCTGATAAGGTAATTGTACCTGATGATATGTACCGCATACGTGCGGACATTTCTCGCTGGATAGTTGATGAGGACATTCAGGTGGTTATTTCGACAGGTGGTACAGGTTTGACGGGACGCGACGGTACGCCGGAGGCGGTCACACCGCTGCTGGATAAGGTGATTGAGGGATTCGGTGAGATGTTTCGTGTCATTTCCTATGATCTTATCGGTGTGTCGACTATACAGTCACGTGCACTTGCCGGTACGGCGAACGGTACATTTATTTTCTGTCTGCCGGGGTCAACGGGTGCCTGTAAAGATGCCTGGCAGCACCTGATATCGGTACAGCTGGATTATCGTACTCGCCCCTGTAACCTAGTGGAGATAATGCCGCGCTTAATGGAAAAATAGAGTACATTTACACAACAATGACTACCACCATTCAGAGGAGAAGGAAAAAGTGAAATTCAACATCCCCGGATACCAGCGCAAGATTATTATTGTTGGATTACTATCGTCCTTGCTACTGTTATTACAGGGCTGTGGCAGTGGTAGAAAAGGCATCACCATTGATTCTGACCCACAGGGTGCCGATATTCTTGCTGATGGAAAGAATATCGGTAAGACGCCTATGCAGATCAAACAGGATGATGTTTTCCCTCCCCATTGGTACGGGAGGAGTTACATGGTGAAAGGAAAGCTGGAAATACAGAAAGAGGGTTGCGAAGGAGTCAGTATGGAGGTCAACGACCTGGTTCTGTCGAAAGATATCAGGAAAAACCTGACCTGTAAGCCAGAGACAATACAAAAGGCTCCAGTAGCAAATATGCCTGGGAAGAAAAAGCCAGTTACGCAAAAACCAGCAGCACAAAAGGCAGCACCGGCAGCCATACCCGCAACAGTAGAATCCAGGCCTGCTGTGAAGGCCAGCAGTGTTGATGATGAAATTGAAAAACGTCTATCCAGACTGAAAGGTCTGCGTGATCGTGGCGTCATCAGTTCTAAGGAATATACTGAGCAGAGAAAGAGGATTCTGGAGTCAATATAGTTTTAATAAATTTATTTAAACAAAGGGTTAGCCAATGAAACTAATGTTATATCACATATTATTTCTACTTATTTTTACACTCTCATCAGTATCGCTGGCGAATGATAAAAGCACAGGGGGCGAGTCGATAGACAAGGTTAAAGAGGCAGCAGGTGAAGCCTATGAGGCCAGTAAAAAGGCAGCTGGTGCCACCTATGATGCAGGAAAAGAAGTCGCACATGATGCTGCGGCTGCAACTGAAAAGGCAGTACACCACGTTGCAGATAAAAGTACAGAATTAGCGCATGACGCTGCTGAAACAAGCGAACAGGCCTGGGACGCAACGAAAGCTGCGGCACATAAAACGGCAGAGAAAAGCAGGGAAATCGCTCACGATGCTGCTGAAGCCGGCGGGGAGGCATGGGATGCCACTAAAGATGCCACGGGCAAGGCTGTTGAATACACCGGTAAGAAAATGCAAGAGGCTGGAGGTGCTGTGCAGAAGTCAGGTGGCTCGATGCAGAATTAATCAGAGGTTCTCTAACCATAACCAGGAAACACAATGAAAAAACTTCTTTATATCTTCAGCATTTCTCTGATACTTATAATCTTTTCAAGCTACGGTTACGCTGCTCAGGTATCAGCTGATGCCCCGGTACTGTCGCGGATTGTGAAGAATGGACAGCTGGTACTGGGAACCTCGGGCAATCAACCACCAATGACAATTGATTATGAGCAGTAGTAGAAATGAAAAAGAAAATAAATATTTTCACAATTGCTCTGTTATTGTTAAGTGTTTTTCATATGGTTCAGTCTGGCGCAAACGAGCAGGCTGGGCTGGCACCTGCTGGACTGGTGAATACTTACTGGCGACTCGTTGAGCTCGAGGGTCAGCCGGTCAAAACAGCGGAAGGTCAGCGGGAGATGAAATTTACCTTGCGAGAAGAAAACAGGGTCACAGGATATGGCGGCTGTAACAGTTTTTTTGGCTCCTACAGCCACGATGCATCTGCACTAACATTCAGTCAGCTTGCGGCAACACGCAAGTTCTGTGCTGATACCATGGACAGGGAGAGTCTGTTTATGAAGGCCCTTTCTCATGCAGCAACATATAAACTAACTGGACAGACCTTGCAATTGTTTGATGATGGCGGACAAGTGCTTGCAAGTCTTGAAGCCGTCTATCTAAGGAGCCTCTGATCAATTCGTGAACTCGTATCTCACGCCTAAAATATCCAGTT
>ENA-ORDP01001109-ORDP01001109.1-marine-sediment-metagenome-genome-assembly--contig:-NODE-1109-length-15372-cov-7.404453_pt1 | contig 15372 bp, 18 predicted proteins | sample MGYA00248627_ERZ508539 | MGnify/ENA primary metagenome ERZ508539 (study PRJEB26208, sample SAMN05571518) | marine sediment metagenome | biome: deep sea; feature: Hydrothermal vent; material...
TGATTTTTTATAAACTCGCCATCACTGTGTGTCCAATTTTGGACTAACAGAATAAGCCGGTTTTCGAGCCTGCCTATTCTTCGCCGGTGTCCAACTCTGCGCGATACTTCGATATACGCTCTCTATATTGTGGGGGGATTCCGTCTCGCCCGAGTTCTTCCAATGCTTCCTGAATAATTTGCTCAATAACAGCGATAGCTTCAGGATCAATATCGGGCAAGGATTGTCGTACCCTGTCAGGTATACCATGAAATTTAGTCTTTGCTGCATAAACCATCGCACGGCAAAGCTCGATAACTTCCTCAACAGGTAGAAGCCTCCCGGCTGCTTCAGCCTCTTTCATTGCCTCATTATTTGCCTGGTGATGCTTTAATCTCGCATTCTCTTTCTGGTTGTCGTATGTCTTTCCACTTTCTGACTTTGGGGTTTCGAGATGATCAACTACGTCACTCATTCGCCAGAGTTTTTGAATACGTTTATCCGTCTTTTTTTCTTCAGCTGGAGCGAGGGATTCAAGCCGTTTAGCCAATGTACGCCTGTCCATTTCCAATTCCGTTGCTAAGCCTGAAATACTCCATAATTTTGATTGCATTGCCATGTTTAATCCTTGTTGTGGTGGAACGGCTGAAAAATTCTATAACAAGCGAAACAAAGCGCTCGAAATATACCCCAGTGGCTTAATGGGACGACAGTACCTTTTTCATTCAATAATTCACGTATATCAGTCATATTTCCCCACTTATACCTAATATTCAGCAATATCTGGCTTATATTTACCACTTTGATGTATTTATCCCCGTTGATATCACTCTCTACCCGTCGCCAGGCTAATCAGGATCGACGCTGTGCGCTCATCTAACCTGGCACAGCCACTTGGGCTTGCCGTGTGATCTAGAGCCTCTCCGGCCTGCTTACGACGGTATCAGTTCAGTCTTTACTTAGCTGGCGCTTTAAGTTGCCCTGTCCGACCTCGGTAACTATTTGATCGGCCAGATTGCCAAATTCTCTCAATTTATTTTCAAAAGCTGCAATATTTTTATCCAGCTCAGTCAATTCAATTTTACGCTCGGCTAGGGGTGGGCCAGCTTCAGGCCAATTCCATGTCTGTGCAGTTTTCTTAATCCCAGCCTTTATCTGGTCTGTCAGTAAACCGCACAAAATATTCTCAAGTTTTGGGGTGTTTACAACAATGACATCATTAAAGAGCGAATTTGCCGGGTGCAGATCACCGAGCGGCCTAGATTTTAATGGGCCAGTAAGCCGCTCTAAAACAGAGTTGAATTCTTGAGCACGGACATCTACTTGTCGGCATAATTTTTCAATATGTTCGTCAATCGGCAATGCTAATGTTTGCAAATCTTCCCGTCTTTGTTTGGCCTTCTCAAGTCTGCTTAACACCTGTGCACGTTCGTCTCCAATTGCAGCCAATTGCGTTTTAAATGCACCAAATGAAAATGTCATGAGTTGTACCCTCTAGAAAAAATGGGAATAACATTATTTTTGCCTTCCCGAAAACTGATATAGTTTCTCAGGCATTGGCCAAACTTTAGCTTGATGCCTGGGTTTGTCTTCCATTGCCTAATGGTATCCATAGCCCGTTGCCCTTCGTCGACCTTGTCACTGTGCTGTTCTGTCATTGTATTCTCTGGACATTACCGCCCGTTATGTGTATCCGTCCGGCGGATTCTGCTTTTGTATACGCCAAATACGTTTCAAAATTGCCGCAAAATTCCTCACGAATTTCAGCAGATGTTTTCCAAATTTGCTGCGTCTGTTCTGTTACTGATTGACTGTCTGTTGCCATGGTTTTTTCTCCATTTGTTTGTGATTGGATTGGTTTTTGATGATCGTCTGATTTCATAATTTTTGCTCCGTTGGTTTGCATGCTGTCGGCCAGCCCGTGATCAAGTGCCTGTTGTCCAATAAATATTCTTCCGTCGGCCATGTGTGCCCGCACGAAGTCTGTTGAGGTTCCACGATTGCGCGCTACATCTTCAACAAAGATCGAATAAATAGTGTCAACTTGATCCTGAATTGTTTCCCGCCCGGTATCTGACAGGGGTTTGTGTTGGCTGGTTACTGCCTTGTACTTTCCTGCTGTAATATCGGTGACCAAAACACCCGCTGCCTTCTCTCGTTGTGAGGTATCGATATGCCTTGATAGCACCCCGATGGAACCTACGATTGTAGTGGCTGATGAAAGGGTGATACTGTCTGCAGCAGATCCTATCCAATACGCGGCACTGGCCATTAACCCGTTTGCCGCGGCAGTGATAGGCTTTTTCCCTCGGTTGCTGAAAATCAAATCCGACAGCTCCGAAACCCCGTTTATCGATCCGCCTGGACTGTCGATATCAAAATGGATAGCCTTAATAGCAGGGTTTGCTATCGCCTGTTTAAATGCGTGCGAGACATCTTCCAAGGATGTGCCGCCAAACATGCGCAGTAAAATGCTGTCGTATTTATCAAGCACGCCATACACCGGGATAATGGCCGTTGTACCGTCTTGCTGTGTAGCGAATTGGGCAGCTGCAGCCGGTTTAATGCCGTGTTTTTGTGCTTCGATAATCAATTCGAGTGTGCTTGGCCGAATTGCCCAAAGTCCAGTTAAATTTTCCATTCACAAATCCTTATTAAAAGTTGCCCCGGATTTTCGGTTGCCGGTGCCGGGGCATCACCGGCTTGAGACTCACCGGCCTCAAATCTAAAAGAGGAAAACCCGTCCTGGCAAGCGGTGTCTTATTCCAAGAAAATACATTGTATCAAATCGCGTTTTTTGCGGTGACCTTCACTTGGTCGCCGCATTTTTTATCATTTGGAGATCAATGCGCTCAGAAATTGTCAGGTGTTCTTTTTTCTTGGGCCGATCTACATGGCCGGCCATTTCATAATACTGTCGGTCGGACAAAGATGTACGAATTCCGGCCATTTCTGCATATCTAAAATAAAAAAATAGTTGCTTTCTAAGACCGCTCCATTGTTTTGGCGGTTCTTTGTTTCTTTGATGCCCAGGCCAGAATCTTTTTTCAAACGATTCTATGTGGTTGAATAATTTTTCAATTCTTTGTATCTGTTTTTTCCCATCGCAATAAGTTAAAGCCTTTCGCCATGCCTGGTTACGTTTTAGAAAAAAGTAGCGTTTGCCAAAATGATCACCGCCATTTCGTGTGGAAAGTCCCAAACACCTTTCGAGGGGTTGCCCGGTGCGCATACTTTGATTGACGCCACGAGAAAACCAGCAAGATACGTCTGGCGGCGCATGATCGCGCACGACGGCCATAATCTGCAACAGATTTTTAATGTTGTCGTCGGTATTCACTTACTATTTTTTAACAGGCAGCCTGTTATAAAGAAGTGGCAGCCTATGGATATATGACTGTAAAAATAAGTCGAAAACGTAGTATTCATGCGGGTTTCACCATAGAGCGCCGAGAAACGAACGCAGGGGTGGCCATCTATGTGTGGCATCCTAAGCATGATTGTTAAAAGTTCCATCAGGTACATGCCATGACCAGGTACCGGATTTGCCAAAACCAGTTCGTTTTGCTGTTACGTTTAATTCATTTTTTGCTCTCTGAACTGTGCGCCAAGAATGCCCAGAAAGATTTGCTTGTTTCTTTAATTCGGATACAAGTGTTGCGCCGTGTCCCAATTCTTCAAGCAACCATTTTTTCGCATCATCTCGTTCAGTATGCCCATCATCATTAATCGATAATGCTTCATCTGCAGACACTTCAACTGCATCTGGTTCCCAGGCAATGAATGGAGCACCGCTATCAGCACAATCAATGTGATATGCGAATCCTGTTTGATCTTCGCCCAGGTTGTTTTTCATCGGGAGAAATAAGCGCCGTGATGGATCATCCTTATCCTTCGTTACTAGAAATGATGCTCTCGCTGCTGCCACAAAAGCGAGTGATCCAGTTGCTCGATACATTGCGTTACCGCTGGCACCTTTATTCAGGTGCGTTACAGCAACGATCGAAACACTATGTCTGGTAGCCAGTTCACCAATCGGTGCAAGTAGTCCCCGCACGTTTGCATTGTTGTGGCTGTCAGTATTTCCAAGGTATGCAGAAAGAGGGTCGATAATTACCAGTCTACAATCCGGGACCATCAATAAAAGATCATCGAGTAAAGGCAAGTCACAGGACATATCAAAGCCGCGCTTATAAGGCATTCCTTCCTTGTCCAGATCATCGATCAGGCCGATATTTCTCACCCGGCTGACATTTGCGCCGGCAGCATCTAATCGTGGCCTTATCGTATCGCCAGGATCGTCTTCAGCACTCAGCATTAATACTTCACCAACTGGGCATTTTGCCTTATCAACAGGCCATGCTGAGCCGTTGGATACGTGGGCTGCAAGTGCCACACTGATCATTGATTTGCCGAGCCCAGGATCACCAGCTATCAATGTTAGTTTTCCTATAGCAATACGTCCCGGCCATAACCAATCGATCGCTTTTGGGTGAATCATTGAATATTGTTTGCTGGAAAGCCGCTTAACAATTCTTTTTGGCAGATCAACGATCACATCACCAACTGTTAATTCCTCTGGTGGCTTCATTTAATTACCGCCTCACTTAAATGGCGTATGCAGTGCCCGTCTTTTCCTGGGCGTGTAAATCGTTTTACACCATCTCGAATAAGTGCAGATGCTAAGTTATAAAACTCTTTTTCGGATGGTGGTTGACCTTCGACAATCGCAACTATCGGATCATGTCCAGCCAGTGTGTGCCAGTCATATAAAAAAGGATCGTCACCTGTGGGTAATAAAGCGAAAAGGTGTGAATTTTCTAAGGTGCGGGCTTTATTCCATGCACCAGATCCAACAAGAAGAAAAACACTGACCGCTGACCCATCTGCTGATGTCCCTGCATATTCAGGCCATTTTTCAGGATGCCTAAGTACCGCGCTGAGGTATTCGCTGTACGGGGCGCGCTGCAGCGGCTCATGTGATATATTACTCATCAGTGAGACACCTCACTTGCATCAAGGATATTTGCATCTGAGAAACCCCTTCGCCGCCAAGCCTGGGGTTTTTCTTTGCGTGGTGGATTGTCATGCTGCGTGATGCTCCTCAAATGATTCGAGGCTTGCACTCCACTCAGCTATTACTTCTTCTGTCCAGGATCGTTGACCGTTAATATATTGAGGGGCAGGGAATTTATTTGCCTTGATCCATCGCCAGATTGTTGTGCGATGCTTGCCGGTCAGGTTTTCAATATCTTTTGTATCAAGACGGCGTGAAACTGATAGTTTTCGCTCAGGCTTTTTAACTGAGCGTTGCTTTTCTTCTAACATGGTTAGTCCTCATAAAGTGTGTTTGCACTTTGGAGACTAACCGAGGGGGAGTAATATAAATAGGTGCGGTAATTACCCTGATTTATGGGTAATTATTGCGCTTGGGTTCCTTACTTCATCTATTGCATCAGAGGTTAAGCGTCTTATGTCTTTGGGGGCCGCGTTACCTTCAGCTAATACCAGGCCGTACTTCAGGCATTCTGCATACGTACTTGATCCCATTTCACCATCATATTTTGTAGGCGTATCATGAAGAATATCTTTAAATAGAATAGCAATCCTAAAAGCAAAAGAGAACCTCGCTGATTTTCTTCCCGCACCAGCATGGAGTGAGGCATAATCTGATTCAGTCTCACTTAATGCCCAGCTAAGCAGTGACAAGTCCTTTTTCAGTTTTTGAATAAAGCTGTCTGGGTTAACTTTACTGTGCAAGACTCCATACACATAGCCTTCCGTTGAAAAGATTATATTTTCAAGTCGGTTAATTAAAGTTTCTGTATCTTTGCCAAGCACCTTAGCCGCCGCCCGCACTTCAGTTCCGCTAGGTTTCTGTTTTTCCATTCCCAGATCATATTTAAATGAAATGACAGCTTCATAAAATTCAACTGCGAACGTAATACCCCGGTTGCTATCATCGCAAATTATCTGCATTACCCTTTCGTAATCCATATCCAATAGCGAAAGTCCGGCTTCTGGTTTTTTATATTCCCACTTTGGGCCTTTAGTTGGCATTATTGCGCCCTCACGAGTGGCGTGACGTTTTCGCGGGCATTCACTAGCAGATCGACATAATCTCCCCATTTTTCTAATGCCTCGCGCCGCTGTTCCAGCATCGGGTTGGTGTTATAGGTCTCTGCTATACGTCCTAGTGAATGATTCAGGCACTTTTCAGCTATATGTGGCTCAATCTTCAAGTCATCCATGTGACTGCGCATAGTACGCCTGAGATCGTGAGGGGTAGCTTTCGGAATGGTCAGAATATGCTTACCTTCTTTGTCTTTGATCTCAAAAAGCCGCGTCATAGCCCTGACAAACACTTTGTCCGTTATTGAGCCATCTTTACCGGGAACTACGTATTTAGAATCACCGGCATAGTCTCTTAATTGTTTGAATAATGTCAGTAGGTGAGATGATAGGGGGACAGTCCATGCCCTTGTTTTACTGTTTTCCTCTGGAATGAACCACTCTCCCTGATCCAGGTCAACATCAGACCATTGAGCCTTGATAAGCTCACCAGACCGAACACCTGACAACAATAGCACTCTGAGACCTGTTCGCACGGGTGCAGACATGCGCGGGGTCTTATCCAGTGCAGACCAGAATGCTCTGATCTCTTCCGCATCCAGTGATCGGTCGCGCATATTGGTTGTGATGCCCAGTCCTTTGGGTTCCAGGGAGTAGGCAGGAGAGTGATCTATAAAACCTCTGCTTTCGGCAAACTTAAACATTTGCTTCATGGTGGATAGCACTTTCCCTGCATGGCCTGTTGCTCCACGATTGACAACAATCGACACGACCTTACTGGCTGCAATGGTAGTGACGGCATTGGGCTTCTTTTTGCCGATTACCGGAAGAATATCTTTGTCCAGCACATAGCGGACAATTTCAGGGCGTTTACGGTGGGGAACTATCCGGTCACGATAGAAAATATCAGCCAGTTCGTTTACAGTTTTCGGATTTTCTTTCAGGTCATTGAATAAATCACCACCACTATGTTGATCTTTTAGCTTTCCCAGCTTCTTTCTAGCATCAGCAAGGGATACGTCAGGGTATCGGCCTATATTAATGATACGCTGCTTGTTGTTATGGTTTACACGCCATATATATGTGCGGGTGCCGGTGGGCTGTACACGGATGCGTAGACCTGGGCAACCTTCGTCTGCAACTTCATAACGGGTTTTCTGGCCTTTCAGGTCATCAAGTTGCTTGGCAGTTTTGATGTGTTTTGGTGTAGAATACGTGCTTGCCATGTTGATACCTCACCGTATCTATCTGGTAGGGGCTGTCAGTGTTTGCGCACTTTCGGCCCCATTTAGTGCTTGGGGTAAACGTTTGGGGTAAATAATTACCCGCATTTGTATGTTATCGGATGCAACACTCAAACGCAATAGGTAGTGGTCAAATATCCTGAAAGCATTGTAATAAAAGCTGTTTAGGTGAAAGATTGCTTCGGGGTAAATCTGCATGCAACACTACTAAATTGAATTGACATGGTAGTGGTCGGTGGTTCGATCCCACTCGCGCCTACCAGAAATTAGGGGTGAAATTAGGGGGTCAGGGTTGATTTTGTGAATCTAAGTCAACTCTGACCCCGTATCACAGTTGGGAGTTCATCCCTTTCACGCGACCTCTGGTAAGGGTCGCCACTGAGACGAGGTTACAATCATGCCTGTTATTACCCTTCCTGATGGATCTACTCGATCCTTTGCTGCCCCTGTTTCTGTGATGCAGGTTGCCGAAGACATTGGTCCCGGGCTTGCCAAAGCGACTCTTGCTGGTCGTGTTAATGGTGATCTGGTCGATGCCAGTTTTGTCATGAGTGATGATGCCTCACTGGCGATAGTGACATCACGTGATGATGATGCGCTGGAGCTGTTTCGTCATGATGCCGCACATGTGATGGCGCAGGCGGTGCAGGAATTATTTCCTGGTACACAGGTGACAATCGGCCCTGCTATTGAAGATGGTTTTTATTATGATTTTGCCCGTGACGAAGCCTTTACATCTGCAGATTTGAATAAGATCGAGCAGAAGATGCATGAAATTGTTAAGCGCGATCTAGTTATTCAGCGTGAGGTGATGGACAGGGCAGAGGCTATGAAGGTTTTTGCCGAACTGGGTGAGGATTATAAGGTCGAGATTATCGAGGATATTATCCCGGAGGGCGAAGAAGTCTCCATCTACCGTCAGGGTGACTGGTTTGATGTCTGCCGTGGGCCACATTTACCGAGTACCGGCAAGCTGGGGAAGGCCTTTAAGTTAATGAAATTGGCCGGGGCCTATTGGCGTGGCGATTCACGTAATGAAATGCTGCAGCGTATCTATGGTACTGCCTGGACAGACAGGAAAGAGTTGAAGGCCTACCTGCATCGGCTTGAAGAAGCGGAAAAGCGTGACCATCGAAAGCTTGCAAAGCAGATGGACCTGTTTCACCTGCAGGAGCAGGCACCCGGCATGGTATACTGGCATGACAAGGGCTGGCGGATCTATCAGGTTGTTGAAAACTACATTCGTTCACAGTTACGTGAGCACGGCTACCAGGAAGTGCATACGCCACAGATTATTGATCGTTCGTTGTGGGAGAAGTCGGGTCATTGGGACAAGTTCCACGATGATATGTTTACCACGGCTTCGGAAAACCGTGATTACGCGATTAAACCGATGAATTGCCCGGCACATATTCAGATATACAACCAGGGACTGAAAAGTTACCGTGATCTGCCGCTGCGACTGGCTGAGTTTGGCTCCTGTCACCGTAACGAGCCCTCCGGTACCCTGCACGGCATCATGCGCCTGCGTAATTTCGTGCAGGACGATGCGCATATCTTCTGTACAGAGGAGCAGATTCAGGATGAAGTCTCTGATTTCATTGATCTGCTGTTTGAAGTGTATAAAGACTTTGGCTTTGAAGATATCCTGATTAAGCTTTCTACACGTCCTGAAAAAAGAGTGGGTAAGGACGAGGACTGGGATAGAGCTGAGCTTGCCCTGGAGCAAGCTCTGAATGCCAAGCAGCTGGATTGGGATCTACAGCCGGGTGAGGGGGCATTCTATGGGCCTAAAATTGATTTTTCACTGAAAGACAGCATTGGTCGAGTCTGGCAGTGCGGTACCATTCAGGTCGATTTCTCCATGCCGGGGCGGCTTGATGCAAGCTATATCGATCATGGCGGCAATAAGCAGGTGCCAGTGATGTTGCACCGCGCAATACTGGGTTCGCTGGAGCGTTTTATCGGTATTCTGATCGAAGAATCTGCGGGACTGCTGCCATTATGGCTGGCACCGGTGCAGGCTGTGGTGATGAATATTACAGACGATCAGGCTGAATTTGCCACAAATGTTGAGAGAACCTTGAAAAAACAGGGTTTCAGAGTCGATTCGGACTTGAGAAATGAGAAGATCGGCTTTAAAATTCGCGAGCACACAATTCAGCGCATTCCGTACCTTCTCGTGGTGGGTAACCGCGAGGTGGAAGGTAGTGCTGTTTCTGTTCGTACACAAAAGGGTGAAGACCTGGGTTCGATGGCGGTAGAAGAATTTGCCGACCTGATGAACAAAGAGGTTTCCACCAAGAGTCAAACTGTTTCGGAGGGTTAAACCAATCGCAGGTGAAAAGCAGTATCGTATGAATTCGCAAATTCGGGTGCCCAAAGTGCGCCTGGTCGGTGAAGATGGTGGTCAGATAGGACTTGTTGCTACAGATGAAGCACTCAATATGGCAGAAGACGCCGGTCTGGATCTGGTCGAAATATCTCCAAATGCTGATCCGCCTGTCTGTCGGCTGATGGACTATGGTAAGTTCAAGTATCAGGACAGCAAGCGCAAGCATGCAGCGAAGAAGAAGCAGAAAGTAGTAACGGTTAAGGAGATTAAGTTTCGTCCCGGCACAGATGTTGGCGATTACAATATCAAGCTTGGTAAACTGATCAAATTCCTTGAAAACGGAGACAAGATAAAATTGACTTTACGTTTTCGCGGTAGAGAAATGGCACATCAGCATCTGGGTATGGAATTACTCAAGCGTGCCGAAGCGGATCTTTCGGAACTGGCTGTTGTGGAGCAGTATCCGAAAATGGAAGGGCGCCAGATGGTAATGGTAATGGCGCCGAAGAAAGCCTAGTAAAGCCGTCGACGGTTCACGGTAAGCGGGTATAAATTAATTGCAGCGAGATGTTGCAATACGTACATAATGTACAATGAAAAACCGGAGTAAGAAATGCCTAAAATGAAGACCAACCGGGGTGCTGCAAAGCGCTTCAAAAAGATGGCGGGTGGTGGTTTTAAACGATCACAGGGTCATCGTCGCCATATCCTCACCAAGAAGTCGACCAAGCGCAAGCGTCATTTGCGTGCTGCGGCGACTATTAACAAAGCCGATGTCGCATCTGTCAAGCAGATGCTGCCATTCAGTTAACCGGGAGGATTAGAATATGCCACGCGTAAAACGCGGTGTTACGACACACGCACGTCACAAAAAGGTACTTGATCGCGCCAGGGGTTATCGCGGTGCAAGAAAGAATGTATTTCGTGTTGCCAATCAGGCTGTTGCTAAAGCGGGACAATATGCCTATCGTGACCGTCGACAGAAGAAACGTCAGTTTCGTGCACTATGGATCGCACGTATCAATGCTGCTGCCCGTTTGAATGGTCTCAGTTATAGCCGTTTCATGAACGGACTGTCGCGTGCTGAAATCGATCTCGATCGTAAGGTGCTGGCGGACATTGCGGTGCATGATAGTGATGGCTTTTCCGCACTGGCTGAAAAGGCCAGAACGGCTCTCGCTTCCTGATTTATCGCTGCGAATGATTCCACCGGGGTCAGATTCGATTTTAAGATTCACAAAATCGAGTCTGACCCCTTTTTATTTCATGACATAAATGACTGATTCAGAAAGTAAAATTCGCCAGGAACTCGATGATCTGGTGGCACAGGCAAAGGCAGAAGCCAGTGTGGCAAATGAATTGTCTGTGCTGGATGATGTACGGGTACGATATCTTGGTAAAAAGGGTGAACTGACCCTGCAGCTCAAGCGTATTGGTAGTCTGCCCACTGAATTAAGACCCAGTTTTGGAAAATGGGTCAATCTGGCAAAAAATCAGGTGCAGGAACAGATTGCTGCCTGCAAGGATATGCTGGAACAGGCCCGGTTGAATGAGAAGCTGGCAGAAGAGAATATAGATGTCACGCTACCGGGCAGACGCTCAGCCCACGGCGGTCAGCATCCCGTTACTCGTACGCTGCAGCGACTGGAAGATATCTTTGTCTCAATGGGCTTTGCTGTGGCCGAAGGGCCCGAGATCGAAGATGATTTTCATAATTTTGAAGCATTAAACATACCGCCCAGTCATCCTGCACGTGCTATGCACGACACATTCTATCTGAAAGATGCTTTTCAGAAAGAGAAGGGGGTGTTGCGTACTCATACCTCACCCGTGCAGGTGCGCTTTATGGAGAACCACGAGCCACCGTTTCGTATAATCGCCCCGGGCCGTGTCTATCGCTGTGACTCTGATGTCACCCATACACCGATGTTTCATCAAATCGAGGGACTTTTTGTTGATGAAAATGTCAGCTTTGCAGATTTGAAAGGTGTTTTGTCAGAATTCCTGAAAGTTTTCTTTGAAAAGGATCTGGAGGTGAAGTTTCGGCCATCATTTTTCCCTTTCACCGAACCCTCTGCAGAAGTGGACATCAGTTGCGTAATGTGTGGCGGTGAGGGTTGCAGGGTCTGTTCTCATACTGGCTGGCTGGAAGTGCTGGGTTGCGGCATGGTGCATCCTGAAGTGTTTGCTCATGTCGGTATAGACAGTGAAAAATGTTCTGGATTTGCCTTTGGTATTGGCGTAGAGCGATTAGCAATGTTACGCTATGGAGTCAATGACTTACGTCTGTTTTTTGAGAATGATTTGAGCTTTCTGAGGCAGTTCAGATGAATGGCTTATTATTAATCACGAGGTGGTTGAAGCATGCGGGTTAGTGAAGCCTGGTTGCGGGAATGGGTCTCGCCTAAGTTGAACACCAATGAGCTGGCTAACAGGCTGACGATGGCCGGTCTGGAAGTGGGTAATATTGAACCTGCTGGAGACTTGTCCGACAAGCTGCTGGTTGGGAGAATAGAGCAGATTTCCGCCCATCCGGATGCTGATCGTCTGCGAGTATGTAAGGTTAATGTTGGTCGTGCAAGAAATCTGACTATCGTTTGTGGTGCTGCCAATGCACGAAAAGGGCTTTATACCATTGTGGCACTGGTTGGTGCTAAATTGCCTGGCGGTAAGGCCATCAGCAAAACAACTGTGCGCGGTGTGACCTCTTCCGGCATGTTGTGTTCGGCTTCAGAACTGGGGCTGGAGGAATCTTCAACGGGGATACTGGATCTTGCAGGGAAACCTGCTGCGGGCATGCTGGCAAGTACCCTTTTCCAGATTGATGACTGTATTCTTGATCTTGAGTTGACCCCTAATCGTGGTGATTGCCTGAGTATTCGCGGTGTTGCACGCGAAGTGGCTGCACTGACCAACTGCCGGTTAAAAAAGCCGGTCAAATCCGTCGAAATGGCCGTGCAGGCCCGGGGTAAGCTGCCGATTAAGCTTACAGCCAGTGATGGTTGCCCACATTATGTCGGACGCATCATCCGTGGCGTGGATGCATCAGCAGTAACGCCATTATGGATTAAAGAGCGACTGCGCCGTGCCGGCATACGCTGCCTGGGGCCCTCTGTCGATATCACTAACTACGTCATGATAGAGTTGGGCCAGCCGATGCATGCCTTTGATCTGGAGAAGATAAATGGTCATATTGAGGTACGTTATGCCAATGGACGTGAAAAACTGAATCTGCTTGACGGATCGACCATCAGGCCCGAAAAGACTGATTTATTGATTGTGGATAAAAGTGGTCCATTAGCACTGGCGGGTGTCATGGGTGGCGCAGTTTCAGCCGTTTCCGATCAAACACAGAATATTTTTCTCGAAAGCGCTTTCTTCACACCGGAGATTATTGCAGTTACCACGCGTGACCGGGGGATTCATACGGATTCTTCCCATCGTTTTGAGCGCGGGGTGGATTTTGAAATGCAACGGGAAGCGGTAGAGCGTGCATCCTTCTTGCTGACCGAGATAGCAGGCGGTGTGTGCGGGCCTGTGGTAGAGAAGACAATTCCTGGGAAAATGCCTCAAAAAGAGCTGATCACGCTGCGAAATAAGCGTTTAAATGCAGTATTAGGTACGAAGATCACTGCTCGCCAGATGGTTTCCAGTCTGCAGCGCCTTGCTATGCAGGTCAAAGGAAAAACCGATACGGTTAAAGTGATCCCACCCGCTTATCGTTTCGATATCAATATCGAGGCCGATTTGATAGAAGAGGTGGCGCGTGTGACAGGTTTTGAAAAGATTCCTGAAACGGTACCTGTCGCGCATTTACAGATATCAGCCGAAGAAGAAAAGATACTGCCGATCAGGCGCTTACAGTCATGTCTGGTCGATCGAAATTACCAGGAAGTCATCACTTACAGCTTTATAGATCGTGCCATGCATGAGCAGTTTTCTCCCAATTCGCGTGCAGTAGAGCTAGAAAATCCGATTGCTTCGGATATGTCTGTCATGCGTGCCAGCTTATGGCCGGGATTGATCAAAACCATGCAATATAACGTCAATCGACAGATCAGTGATCTGAAACTATTCGAATCGGGTCGAACATTTGTTACTAAAGGCAAGGCCTTGCTTCAACACCGCTACATTGCAGGACTGCTGACAGGTAGTGTAGATGCCCGGAGTTGGGTAGATAGTCAGCGGGAAGTGGACTTTTTTGACCTGAAGGGTGATGTGCAGGCCCTTATCGCGCTCACGGGTCGTGATAATGACTTTATTTTCTCGCCAGCCACACATTCAGTACTGACGCCAGGTCAGTCTGCAAAGATTAAGGAAGGGAGGAAAGTGGTTGGCATGTTGGGTCGATTGCATCCGGTGATTGAATCATCTCTCGGACTTGATCAGGTGGTGTATCTTTATGAAATCCGACTGGATAGCCTGCTGCATTCACGAATTCCAGCTTTTCATGAATTTTCTCGATTTCCTGCTGTTCAGCGCGACATTGCGCTTGTAATTGCAGCGAAAATACCGCTATCTGACGTGATCAGGTCTATAAAATACCATGCTGGAGACCTTTTAGTGAAGTTGGAGTTGTTTGATCAGTATCAGGGCGAACATATTGATTTTGGTAAAAAAAGTCTCGCTTTTACCTTGACCTTACAGCGTACTTCGCGCACTCTTACAGATAGTGAGACAGAAAATCTGATAAAAGGTGTAATTCTAGGGGTTCAGTCAGATCTGGACGCACAATTGAGATAATTAGGAATAAGAATGACAGTTACCAAGGCAGATCTGGCAGACAGGTTATATGAAGAACTGGGGCTAAATAAGCGTGAGTCTAAAGAATTTGTAGAATTATTCTTTGAGAAAATGCGTCAGGCCCTGGAATCCGGGGAATCTGTCAAATTGTCCGGCTTTGGTAATTTCGACCTACGCAAGAAGACACCCAGGCCAGGTAGAAACCCGAAAACTGGCGAAGAAATCCCCATTTCGGCTCGTCGTGTGGTAACCTTTAGACCAAGCCTGAAACTAAAGGAACGGGTTGCGCAGTATACCGCCAGCCTGCAAAACAAGAAACAGGAAAATGAGTAAAGGATTATGCTCGATCCAGCTGACAATTCAGTTTTACCCGCCATACCTGCCAAACGTTATTTTACGATTGGTGAAGTAAGTGAGCTATGCCAGGTTAAACCTCATGTTCTGAGATACTGGGAACAGGAGTTTTCGCAGCTCAATCCGGTAAAAAGGCGTGGTAATCGACGTTATTATCAACGGCATGAGGTTGAACTGATTCGAACCATACGTTCATTACTCTACCTTGAGGGGTTCACTATAAGCGGCGCACGCCAGAAACTGGAATCAGAGAATGGGCTTGAAGAGAAGGTAATGAAATCAGCAGAACAGCCAAAGGTTTCCAAAGAGGTAATTGGCGGGCTGATTAATGAACTTGAAGAGTTGACTGGTATATTAAGAGATTAGCTCGGCAACACGTAATTCCAGCAATTATTTTGTAGCTTTGTATAGAGGTACACAGGAAAAACACCGGGGTCGGAGTCGAAGTGCGACTCCGACCCCCTTTAATTCAAAGATCTTAAAATTCTTTTCTGTTTATCGAAGTTCTTTCTGTAAATAGTCCATCATGAAAAATCAAAAAACGGGGCGTAGCGCAGCCTGGTAGCGCACCGCAATGGGGTTGCGGTGGTCGGAGGTTCAAATCCTCTCGCCCCGACCATTTTCATTTTAACTCATAACTTAATT
>ENA-ORDP01001110-ORDP01001110.1-marine-sediment-metagenome-genome-assembly--contig:-NODE-1110-length-15367-cov-3.052769_pt1 | contig 15367 bp, 14 predicted proteins | sample MGYA00248627_ERZ508539 | MGnify/ENA primary metagenome ERZ508539 (study PRJEB26208, sample SAMN05571518) | marine sediment metagenome | biome: deep sea; feature: Hydrothermal vent; material...
CACAGACGAATCTCCACCACGAGCCCCCAATCAGTGATAGTCCTGACTTGGCGTGCTAGGCACACGTTACAATCTCCCCTGCTCTAACAGGTTGCCAAGCATTGCGCATTGCAGTGAAAGGATTGCTGATTCTGCTGCTGAGCTTATCTTGGGCCGGCGCCAGCCATGCTGTCGAGTCGAGCCGCGATATGCGTTTCCAGCATTATACCTTGGCCCTGATCTGGCAGCCGGGGGCCTGTATGGTCCACGCCAGGCTTGCCGGCCCCGCTTGCGACCTGCGAATTTCGGGGGGAGTGTCCAGTCGGCAGTGGAGCCTGCACGGCCTGTGGCCGAGTATTCCCGATGCACTAAGCCGGCAGGGCATAGCCCCGCCAACTTGGTGGCGTAACGGTTGCTATTTCTTCCCTTCTCAGCAGGCCATTCCTGCTGCTCGAAGTTGTCAAAACCCGGTCTTGGATTTGCAACCCACTGTGCGGGCGCAGCTTGACTTGGCGATGCCGGCGGCACGCAGTGGTCTGGATCGACATGAGTACTATAAGCACGCAGCTTGTTATGGTTTTAAGCAGAACAGCTTCTTCCGTCGAGCACTTAATTTGCTGAAGGTGGTCAATGCCAACGCCTTCACCGCATTCATGCGCCGTCATCGCGGTCGGGTAGTCAACCGGGCTACGCTGCGGCAAGCCTTTCGCAAGGATTTTAGTCTGCTCTCGAGTCAAGCGCTGGAGCTGCGTTGTAGCACGCAACCAGGCAACGGACGTCAGGATGTGCTGGTCCAAGCCTGGATGACCCTTCGTGCCGATCGCATCAAAGAGTTTCCGGCACCCGAAAGTTTCATGTCTGGGCGTCGTGGCAACTGTGCCGAGTGGATATTTATCGCCCGTTGAGGCAATCTGCGGTGGACTTGCCAAGGCGCTATGATTGCCTGCATGCTACAAGACGTCACCTGGGGAAGGTGATGGTTCGTGACCTGCAGACGGGGGAGAAGTGATGCAGAACAATCCTTTCGCAACGATGCTTGGTTTCGGCTTCGGCATGGCGTTGGTAGCCTTAATCGTGACCGTGTTGATCAGTGCACTGATTTTGATGTGGGCCTTCAGGCTGGTCGAGAAATCCCATGCCGGTTACGCCAAGGCACTGCTTACCACACTGGCTGGATTCGGGGCTTTATTTGTCACCAATATGGTGCTGATGCTGATGCTGGGGTGGTGGGGTATTTTAGGGCGTGTCTTGATCTGGGTAGCAGATTTCTTCGTATTTGCTTGGATGGTTCAGTTGTTATTGAAACATAGAGACAGCCTTAGCTATAGCCGTGCTTGCTTGGTCACCCTGGTGGACTGGGCGATTAACTTTGGCATCGGGCTGGTATTCTTTATTTTACTGATGGCTGTCGGCGTTTCTTTCATGCACGCAATCGTCTAAACGACCCCTCCGTCATCAACCCGGCGTTGCGGATCGGTCAATAAGTCCGGCCCATTCGAATGCAACGGGATAGAGCCGCCCGAGGCGGCTTACCCGTTGAGGCCGACATACCGAAGCAGCTTGCTGAGAAACCAAGCGGGACCGATTAGCAGGTAGGTCAGATGAGTCAAAAATGAGGGCTGCCGACCTTCAATCGTATGGCCGATGAACTGGCCAAGCCAGGTAGCTAAGAACACGATTCCAGCCAGCTTGGCCAGCGCCACCGCACCCAATGGGCGATACAGTATTTCGGTGAGTCCACCCAACAATACCAAGACGATAAGCATGGCCAGGCCCATGCGTCGCGATAGTCGCCAGTAGAAGTTGAAGGCAAAGAACATCACAACTGCCGCCCACAAGCCATTTCGGCCAATCATGGACGGCACCGGCAGAGCCCAGAGCAAGGCGATCACGCTCCACAAGAGCAACGGTACGCAAACCCAATGGATGGTGCGGTTGACAGGGTGGCGGTGGTCGTTGCCATACCGGTCAAACCAAGCATCGAGCGTGCGCATCGTGGGCTCTCCTCTGCGGTCACTCAAGATTAACCGATTCGTTAGCACCTGCCACCCTGCGGGCCTCGTTTCCCGTCACGTACCGCCGCACAGGAAGATCTGTTTGGATCGGATTCAAGAGGAAGTTTGAACTCGACCACGGGATGACTCAAAGGCCCATTGATATTTATCGTCGTCTCTATCGTGGCAACGCGATGGGTGGCTGCGGCCGGCCGGAACCCAGACCCATGTCCCCGGATATGTTCAGGTTACGGTCAACCCGGTCAGCCGCTGCAGAGCTTCAGCATACTTGGCTTGGGTGGCGGTAATAATGGCCGCAGGCAGACGCGGTCCGGGCGCTTGTTTATCCCAGTCAAGAGTCTCCAAGTAATTGCGTACGAACTGTTTGTCGAAGCTTGGCGGGCTGCTACCCACCCGGTATTGGTCGGCCGGCCAGAAACGCGAGGAGTCCGGGGTGAGCATTTCATCCATAACGTAGAGGTGGCCATCCGGATCAGTACCGAATTCAAGTTTGGTGTCGGCGATAAGCAGGCCACGTTGGGCCGCATGGGCAGCCGCATGCCGATAGATCGTCAGGGTCGCTGTGCGGATTTGTTCGGCCAGCTCCGAGCCGAGCATCTCGACCATGCGATCGAAGCTGATGTTCTCGTCGTGCTGTCCCAGGGCCGCCTTGGTTGAGGGGGTGAATAGCGGTTCATGCAGTGACTCAGCCTGATGCAGGCCCGCTGCCAGGCGTATTCCGCCGATGCGGCCGGTAGCCTGGTAATCCTTCCAGCCTGAGCCAGCCAGATAGCCGCGGGCGATAGCCTCCACCGGCACGGGTTGCAGACGCCGGGTTACGACGGCACGCTGGGCGTATTGCGACACGTCAACGGTACTTGGAAGCACCTGCTCGACCGGAATGCTGGTGAGGTGATTGGGAAATAGGTGGGCGGTATGGGTGAACCAGAAGTTGGAGATCTGGGTCAGGGTTTCACCTTTACCGGGAATGGCATCGGGCAAAACCACATCGAAAGCCGACAGCCGATCGCTGGCCACTATGAGCAAATGCTCGTCGGGCAAGGCATACACATCACGCACCTTACCTCGGTACAAAAGTTTCAGGCCAGGCAGGTCGGATTGAACCAGCAGAGTGGGCACGAAGGGAATTCCCGCTGAAAACACCTTTGTTAGTGTAGCGCTTTATGTTGTTTAAACCGGCTAATTCAGAGAGCGTCTGGCACGGATAACTTTCTGCAAGAGGTTGTCGGATGGGGCGATCCAGATGACAGGCTTCGGAGATTCGCTGCGGAACGCCGGGCGCCCAAACCGCTCGCTACGGGCTTCCAAGACACCCTTATGGACCAGCACCTTATATTAGTGGGAATCTCTATAAACCCCCAAGCCCTCTATTTTCTGTTAAAATACTGTCTAATCAACATGTTGTGTGAACGTCATGCTCATGAAGAGTCTATTCGCCAGCGAAGCGGTAGTCGTCCATGGAAAACATCTTAAATGATTCAGTGTTGTGGGTCTGTATAAGAAAAGATACGGCAAACACACTATATGGAAAACTTCAGTTCCCAACCTCATCCGCCAACTGGCAGAACGATATGGGACTCCTCGTCACATCGTAGCGAACGGCTTGAGTACAAGACGCCCCGGAGCGAATCTTCGAAACATTGCTGACGGAGAGGGATGAATGAGGGTGCAATACGGCAACAGGACTGGGAGGCAGATTTTCCGAGGTGTCCTATACTGTGCAAAGCGTCACGTGTTCTTTGGACAGATCCTCTACTGAAAGAGTAGAAATTTTTCTCAGAGCCATTGTCGTACTGGAATTATAGAGCTGTATAAGCTTATCGCCCTGCGTCACACAGGCCATTTATACTTCCGGAGAATCAGGGCAGGGCCAGAAAGATGGTGGCGGCCTTCTCACACCGGCATGCCGTCAAATAATCTGCCTGCCTGCCTGCCTGCCTGCCTGCACTATGCTACGCCTCGTAAGGCTGGAGTGACCTGGATTAACTTGCCAAAATTCCGTACCATCTCGGCTACTTGTGTTTATCGTGATCGGCGTTATGGGTAGGTTTTTTGTGACTGGCTTGCTTCTGTACATATTTCATAGCTTTCTGTGCTGTTGTTCAACCCATGAAAACTTCCTGTAAGATTTTCTTCTCCGTTTTGCTGTCCGGTTTGTTGTTCGCGGGTCCGGCTGGTAGTACCAGCATGTCAAGCAGCCTGCTGGCACGGTTTCAACACGAGCTGGTTAGTCATGCTGCATTGCACCACCAACCACTGCAACTGACGGCCGCTGCGATTCTTGCCCGATCGGTTTCTGGCATGCCCTCGGTATTACGATATTCAACTCTGTTGCACCGGGCTCAAGAACGAGCTTTTGCAGGTCCTGCTGTCACCTGGGCAGCACTCGGTGATTGCGGAGATCGCCAAAATCTCAGTGATTGTATCAACATTGCGGCCCTGCAACACCTTGAGCAACAGGCCCCCGACAATGCTGCAATCTGGCTGCTGGCTTTTGACCATGCCTCCCAAGCTGATGACCTGGCGGGCCAAGAACATTTTCTGCACCGCGCAGCCGACGCAACTGTGTTTCGTACCTATTATGCTACTCTGCTGCAAGCACTTATCCGTACTGTAGCCGCTCAGCTCATGCCGCCCGATGTGGTGCACTCGATCAGCGGTAGGCAGGGCAATGCCCCAGCCGCCATTTATCTTTTGGCAGCAGGCAATCTCATGTATCTACCGACGCCTGCTCTGGCGCCGCCGTTCGCTTTCTGCACCGAACATAGCCAGCTTCGTGGTGTTTGTCTTCGTCTCGCCAAGAATCTCATCCGCGGTGATACGGTCACCGCCCGTGCCGCAGGCCTTGCTTTGACCCAACGTCTTACTGACAACCCCGCTCAGCGCCAATGGGCTGCCAGGCAACAGCGTGCCTTGGCCTGGCGGACCCAGCAGTTTTCTGGTTTGGTCTTGCGTGCCCGTCACGATGTCCGAATCGCACAAATACTGCTTGGACTTGCCCGGCAAGGTGACACCGAAAACAACATCCAACAAGCCTTATTGCGTAAAATGAATAGAGCCCTCAATCCCCCCGGTAACTGGAACCCGGATGGCCTCAGCAAGAACTGAAATGACCAACCATTACGGTCCATGCACTGGCCCCTTCCGAAACTTTGACGCCACTCGTAGCATAATCAGGTTCATCAGGAAACTGTACAAGCGCCTGGTTTTTGTTAAGACTTTTAAAGCTGAAGGCACGTAAAAAACTCTGTTCCTGCGGGCTTCAATTTTAAATAGTTGCCGGGATATAGTCCGGCCCTAAGCTTTGCAGGAATGGCAATGGTTTTGATAAATGGCCCCATATGGCATGCTTACCCATAGGTCTTATCGAATTCTGCTACGACATTATGTGCAAGCTCTGCAGGCCGAGACCGGCCAAGCTGATCTAGAGTGGGCCTTGAGTCCAGCCGGCCTGTTGCCATGCGAACGGTTACGGCAACATTATAGGGCGCTACGCCCGGCACACTGCTGCAATGGCTGCAGACCTACCAAGATGAATCCCTGCTAGCCTATACCCTTATACTTGTAGTATTCAGAATCCGGAGGAGCCTGGTATGTTTCGCCATGGGCCTTATGAAGCAGCCCAATACCCTGCATAGCGATCTTTCGTTCACCCAGTGTTCTTTAGATTTGCTTTACTTACCCCTACGGGTCCCTCGATATGATTCTGCCATTTAATTGGGATCGACGCATTCATATATGGACCCTATTACAGTCCTCCGAACAACCGGATGCGCGTCTGCAAAGCTACCTCTCAACATGTTTGGGTCTGCCTCCAGAGACTCTATCATTACATCGCGATGAACATGGCAAGCCGTATCTTTTACCACCCTATGCTTGGCTGCGATTCAGCTTGAGTCATAGTAAAGGCCGAGCCATGTTGGTTGCGGCTCGCGATGTCACGCCCGGGGTAGATATTGAGAATCTCTCTCGCAAGTTACGCGTACGAGCCCTAGCCGAACGTTTTTTTACTCCTGCCGAATCGTTGGCTCTACAACAGTGTTCACCCGCAACGCGTAAAGCTTCTTTTTTACAACTATGGTGTCACAAAGAGGCGGTGCTCAAAGCCCACGGAGTCGGAATCGCCTTCGGGTTACAAAGAATTGATTTTCTATGGCAACCAACAACCTGGATACCCGCTACTTTCAATCCGGCGATCGGCTCCGCCGCCGACTGGCAGGTACACGATCTAGCGCTCGGTCTGGACTGGGTAGGCTGTATCGCTTGGCGAGGACCTCCTCGCATAATGATCCTGCATCAAGGGCTATGATATGCAACAGGAACTTTTGACTGGCAACTGTTGTCTTACTAGTACATCTCCTACCGTTATCGATGCATAAATATTGTTGCTTTAGACTAACGGTTTTTCAAGCGCACTACGGTGCGCTTTTTTTCTATCACTTTCTCCTTGAATCTCAATCCGTTCAATACTCATGACTGTACTTAGCGTCAACGTCAACAAGATTGCTGTTTTACGCAACTCGCGTGGTGGTCATGAACCCGACGTGCTCAAAGCCGCCGAGACCTGTCTTCGTGCCGGTGCCCAGGGCATCACGGTACATCCTCGACCAGATCTACGTCATATCCGGCCCGATGATGTCAAGGCGCTCGCCGGAATAAGCGATTCTCGTTCTACATTCAATATCGAAGGGAACCCGTTTGCACCACCACACGGGGCGTATCCTGGGCTGCTTGCCCTGCTTGAGCAACATCAACCCACTCAGGCCACTCTGGTCCCCGACTCCCAAGCCCAGCTCACCTCCGACCATGGATTCGATCCATCGCTGGATGCCTCACGTCTTGCCCCGCTCGTCAAGACCATCCACTCCTTTGGCTGTCGGGTATCTCTTTTTGTGGACCCGGGCTGTGTGGATCTCGGTGCCTTCCGTGACATCGGCGTTGACCGGATTGAAGTTTATACCGGACCCTACGCCGAGCAGTTTACCTGTGGCATTATCGGCTCAGCTCTCGACGCCTGTCATCGCACTGCAACGACTGCCCGTCAGTTCGGCTTAAGTGTTAATGCCGGCCATGATCTGAACCAACAAAACCTGCCCGTGTTGCAACGAGCCATACCTTGGATCGCTGAAGTCTCTATCGGTCATGCCCTCATCGCAGAGGCCCTATATGCGGGGCTTTCAGTAACGGTAAGTAACTACGTACGACTCTGCAATAGATAAAATCTAACACACAAAAACCCGGCGTCTCAACACGCAACGTTTGCTGCACCAGGTAGCCGGTAAGCAACCGTTTACTGCTGGTCGATATTTAGGAAACCAATTTTAGTCATTCCTGCACTTTTTGCATCAGATAGTACTAGCGCCACATCCTGATACTGGGTGTTATCGGCCGCTTGGACCTGCAATTCAGGCTGTGGGGAACGTTGTGCGGAGACGGCCAGCTGAGCCTGAAGCTCAACCGTGGTTATCGCCTGACCGTTCCAGTACAACATTCCATCTGCCGACACCCTAAGCCGGATTGGCTCCGGTGGATTCTTTGGAGGGGTTACATTGGGGTTGGGCTGAGGTAAATCGATGGTCACCCGGTGGGTCATCAGCGGTGCCGTGATCATAAAAATAATCAGCAATACCAGCATCACGTCCACCAGGGGTGTGACATTGATATCGGCCATCGGCCCGCCGCCACTATTGCTTGAAAATGCCATATCGAAACTACCTCGGGACGTCTATTTGCCAGTAGTAATGAAGCCTATTTTGACCATTCCGGCTGCCTTGGCATCAGCAAGAACCCTGGCTATAACCTTGAAATGAATGGTCCTGCTTGCACGCAGTTTCACTTCCGGTTGCGGGCGTTCGGCAGAAGCCACTGCCAGTTTCTGCTTGAGCTCAGCCTCAGTGACCGGGTTGTCGTTCCAGTACAACTGACCATCGGACTGAACCGCAAGATCCACAGAAGTATGAACGGGTTTCGGCTGCACGATCGGATTGGCCTTGGGTAGATCAACCCGAATCTTGTGCGATGCCAGCGGAGCGGTAATCATAAATATGATCAGCAGCACCAACATCACGTCCACCAGGGGCGTGACGTTGATCGCCGACATCGGTGACCCAGTACCACCACTGTTGGTGCTGAAGGCCATGAGTTACTTCCTTGACGATGCTGCAGGCGGCGTACTCATTACCCGGGCACCGGTAGCGAAAAAGTCGTGCAGGTCATGTGCAAACTCATCGAAACGTGCATACACCACCCGGTTCATGCGGGTATAGAAATTGTAGGCCAGCACGGCCGGAATAGCGGTCGCGAGACCGATGGCGGTCATGATCAGGGCTTCACCCACTGGGCCGGCCACTGCCTGAATACTGGATTGGCCGGAAGCACCGAGATTGATCAGTGCATGATAGATACCGAGTACCGTACCCAGCAAGCCGACAAAAGGCGCGGCGGAACCCACGGTTGCCAGCAGGGTCATGCCGTTCTCGAGGCGCAGGCTTTCCTGAGCAACGGCCTGGCGCAAAGACCGATCAATGAACTCTGAGCGACTCATATTTTCGGCCATCTTGCCACCTTCGGACTTCTGATGGTGAGCAGCAGCGCGTGCGCACTCCAGTGCAATCTTGGAAAAGGGTTCACTGGAAGGCTGTGCTTCCATTGCTCGAATGGCATCCTGCATCGATGGCGTAGCCCAGAAGCTTTGGATCACCTTGGGCATGCGTGAGCGGATGGTCATCTGGCGCATGAAATTGAAGATGATGTAGTAGAGGGAAAGCACAGACATCACAACCAGCGTCAGAAAGACGATCCACATAAAGATGTCGAAATCGTGGACAAACTGGTCAAACCCGACGTTCTGTAACGCCTGTGCATTGCTATTTCCACCCAGGGTCGGCAACGCCTGTGCAGCGGCTGTCGAGACTGAGGCGGCAGCAGCCGGAATGGATTTGGTAACTTCTTGCAACATGACACTACCCTTTGTGCAGAGTTGACACGATTCGGTCAAAAACCGGACTGATTCAATTTAAAGGTAATCGGTACCGTCACCCAAGTGGCGGTATGGAGCCCACTTACTATACCGGGGCGAAAGTGATACTGGCGAACAGTTCGTATCGCAGAACGATCAAGATCACGATAACCACTGCTCGATTCAATCTGGATCTGCTGGACAGACCCATCGGGGCCCACCAGAACCTTCAGGAGTACCGTTCCCTGCTCTCCTCTACGAATGGCCCTGATCGGATAGCGTGGCCTCATCCGCAAGTTGTAAGCCACATCTTGTGACGCCGCAACATTTTGCGGGGGTTGAGGCGGTGCGGGTGGCGACGGCGGAGCATGATAAGACATCACCGACGGCGGAGCCGGCGGCGGCGGCGGCGGCGGTTGTGGTGGAGGTGGCGGCTGCCGCACGATCTTGATGACCTTTGGCGGTTGCACTTTGGGGGGAATCTTCGGCGGCGGCGGCGGCGGCGGCGGCGGCGGCGGCTTAATGAACTCCACCGTCACGATATGTTCCTTCTTTTTTTCCTTCACCTGGGGAGGTGCCGGGGGTGCCAGCAGGAAAAGCAACGCCATAGCATGTACCGCAATGGCTCCAGCTAGAGACCAGGTACGCTGCCAGTTGAACGGAACGGATCCGTTGTTTTGATTTCTCGGGGCCATCAGTCAGCCAATGCTAATAATTAAGTCCAGGTCGCTTGGCATACCCGGTAACTGGAGTTGCAGCGGGACACAAGCGTTTAAGGGTACCCGACATGCGGAAGCGTGTACAGCATACATTCATCCGATTCGCGTAGAAAAATATGACGATTGCGCTCTCTTGGGCCTTACCGACCACGCCTCTGTCCGCGTAGCCATTTTTCAGCCGCAACGCGGGTTGCAGGATGCTTGGCTGCCTGTCGATAAGCGTAGATTGCGCCCTTATGGTTACGCAAATTGATATCGGCATTACCGATAAGGATCCAGGCAGCTCCTACGCGCTTAACGCCACGTTTGAGTGCTTTATGCAAGGTTGTTTGACCTTTGCGATACTGCCCATCCTGCATCTGCACGTTGCCCAGCGTAAAGTCAACCTCGCCGTTGGTGGCGAACGGCGAGGCCTTGCTCCAGGCGGCCATAGCCTGCTTGTAATTACCTGCCAGATAGTAGGCATTGCCCATTAATTTGTAGGGTTTCAGACCGGGCTTGACAATCCCTATGTTGATGCCTTCTTGTAAGGTCTGCGCAGCCTGAATAGCTTCTTTCTTTTCTTTCTTCGTATCATTCTCATTCTGCGCAATGTATACGTAGAGCTTAGCCAGCTTGAGGTAATCCTTCTCGGTCGAAAATACGCCACGGGCCTTGGCATCAGCCATCGCAGCAAGCGCCTTAGCGGGTTCATTGGCCTTGATATAGATGTTAACCAAATTACCCAGAACCTTCTTGTTCCCTGGATGGACGGCCAGGATGGTTTCTTCAAGCTTAGCCGCCTCGGCATATTGCCCAAGTTCGAAATAGCTGGCCATCAGGATCTGCTGCCAAGACTCCGGTGCGTTCTTGCTCAATCCCAAAGCCTGTTTCATGCTGTTGATGGCATTTTGATACTGGTTTAACCGATAAAAGATGTTGCCTTGCAAGGCATAGGCCTTGCCACTCTGTTTGTCACCTTCCTTCATCCACTTTTGCAGGGTAGTTAACGCTGGCCTCCACTGCTCTGATTGGGCTTGTACCTGCGCGATAGTAAGCATGGTATTGAAGTAAGCGTTATTCGGCATTGAATTCAGATTGAGCGCCTTCTGCAACAAAGGCAAAGCCATCGAGTACTGGTGCGCGTTCAGCTTGATCTGCGCGAGACCACGAAGGGCCATCGCTTTGGCATATTTGCTTGAGGTATTGTTCAGAAGTTTGCCAAGAATCTCGACAGCCTTCTGCTTGGCCCCTTTGTTGAGCGCATTGAAACCCTCTTGGAGCTGCTGTGAATCACGTTGGCTACGCAGATCGTTCTGTGGCGCTTCGCGATGTGTGTTGGGGTACTGCGGGGCCTGCTGGCCCTTAGCATACGCACCACTAAGCGCACCTAAACTCAAAGCAACAACAATAAGGGTCTTGGTAAGAATCGATCGCTTCATCATGAACCTCGCGGGGGGCGGTGCCGAAGCACGCGGGGTGGACTAAACACTTAGACTAACCAAACTGCAACACCAAACACAAGCGGAACTGCATCATGGATGACTGCATACCACTTGGTTTCCGCTGGCCATCCTAGGGCTAGACGGAGTCTGGCCGGCCGCCGAAGGTATGCGCTCCCACGCTGTATAGCAGTACCGTGTTGAGACAGACATGCTGGACACATCAATTTTTCGTGCTACCTGAAATATTGTAGTCCACGTTCCGAATGCCCGTTGCATCAAAGTGAATATCGATGACATATCGTATAGGCAGGTAATGACCAAGCGATGACGGAATATAGGAAACGGCCCGTGCAACAAGTTTATCGAGAGGCCCTTGGGGTTAAACATCGAGATTCGCCACTTTAAGGGCATTGTTCTCGATGAAAGCACGCCGAGGCTCGACGGCCTCTCCCATCAACATGCTAAATATCTCATCGGCAGCCACGGCATCCTCAATGCCAACCTGAAGTAAACGCCGTGTATCCGGATTAACGGTTGTCTCCCACAACTGTGCCGGGTTCATCTCACCTAGGCCTTTGAAACGCTGAATCGTGCGTCCCTTCTTCGCTTCCTCGAATAGAACTGAGCGTGCCTGCCTAAATGAATCAACGGGTCGCTGGGTCGCACCACGGCGCACCTGAGCGCCGGACTCAATCAAACCATTTATTAATCGAGCGATCTCCTGTAATGGCCGCATCTCGGCCCCATGAATAAAACCCCATGGAAGACGCCAAATCTGTGATAGTCCGTGCTGTTGGCGTTGTATTTCGAGTACTGGATTGGCGGTTTCCTCGAGCCAAGTAAGACGATACTTTGGCCGTCCCAAGCCCTTCATGTTCATGCGTTCCATCAGCCCTTCAGCCCAAACTTGCCGTCGCTGCAGCATATCGCGCCAGGTCTCCTCTAAGGGTTGATATTCAAGCAAACTATTGAGAAATTTGTGGTCACAGCGATGCTTGAGACGCTCACATTGATCCAAAGCGTGCTGGAACTGATGCAACAGCTGTTCCAGTGCACGCGGTTGGATCGCGGGTGCCACATCGCTGGGTAGCAACTCAGCGGTATCTACTACGTTGGCGATCAGGTAATCGTTCAGTGCCGCATCGTCCTTGAGATACAACTCCTGCTTACCCTGTTTGATTCGATACAGGGGCGGCAAGCCGATATAAATATAGCCTTGCTCGATCAATTCAGGCATCTGCCGATAGAAGAAGGTAAGCAGCAGTGTACGAATATGGGAACCATCTACATCCGCATCGGTCATGATGATAATGCGATGATAACGAATTTTTTCGGGGTTATATTCATCTTTGCCGATACCGCAACCGAGAGCGGTAATCAAGGTACCCACTTCAACGGAACTCAACATTTTATCGAAGCGGGCCTTTTCAACGTTGAGAATCTTACCCTTTAGCGGCAAAACAGCCTGGTAGCGTCGGTTGCGACCTTGCTTGGCAGAACCTCCAGCCGAATCACCCTCCACCAACAACAGCTCTGAAAAAGCTGGATCCTTTTCCTGGCAATCAGCCAGTTTTCCAGGTAAGCCGGCAATGTCCAACGCCCCCTTACGGCGTGTCATCTCCCTAGCCTTACGAGCAGCATCACGCGCTCGCGCTGCATCAATGACCTTGGAAGCTATGGCTTTAGCTTCAAGGGGCGTTTCAATCAGGAACTCTTGCAGTTTTTTTGCAACGACCTGCTCAACCACGGCTTTGATTTCACTGGAAACCAGCTTGTCCTTGGTTTGCGAAGAGAATTTTGGATCGGGCGCCTTGACTGAGAGCACCGCAATCAGCCCTTCACGCATATCATCACCCAGCAACTGTACTTTACTGTGATTGCGTAATAATCCCTGTTGGTCAATGTATTGACCAAGGGTGCGAGTAAGAGCACCGCGAAATCCAGTCAGATGAGCCCCCCCATCACGTTGTGGGATGTTGTTGGTATAACAATAGACGGACTCCTGGTAAGCATCCGTCCACTGCATGGCCACCTCGACCACCACTCCGTCCCGGGTGTCAGAAAAGTACACGACATTGGGATGCAATGTATTCTTCAATGAAGTGAGATGTGCTACAAAGGAACGGATACCACCTTCATACTGGAAAACATCCTGTCGTTCCTGGCCGGGTCGCTGATCAACCAATACAATGTTTAGACCTGAATTGAGGAAAGCTAGTTCACGAAGCCGTTTGGCAAGGATATCGTAATGAAAATCTACTTGGGAAAAAACGCTTCTGCCTGGAAGAAAACGTATTAAGGTCCCCTGCTCGGCCGTAGCCCCTTTTCGGGTGAGTGGGTACTGCGGTTCACCCATCCGGTATTCCTGTTTATGTTCGTAACCATCACGCCTGATCCATAACCATAATCGCTCGGACAACGCATTGACGACCGAAACACCTACGCCATGCAGGCCACCAGAAACCTTGTAGCTGTTGTCATCAAACTTGGCCCCGGCATGCAGGATCGTCATCACTACCTCAGCCGTAGATCGTCCTTCTCCAGGGTATATCTCAACCGGGATACCACGCCCATTATCCTCGACGCTTACCGAGGCATCTTCATGCAAAACCACACGCATCCGATCGCAGTAGCCCGCCAAAGCTTCATCGACCGAATTATCGACCAATTCAAACACCATATGGTGCAAACCGGTACCATCATCGGTGTCTCCGATATACATCCCCGGCCGTTTGCGTACCGCTTCAAGACCTTTGAGAACCTTGACATCTGCAGCACTGTAACTTTGATTACTCATAACATACCTGTGATACGAAAAAGTGTACGGCGTGCTCTACACGAAGCAGAACTTAGGACAAAGCTCATAGCCAGACAGGCTGATCTGTAGTTCGATCCCTTCCGCCAATAAAACAGCCGGGTCCCGACTGCACCTATTCTTCTTATTCTAACAGGCTCTCATCCTAATCTGGGTTGCTCAGGTATGATTTCCTGATGTTCCACGTGAAACACGCATGCTTCATCTGGTAAATCGACAGGTCGTTCCGTCCCTGTCCAGAACACTTGCACGTGGATGCCACGCAAGTATTGGATCAAGCGATGACGATGTACCGGATCCAATTCGGAATTAAGATCATCCACACACAAAATAACGGGTTCGGCAAGCAAGTCTGTATGCAATGCGGCCTGGGCTAACAACATAATCAGTGAAATCAATTTTTCCTGGCCTCGAGAAAATTCGTTGCGTTCCTTAATAGTTGCAAAACACATGCGCCAGTCGGCCCGATGTGCTCCGGGTCGAGTATATCCGAGACGTTGGTCCTGGCTCCGCTGGTCACGTAAACAATCAAACAGGGGCGTTCCTGTTTTCCAACCCCGCCGATATTTCAGCATGCACACACCGAGCTCAGGGATTAGTTCAAAGGCAATTTTTTGGGTATAAGGTTCAAGTTCATGAAGATAGTTTTCACGCCAAGTATCTAGATGATCGGCGTTTTCAGACATGACGGCCTCCCACACTCTCATTTCCCGGTCTTCACCATGAGAGCGCAACAAAGCATTACGATGCGCAAGAGAACGGCGATACTGACGACTAACATCAAGAAAAGTGGGTTCCACGTGGAACAACCCCCAATCCAGAAAATGACGACGTATATCACCAGGCCCAGAAATAAGTACATGGCTTCCAGGCTCGAAACAAACCACCACACAACGATGCAAAAGCTTTGAAAGTTGTGAAATGGGCAATTCGTTGATAAATGCCTTTTGACGAGATTCAGCGCAAAGTAAACCAACATCAAAAATTTGACCGCTGGCTTGAGAAACCTGGGCACGCAATCGGTACCCGCTCTGCCCAGAGCGAATCAAGGCACGCTGCCCCCCACTACGAAAAGATCGGCCATGAGACAATAAATACATGGCTTCCAGAACCGTCGTTTTTCCAGCGCCATTGGGACCTTGCAGAAAATTCAAACCGACACTTGGTGCAAACGACGCCAACTTAAAGCAACGTAAGTTCTGGAAGCGTAATTGGGTAAGATGCATACGAGAATGTTGCAACACAAACAGGCAAACATTCACTCATAATCGTAAGGGCATCACAACATACCGTGCGGTACGATCAACGACACCCTCAATCAAACAACTGGATTGTGCATCACGTAAGCTAAGACGTACCTGTTCACCCTGTAACACAGCGATAGCGTCTAACATGTAAGTAACATTGAAACCAACAGCAAGATCTGGTATTTGGGTTTGAATCTCAATTTCTTCAAC
>ENA-ORDP01001111-ORDP01001111.1-marine-sediment-metagenome-genome-assembly--contig:-NODE-1111-length-15365-cov-11.447028_pt1 | contig 15365 bp, 17 predicted proteins | sample MGYA00248627_ERZ508539 | MGnify/ENA primary metagenome ERZ508539 (study PRJEB26208, sample SAMN05571518) | marine sediment metagenome | biome: deep sea; feature: Hydrothermal vent; material...
GCTAAAGCCTTGCACTAAAGTGCATAGTTTTGACTAGCGTACTGAGACAATAAAACTCACTGAACCGATATGACTTTGTGAAGTATTCCGCAATGTCCTTGAGCTTTACATCCACCATTAAAAGATGGGGTGCTTACTATGCGTTTCTCTACCTCCTGCGTCCATGCAGTCGTCAGCATCAACCCACATTTTTGTTAGTGAACCTTCTCTGGTGTGGCTTCAATATCAAACACCAACTCGTCGTCTTTCTCACTCAGATCGACGTGACCACCATTACTGAGGCTCCCGAATAACAGTTCTTCGGCCAGGGCCTTCTTGATCTTGTCTTTGATCAGGCGCGCCATGGGGCGTGCCCCCATGATTCGATCATAGCCGTTCCTGGCCAGCCACTCCCGTGCGGCCTCATCCACTTGCAGGGTCACCTTCTTGTCTTCGAGCTGTTGCTCCATTTCCAGCAGGAACTTGTCCACCACCTGGCGAATATTCTTCTCGTTGAGTGCGGCAAAGGGAATGATGGCATCGAGACGATTGCGGAATTCCGGTGAGAACATCTTTTTGATCTCTTCCAGATCATCACCCGTATGGTCTTGTTGGGTAAAACCAATATTAGACCGGGCCATGCGCTCGGCGCCGGCATTGGTGGTCATCACGATGATAATATTGCGGAAATCTGCCTTGCGCCCATTATTGTCGGTAAGGGTGCCATGATCCATGACCTGTAACAGCAGGTTAAACACATCGGGGTGGGCCTTTTCAACTTCATCCAATAACAATACCGCATGGGGATTTTTGTTGACCGCGTCGGTGAGTAACCCGCCCTGGTCAAAACCCACATATCCGGGAGGCGCGCCGATTAAACGGGACACGGTGTGGCGCTCCATGTACTCGGACATATCAAAGCGGATCAACTCTATGCTCAGCGTATGGGCAAGTTGACGTGTTACCTCGGTCTTACCCACGCCGGTGGGACCGGAGAACAAGAACGATGAAATGGGTCGATCCGCCTGCCCCAGACCGGATCGGGCCATTTTTATGGCCGTGGCCAGGGCATCGATGGCCCGGTCTTGACCAAAGACCATACGTTTCAGGTCCGTCTCTAATGTGCGCAGGGCCTCTTTATCCGAACTCGATACACTCTTCGGTGGGATACGCGCCATCAGCGCGACCACCGACTCGATATCAGTCACGCCGATGGACTTCTTACGTTTGTTGGCAGGCACCAAATGTACACGGGCGCCCGCCTCGTCAATGACATCAATGGCCTTGTCCGGCAACTGACGTTCGTTGATATAACGGTCGGAAAGCTCGACCGCACTACGCAGGGCCTGGTGGGTATATTTCACCGTATGATGATCCTCGAAGCGAGACTTCAAACCACGCAGAATCTCTACCGTCTCCTCTACTGAGGGCTCGAGGACATCGATCTTTTGGAAACGCCTGGACAGGGCCCGATCTTTCTCAAAAATGCCACGATATTCCTGGAAGGTTGTCGAACCGATAAAGCGCAAATCACCGGCGGCAAGCACCGGCTTTAGCAAATTGGAGGCATCCATAGCGCCACCGGAGGCGGCACCGGCGCCAATAATGGTATGGATTTCGTCAATAAACAAAATGGCGCGGTCTTCTTGGCGTAAGGCCTTGATCACGCCCTTCAGACGCTGCTCAAAATCCCCCCGGTACTTGGTCCCCGCCAACAAAGCGCCCATGTCGAGGGCATAGATGACACTATCGCTGAGTATCTCCGGCACCTCACCATCAACAATTTTTTTGGCCAGGCCCTCGGCCAGGGCGGTCTTGCCGACACCGGCGTCACCCACATAAAGTGGATTGTTTTTGCCTCGGCGACATAGAATCTGGACTGTTCGTTCCACCTCGGCCTCACGGCCAATCAGGGGGTCGATTCGCCCCTGTCGCGCCACTTCGTTGAGATTCGAGGTAAAGGCCTGTAGAGGGCTTTGTGGGCTGGAATCACCCCCTTCCTCCAACTCTCCAGGAGCGGGCAGGCCAAGGCCATCGTCACCCGCCACCTTAGAGATGCCATGGGACAAATAATTGACCACATCAAAACGGCTGATGCCCTGTTTTTGCAGAAAAAATGCGGCATGGGAATCCTTTTCGCTAAAAATAGCCACCAGTACATTGGCCCCATCCACTTCTTTTTTCCCCGAACTCTGCACATGCAGGATAGCCCGTTGTATCACCCGTTGAAACCCCAGGGTGGGTTGGGTGTCATCGGCACTGTCCACCGGCAATACCGGGACCTCATCCGTCAGGAACTGATCCAGATTGCCACGCAAGGCATCAATATTTCCACCGCAGGCACGAATCACACGAGCCGCAGAAGGGTTGTCCAACAAGGCCGACAGCAGATGCTCTACGGTGACAAATTCGTGACGCCGCTCACGGGCCTGATCAATAGCGGAATTTAACGCGAATTCAAGTTCGTGAGAGAGCATACTTAATCAATTTCCAATGTACACTGTAAAGGGTGTTGGTTTTCCTGAGAAAAATTCATGACCTGATTTACCTTTGTCTCTGCAACCTCGCGTGTAAACACGCCACACACGCCCATACCCTTGGTATGGACGTGCAGCATAATCCGTACCGCATCTTCGCGGTGCTTGGCAAAGATTTGCTGCAGCACCGTGACCACAAACTCCATCGGGGTATAGTCATCATTCAGCAACAATACTTTGTAGAGATGGGGCCGCTTCAGCTTGGGCCGGGTCTCGGCCACTGCCAAGCCATCGACACCGTCACGCTCGTCTGAGGGGTCTTTTCCACTCATATCTCACCCCAGAAATCCATTGCCCTGAATTCTTTCCCCTGTATAGAGTCTGGGGGTTTCCGCTGAAATTTCAAGCACATATTTGGCAAGGACATTGCAGTACCACGCATTTGGGAGTAATAATCTGAATCTTGGGAACTTCTAAGGCCGTTTGCATATTGACATGTCCGGAAAAGGAGGCAAGATAGTTGGTCCCGGGATATCAGGGATTCAACCCATGGGTTGCCGCAGTCTGACGGCCCCCATTAGTTCCCAGGCACCGGGGCCTATTATAACTATAAATAGTGGGGTGCAAAAACGCACCGTAATCGCCAAAGGAGGAGCATACCGATGCCTAAGGGTACGGTTAAGTGGTTTAATGCCGCCAAGGGGTATGGATTCATCTCGCCCCAAAGCGGTGGGGATGATATCTTTGCGCACTTCTCGTCCATCGAAATGGAGGGTTATAGAACCCTTAAACGTGGACAGGAAGTGGAGTTCGACCTTCAAGACGGACCTAAAGGTCTGCAAGCATCACATATCCGCCAGGACGCATTAAGCTAGCAACCACTCTGAAAAATTTCGCCCAGCAACGATCAGGGTGGGGTGGGGTGCGGAGGAAACACGTGGGGTTGCAGGAACAATCCTGGTGATCACATATGCTGGATGATGGCCTGCCCGAATCCAGAGCAACTCACCAGGCTCGCCCCGTCCATAAGCCGCTCCAGATCATAGGTCACCGTCTTTGCGCCGATGGCCTGGGATACTCCACGCACCACATAGTCCGCCGCCTCGACCCAACCTAGGTGACGCAACATCATCTCTGCTGATAACACCAGGGAACCTGGGTTGACCTGATCCTTGCCAGCATATTTAGGCGCGGTACCATGGGTGGCCTCAAAGATTGCTGTGGAATCGGATAAATTGGCGCCAGGGGCGATGCCAATCCCCCCTACCTGGGCGGCCAGGGCATCGGAGATATAGTCGCCATTGAGGTTGAGGGTAGCGATCACATCGTATTCTTCCGGCCTTAACAGGATCTGCTGTAAAAAGGCGTCGGCAATGACATCCTTGATCACAATCTTTGCCCCGGTCTTGGGGTTTTTGAAGCTGCACCATGGCCCGGAGTCGATCTCCATGGCGCCAAATTCGGACTTGGCCAGTTCATAGCCCCAGCTTTTAAATGCGCCCTCGGTAAACTTCATGATATTGCCCTTGTGCACCAGGGTCACAGAGCGACGATCATTGTCGATGGCGTATTGAATCGCCCTGCGCACCAGGCGCTGAGTGCCCAGCCTGGAGACCGGTTTGATGCCAATGCCCGAGGATTCCGGGAAACGAATCTTGCTGACGCCCATATCGTTTTGCAAAAAGTCGATGACACGCTTGACTTCATCCGACCCTGCCTCCCATTCAATACCGGCATAGATGTCTTCCGAGTTTTCCCGGAAAATCACCATGTCGGTCTTGCTGGGATCACGTAATGGGCTGGGTGTGCCGGGGTAGTAACGCACTGGCCGCAAACAGACATAGAGGTCCAATTGTTGGCGTAAGGCCACGTTGAGGGACCGAATACCTCCCCCCACCGGGGTACTCAGGGGACCTTTGATAGCGACATGAAATGCCTTGATCGCCCCTAGGGTTTCATCCGGCAACCAATTTTCTGACCCATAGACCGATAGCGCCTTTTCACCGGCATAGATTTCCATCCATACGATTGCCCGATCATCGCCATAGGCCTTGTTGACCGCCGCATCCACCACCTTCTTCATCACCGGGGTAATATCCACCCCAATGCCATCACCCTCAATATAGGGAATAATAGGACGATTCGGGACATCTAAAGTATTGTCCGCGTTGCAACGGATTGCCTCTCCGTTGGTGGGGGTTTGGATATGTTGATAGGCCATGGACTACTCCGGAATGCAAATTATTTCTTACAATCCGCTACAGCGGATTAACGCAAGGCGCGCATTCTAGCACGACCCTGACCCAGTGAACGCCATACGTTTGGAATAGACCGGAATCCCCAAAATATCAATATTGCACAAACTCCCCGGTTATCGGAGAATGAACTCCACGAACATCGCCACCGCAGTCCACTTGCCGGTAGCCTGTATTGATGATTGCTCAAGGGATCAACATTTCCCTTGGACTGATTGGAAAGAGATAACTGACAAAACACCATGAAACCAAGCAAACTCATTCACGCAGGACTTGTTATCAGTTTATTTATGAACGGGAGCCTGGTGGTCGCAGCTACTTCGCCAACACCCACTCTAGATGCCATCCCGGTGTGCTACGATTTCGGCTGCAGCACCCGCCAAGTGGTGAGTCTGTCCCAGGAGGAATGGCGAGGGGTGCTGGGCTGGCTACAGCCGACCGCAGTCAACGCAGCAGAAGAACGCAAAAAGATTCGCCAAGCGGTCGGATGGATCGAAGAACTGATCGGGCGTCACACACCCACTCACCTGGACAAAGCCAGAAATGACCTCCTGCCCTCCGAGGCCGAAGGCCAGCAAGACTGCATTGATGAATCTCTCAATACCACGACCTACTTGCGCCTATTGGAACGCGAAGGGCTGCTCAAATGGCACCGGGTAGTGGACCGCGCCTATCGTAAGGCAATCCTGGATCAACACTGGTCAGGCCAGATCGAAGAAATCGCCACTGGACAGGGCTATGTGGTTGATTCCTGGTTTTCCGCCAATGGCCATCTGCCCTTTATCCAAAAGGTCGAAAAATGGAAAGAAATTCACTACTTTCGCACCTCATTTGACTACACTTTCTAACCGCAGGCATTCGTCGAGCAGGTACAAATTGGTCGAATAAATTCGACTCTACTGTAATGTTGGATATTCCAAAACAAAGTCATATCGTAGTGGGTATGTCAGGCGGTGTGGACTCCTCGGTTGCCGCCATGCTGCTACTGGAACAAGGCCATCGCGTCCGGGGCCTGTTTATGAAGAACTGGGAAGAAGATGACACCGATGAATACTGCGCGGCTGCCCAAGATCTGGACGATGCACAAAAAGTTTGCGACCTACTGGGCATCTCACTCGAGACAGTCAATTTCTCCAGCGAATACTGGAATCAGGTATTCCGTCTTTTCCTGAATGAATATAGCGCCGGATACACCCCCAACCCGGACGTACTATGCAACAAGGAAATAAAATTCAAGGCCTTCCTCGAATATGCTATATCTGGTGGCGCCGATTTTGTGGCCACAGGGCACTATGCTCGCATCAAAAAAGAGGACGATAGATTTCAACTGCTCACCGGCAAGGACACCCATAAAGATCAGAGCTATTTTCTCTATGCTATTGACCCCACAGCCCTGTCTCGCAGCCTGTTCCCGCTTGGTGAATTGACCAAAAACACGGTGAGGGCCTTAGCACGCAAGGCCGCCCTTCCCACCCACGACAAAAAAGACAGCACCGGTATCTGTTTTATTGGGGAACGCAAGTTCACCGAATTCCTACGTCAATATCTACCCAGCCAGCCGGGGGAGATACACAGCATTGAAGGCGACTACAAGGGCGAACATCAAGGCTTGATGTACCACACCATTGGTCAGCGCCATGGCCTTGGCATCGGCGGCCCTGGTGAGCCTTGGTATGTGGTGAACAAAGACCTTGAGAAAAATATTCTTTATGTGGTCCAAGGGACTGATCACCCCGCCCTGTTTAGCAAGGCACTCGTTGCCGACTCCTTGCGCTGGTTAGACCGGCCATCGCCGCGTTTCCCTTTTCACGGCACTGCGCGCATCCGCTACCATCAAGACGACCAGGCCTGCACAGTACACAAACTGGCCCAAGATCGGGTCGAGGTACAATTCTCTAAACCGCAACGCGCAGCAGCGCCTGGCCAGTCAGTGGTATTTTACCAGGGTGAAATGTGTCTGGGTGGAGGGATTATCAAAGAGAGCGAAAAGATACAATGTACGTCAAAAACAGGGCATCATCACCCCGCCACACAGGGATCATAACGCCGTAATGCTTAGGCCCGTACTTACTCAGCCTGCTTTTTTTCCCGGCGCTCTTGCAACTGCCTGCCCAGCATGTGCCTGACCAACAAGTCTCGGTCTTGTTCGCGGATATCGGTGAACTCTACCGCCACCCAATAGCGATGTTCTGAGTTGATTTCTTGCTCACTGCGCACCACCTTTCCCTGGGCCTTCACTCCCACCATGGATGACACCAGTACCAAACGAATTTCCAATGGCGCACCAGCGGGCAGCAATTCATCGAGGGTAAAAGCAATCCCACCGGCACCGAGGCTCACATCTCGTATATGGTTCCCACCATGCTGAAGTTCCTGCATCATAAAGATTTGCGCCATTTGATTGAGTTTCTTATCAATCGCCCAAAGATACTTGGCCACCTCTGGACTACGGTTTTCAATGGTGCTTAGCAGGGGCCGCATTTCCTGTGTGGTGGATGAAAATCTGGCGGCGAGCACAAATTGATCTATCTCCTGCTGTTGCTTGTAGGCCTGGTCTGACGCGGCCTCTTCATCTTCATCCGGCGACAGTCGCCGGTAACGCAACATCACATTGTCATTGACGCGAAAAAAATTGCGTCTATCGGCGGCGCTTTGAGTTTCGGCTTGATCCATGATGGTCTTCCTATTTCCTGGCTGCGGGGCTGATTGGAGATGGGATAGCGTGGCCTTTTAATTGCGGTAGGCCTGACTCCATCGGATAAACTTTAGTAGAGGGTGCCGGACTAACCGGTCTGGCAGAGCGGGCGCCGCCGGGTAATTTATTCTTTTCCATGACACTAATGGAGCTGCCCTCGGCATCTTTACCCTGCACGATGATTACCTCAACACGACGATTTATGGCTCGACCAGAAGCGATGCGATTGCTTTCCAAGGGACGGGTATCGGCATAGCCCTCTATGCGAAACCGGTTTGGCTTGATGGTACTCACCGCCATCAATTCATGGGCTACGGTTGCCGCCCTGGCCGCAGATAGATCCCAGTTGGATCTGAACCGTGCGGTGCGTATGGGGATACTATCGGTATGGCCGGCGATGATAATATCGCCCTTGGAAGCCTCAAGCACATCACTAATCTTCATCAGGATTGGATAGAATGGCTCAATAAGATCAGCGTTGCCCGAGGGAAACGATCCCTTCTCACGTATACGGATAATAATCTTACTGCCCTCGGCCAGCACCTGAATCAGGCCTTGTTGAATCTCTTTCTTCAGGGACTTTTCGATGGTCTCGAGTTCCTTGGTGAGCGCCTCATCCATCTCCTTGCCTTGGGCTCCGCCCACATCATCTTTGGTCAAGATACCGAGATGCTCCTTCTCACCTACTGTACTTTTGGCCAGTTGGATGTCCTCACCCACACCTGCTTCAACCTGCTCAGGCATGCCCTTTATCTTTGCCGCCATATCCTTGGCCTCCCGGACCTTGGCCATCTCCTGCCCCTTGAGGGTCATCCCACTTTGCTGGGTATCACCCTTGGCATCTGTGGCTTGGCTGGTAAATTCTTTGTCGCCATCCCCCAACCCGGTCAATCCCAACTTTTTCGCACCCTCATGCTGGCCATGGGTATCCGGGGTTTCCTTGCCGGACTTTACCCCGACGATATTTTTCGCTACTTGCTTGCCCGGGGTTCCTTTGTCATTTTTCAGGCCCTTTTTGCTCAACACCATATCCGGTTGAGGTGCCTGCGGCGATGACGCTTCAACTTTTTTGGTTTGTTCATCCGGGACATCCAGATTCCGCCTCATATCCTGGGTAGTGAATTGACGCACCTCGTTGCGGATGGTCATCACCGGCCGACCGGCGCTAAACTCACGGGCAATGATATTGATACCCTTAGGGGTCTCCTTGACCTTCACATCCCGCTGTACACCGTAGGCTTCACTCATGGAACCGGCAAGTTGTTTAAACTTGAGTGCATCCATTTCGGAAAAAGACAGGAGTAAAACAAAGAAGCTCATCAGCAGGGTCATCAGATCGGCAAAGGTCATCACCCATGCCGGCGCACCTTCGTCTACTTGCTCTTGATTGGCGATTGCCTCTTCCATATTCACCCAACCGGACACATAGCGGTCACTCGACTAACCCGCAACGTTTATGCCGCTTCTTCTTGATCGCTCTCGACCTTGTCGCGCTTACTCCCAGGCAGGTATGTCTTCAGCATTTCTTCCATAAGTCTGGGGTTCATTCCTTCTTGTATAGCGGTGATTATCTCAAGGATAAGACGCTTGGTATTCCTTTCTTGGCGACTGCGCAAAGCCAGCTTGTCAGCGATGGGATGGGCAAAGGCACTGGCAATAACTGCGCCATAAAGAGTGGTGAGAATGGCGACCGACATAGCGGGCCCAATCTTCTTCGGGTCATCCATATTGGCAAGCATCTGCACCAAGCCCACCAAGGTTCCGATCATACCCATGGCCGGGGCCACATCACCAATGGCCTTAAAGATGAATTTACCATCGTCATGCCTCTCAATGGTAAGATTGATATCCTTGGCCAACATACGTGCCACCAACTCCGGTTGGTGACCATCCACCGCCAACTGAATCCCTTTTTTTAGAAATTCGTTTTGGGTCTCACGTCCCTCCAACCCCAACAGACCTTCTTTACGGGCCACCTGAGCCAATTCAATACCCTCATTGATCAGCTTCATGGGCTTGTCGTTGGAATAGAAAAACGCCTTCAGACCCACTGAAAAACCGGCAAAGATGTCGGATAAATTGAATTTGATCAGGGTGGCGCCAAAGGTGCCACCGAGCACTATCAACAAGCCGGGCATATTCAAAAAAATCATGGGGCTGGGGCCAACCAAGATGGCCCCCACAATGACCCCCATGGCGCCCAGTAGTCCCAGTGTGGTAGCGAGATCCACTACTCTCTCCTATCTATCGCAAGCCATTGATATTTCAAGGTTTAAATGCCAAGTTCCATAAAGAGCCTGGAACGGGCAAAAACCCGCTTCCGTACACAGTGTGTATCGGTTTGGTGCCCCGATTCTTTAGCCCATTACCACTTAGCGCCGCAAACAATAGGCCCAACACCCCGAAATACACGCCAGCTAGATCGTCCTGAGCGGACAAATTCGGTAAAATCCCATACCTGCTATGCCTTTTAATGGTCCCAAGGTTCAACTTATACTGGGCACCGCACTATGGGCCGTATAGCGACTCTACACTTGGGCCTTATCGCCCTTAAAAACCAAAATAAGGACAGTTAGGACACCCATGAGCACCCAGCGCACTCAACCCAACCAAGCCAACCCGAATCTGTTGGCCCTGTCACCCCTGGATGGGCGTTATGCCGATAAACTGGCCGACTTACGCCCGTTATTTAGTGAATACGGTCTCATACATTACCGAGTCATGGTGGAAGTATATTGGTTACTTCAATTGACTGAAGACGCCGGCATAACCGAACTCAACACGCTTTCAGACGGAGCGAAGACTCGATTGGTCAGCATTGTAAAGGACTTTAATGCGTCTGATGCAACACGGGTAAAAGAGATCGAGTCCACCACCAATCATGATGTGAAGGCAGTAGAATATTTTTTAAAAGAACGTATCCAGGATCACGCCGAACTTAACCGCTGCAAAGAATTTCTTCACTTCGCCTGCACCTCGGAAGACATCAATAACCTGGCCTATGGTCTGATGCTGCGGGATGGGCGGGACACAGTGATTTTGCCAAACATCGACAAGCTCATTGGCACTCTGACAGATCTCGCCAAACATTATGCCGCGCAACCCATGCTGGCCCGAACCCATGGTCAGCCCGCATCCCCCACTACCGTGGGCAAGGAACTGGCCAACACCGTGAGCCGCCTCAGCCGACAGCGTGCGCAAATTGCTGCCGTGCCTATCCTGGGCAAGATGAATGGCGCGGTGGGTAACTACAATGCTCACCTGACGGCCTATCCTGATATCGACTGGCCTCGCACCGCCAAGGCGTTCGTCGAGGGCTTGGGGCTGACCTGGAACCCCTACACCACTCAGATCGAACCCCATGACTATATGGCCGAACTCTTTCACGCCATCAGTCGATTCAACACAATATTGATCGATTTTGACCGTGACGTCTGGAGTTACATCTCGCTGGGATACTTCAGACAAAGGACCGTCGCCGGGGAAGTGGGATCGTCGACGATGCCACATAAGGTCAATCCCATTGACTTTGAAAATTCTGAGGGCAATCTGGGTTTGGCCAATGCCCTGTTTTCCCATTTGGCGGCCAAGCTGCCCATTAGCCGCTGGCAGCGAGACCTGAGCGACTCTACTGTATTACGCAATGTAGGTGTAGCCATGGGCTACTCCTTGCTCGCCTATCAATCCTGCCTGCGAGGCATAAAAAAACTGGATATCAATACGGACAGGCTCAACATGGACCTGGACCAAACCTGGGAGATACTCGCCGAGGCCATACAAACGGTCATGCGGCGTTATGGCATCGAAGAACCTTACGAAAAGCTGAAGGCCTTAACGCGGGGAAATGAGGGCATTGATCAGGATTCTTTGGCAAGTTTCATACAGTCCCTGGATCTGCCCAACGAGGTCAAAAGGCAACTTTTGGAGCTCACCCCGGCCGACTATACCGGCAACGCTAAAGAGCAAGCACAGCACTTGCCCACTCAATCTTAGGAACACTTTGGAACAAATAACTCCGCCGCAAACCAACGGGGTATTAATCGAAAGAATAATCTGAACCGCCAAGACGCTAACAGCGCCAAAGTGTAAACCCACATATTTTTCTGGCGTCCTTGGCGGTTCAGCATTGATCACAGCAAGCTGTGGGGACACAATCCTCAGAGATTATGCACCAGTGACACCAGGGCATGCAGCCTCGCATCCGCTATGGGTTTTCTTGCCCAATTGTGACCCAAAAACAAGAAGATAGGTTGCGCTGCCGATGGCCACGATCAAACTAACAACCGTAGTGTCTTGAGCCGGCATATTACCGTCGACGAACATTAGTACAATGGCTACTGTGCTGACAGTCAATGTGGCCAGAGAAATAGCGCACACTATTTCCCGGCCCGGGCTACGAACAGCAACCAGACAGGCGGCCACCCACCCTAAAAATGAGCCCCCTAACATGCGCACGGTAACGCTGTCATAGGTCCCCTGACTAATCAACTTGTGACTGGCCTCTGGATAAAATATCAGGCCTAGGCCCCACGACAAAAATAAAATTGATGCTAAAATTAATGCTATCCGCATTCTTGTTTTCATTAATGTGTCCTAATTGACCTGAAAAAGCATTTACGAATGGGTGCGAGAACGAATTCGTATCTACCAGTATTTGTATGGCTATAATCTCCCATCAATCCAATAGGTGCAAGATGATTTATACCAAGCCCGCTGCCCATATTATCATCGTTTTGCTGTGCCTGGCCTGGGTGGGCTCGGTCCACAGCAATGAACTTGTATTGGAGGTTGTACCCCTAAAACACCGATTGGCCAGTGATTTACTTCCCACAATACGCCCCCTATTAGGCCTCAAGGGTTCTATCAGTGGTGCGCAGTACAAGCTGTTTATCAGAGACAATCAACAAAACATTTCCCGTATCAGGACTGTACTAGAACACCTTGATGTGGCACAGGCCACTCTTTTGATCAGCCTGCGCTTCCAGGATATTGGTAACACTGTCCGGGGAGATATCCAGCGCCAGTATGCCACACGCCGTCATCAGCAGCTGCAAACTATACGCGTACTAGAAGGAAAAACAGGTTTTATTGAGGCAGGTAAAACCCGCACAGACCCACAGTATTTTATCGATCTGGCCCACGACCAATTAATATTGGCCGAGTCTGAAGTGGTTCGTAGTGTAACGTCCGGGTTTTTGGTTACTGTCCACCTGCTGCAAGGTGTTGCTGATATCAAAATCACACCGCGGTTCTCATTCGCAGTGGATGAGTCACAACGGCATATCCAATTTCACAACATGGCCAGCCAAATCAAGGTCCAATTAGGCCAATGGGTCACCATAGGCAGCAACCATAAAAAGCTTAACGAAATCCAGACTGCAGTCTGGAATCAATATGGCACCCATCGCGACGGGTCAGAACGAATTCAAATAAAAGTCGAGAAGACAGATAACAAACGGGCCACCGAGAAAACGAATTCTCGGCGGCCCGCACGATGACGCTCAGTATTCCGATAGCAATGCAGTCAGGGGCTATCCGTGCGCAGGGGCAGCAACAACCTGGGACTGCATCACCATCGCCGGGGCCTGATTCATCATCCTGCACAAGGCCGCCGAGGCGCTAAGCTCCAGATTACTGAACATTGCACCCACACCATCCGATTCGCTACGCACAACGAGCGCAGGTATTCGCATACGCTGCCGGTCCTTCTGCGACCCAAGGGAAAAAACAACATCCAGGGCAGCATTAAGGGGTAATTGTACTGAGGGTATCTTGATGAACATTCCTTTCAGGCTGATATCACGACTTACACCTCGCAAAATACCGAGGCCGCTGTAGTAAACAGCTACATGCATTTCAAGCTCTTTGCGTGGATTCCACCGGCGTTCCAACATGGCCACCTCCTACACAGGTTAAGACAACGCCTACAGGGGCAAAGACCGCGCCCATGCCTTGTCTGTTACTCACGTTCTTACGGGAAATCAGCATAAAGTATAGACGCCCAGGTCAGTTTCGCTAATATAATGAATCTTTAATTTTCCCTCTTAGCCAATAAATATAAGATAAATCGCTTTATGTTCTAAAGGCAACTTATTGAAAGTAGGCGGGAAATCCAGCTTGGCAAGCCTAGCCGGCAGGCTCTACCTAACGGCGCAAATCAATCTGTCCCTGCACAACAATACAGCCAGTCGTACAATTATATTATGGAAATGAGTGGTCATTCGCCTACTGCCACCAGATCAAGGCCCGTCTAGCCAAGACACTCGCGCATCCATACACCAATATCTCGTATCTCTTCGCCAATAACGTTGTGCCCCATTGGATATTCATGAAACACAGCGGCAGTATCGAATTCTCTAACCCGCTTATAGGACTGACTACCCATGGATAATCCTACCACTGGGTCTTGGCGTCCGTGGGCAAAAAAAACAGGTGTATTCCGATTGGCATCACTGATCTGCATAGAAAGCTCAAAGGGCAAAGGCAGGTAACAAGACAGGGCCAGGATGCCCGCCAGAGGTTGTTCAAAACGCAGGCCAGCGTAAAGCCCGAGGGCACCTCCCTGGGAGAATCCTCCAACAATGATGCGCTGTGACGGTATCCCACGGTCTATCTCGCCCTGGATCAGCTTGTCGATATATTGCCGCGACCGAATCAGGCCTGCCCTGTCCTCTGGAGACGACTCATCGAGGCCTGCTATGTCGTACCAGGCACGCATCACATGACCCATGTTCAATGTCACCGGGCGCATAGGCGCGTGAGGGAAGGTGTAACGTAACCCTAAATCTGCAGGCATGCCGAGTTCGGACACGATACCGGCAAAATCATTACCGTCTGCTCCCAACCCGTGCAACCAAATAACACTGGCGGTGGTGGATTCATCGGTTTCTATCACAATGGGCTCGACGTCATCGTAGTGAATGGTCATCTCAGTCATGGCCCATTCAAGCCCGCCGTCCCACGGTAAGATTCACCCCCACATCCATCCAAATACCGTTTTCCTTGGCCAAACCAGATACTTCTTTGAAGTGCTCAGATCGAAACCGTAATCGTTCTTTTTCGTCTAGCTGCAGCAACAGACCCCGGAAACCGCTGCCCCACAGCACATCCCACCAGTCCTCAACCCTTTGAAGGTGATATCCCACCTGGGCGTGGTGTAGTTGCACATCACTACAATTGGCGCCCTCTAACAACTTTGTGCAAGTGACTTGATCCTGGAGACGATCGACCACTAATTGACCACGCCCTTTTGGGAACTCGACTCCATAGCCCTCTATACGATCAAAGAACAACCCCTTCATGGGCTGGAATGCGCCTTGAGCAAAACTGCTAAAAATAATCCTGCCACCGGGCTTGAGCACACGCCACCATTCGCGCAGAGCCTGTTGCATGTCAGGCATAAAAAACAGACCGAAAGAGCAACACACCGCATCAAAATATTGATCCCGAAACTCTAACTGGTCTCCATTCATATTAAACAAATCGATATTCTCAAGCCCCATCACTCGCGTCTTTGCTTCCAGCACGGACAACATCCCATCGGCAAGATCAATGGCGTACACCCTGCCCACAGGACGAATTCTCTGTGCCGCTGCAATGGTCAGTGCCCCGGTGCCCGCAGCCACATCCAGCACTTTCATGCCTGGTGACGGCAACAAAATATCCATCATCTTGTCTGCGCAAAATGGAAACCAGCGTAAGGCTTCTTTATCATAGTCAGCCGCAACTTGGTCAAAGACCGCGACAATTTTCTGCAACTGAGGATCTATTTTTGATTGTTCTTTGATGATTTCTGATGCCATTTTAACCCACTTCTGGTGACATGGGGCACGTAGCCCAACACTCAGCAACCCTGAAGACTGACACCAAAGTCTTGGGACAGCCAATCTTACTCAGTCTTGTTTTTAGGCTCTTCGGAAAAATTTGTGGGTAATGACGGGACTTATATATTCGTAACTT
>ENA-ORDP01001112-ORDP01001112.1-marine-sediment-metagenome-genome-assembly--contig:-NODE-1112-length-15351-cov-4.196260_pt1 | contig 15351 bp, 16 predicted proteins | sample MGYA00248627_ERZ508539 | MGnify/ENA primary metagenome ERZ508539 (study PRJEB26208, sample SAMN05571518) | marine sediment metagenome | biome: deep sea; feature: Hydrothermal vent; material...
TGTCGTGGACAACCATTCATCTAGGCCATTCGTCACCAAATGACTCAAGCAGCCTACCCGGGTGCGACATGGGCCATGTCATTGCACCCCTATTTGGCCTTGCTCCGAGTGGGGTTTACCCTGCCACTGATGTTGCCATCAGCGCGGTGCGCTCTTACCGCACCATTTCACCCTTACCAGACGTGCTGGCGGTATATTTTCTGTGGCACTTTCCATCGACTCACGTCGCCCAGGTGTTACCTGGCACTCTGCCCTATGGAGCCCGGACTTTCCTCTCGAAATCAAGTTTCGAGCGATTGTCTGGCCGACTTTCGCGGCCATTTTAACGCATCATTGTGCTTTGTGCCGCTAATGGTTTTCAAACCCGTCTATTTATGATCGCTCAGCTTGTAGCGCCAGGGCCTGTTCATAGAGGGCATTCTTTTTCAGGCCGGTGATATCGGCAGCACACTGTGCCGCATCTTTCAGGCTCATTTTCTCTAGCAAACTGCAAAGCAATACCTCGACAGCAACTTCAACACTGTCTGAACGGGTGACGGTTTTGGCGCCTGCAACGACCAGCACACATTCCCCTTTTTGCTGTTCGGGGTTGGCACTCACCCACTCCAGCAACGCAGCGGTGGTATCCTGCCGGATAGTCTCATATATCTTGGTCATTTCACGCGCCATGGTCATTAACCGATGTTCACCAAAAATATCGCGTAAGGAGGTAAGTGTCGCCACAATTCGGTGCGGGGCTTCATAAAATACCAGGGTCCGTGTCTCCTGCTTTAGCCCTGCGAGCACCTTGTCTCTCGCCCCGGCCTTCGCGGGTAAAAATCCTTCAAAACAAAAGCGATCGGTGGCCAAACCGGACGCCGACAATCCAGCCAGTAATGCACTCGGCCCCGGAACCGGAATGACTTTCAGGCCCTTTTCGTATAAACGGCGGACCAGGGTGTAACCTGGGTCGCTGATCAGCGGTGTACCCGCATCACTGATCAGGGCTATTGACCTACCCGTCTGCAGCTTTGTGATAATTTCGTTAGTCTGTTCACGTTCGTTATGTTCATGTAGTGCCATCATCGGCACTTTGATACCAAAATGGTTGAGCAACTTCTGGCTGTTTCGTGTATCTTCAGCTGCAATCAGATCAACCGATTCAAGTACCTCTAGCGCACGCCGGGTTATGTCACCCAGGTTGCCAATGGGGGTCGCAACAATGTAGAGCGCAGCAGTTGTATCAGGCACAGTATAATCCTTTCATTGCGGTGCTATTGTGGTTCTTAAGGAAGCAACTAACTATGAACAAACGTTTTGCCATCTTATTCGTTTTCTTCTTCATTTTCACCGGCTGTACAACCACACCGGTAACCGACACCGGCGTTTATATTTCGAGTAACGATCCTGAACTGTTGTTCCAGTCAGGTCAATTTGAAAATGCCGCAAATAGATTTCGCTCCCTGGCCAGGGAAACCTCAGCTACCCAACAAACCTTTTACCGCTTACGCGCCAGTGCGGCACTCGCACGTGCAGGCAAAATTGCAGAGGCCAAACAATGGCTGGCCCAAACCGCTACCGACTCCCTGGATAATTTTACGAATACAATTTATGAGCTGGCCCTGGCTCACATCGCCATCGCAGAACGACACCCTAATGATGTTCTGGACTTATTATCCGATCCTCTGGCGCCATCAATCTCTGCCTTATATCTGGCAGAATACTATGATTTACTCGCCGAAGCCTATACCTTGTCGGGTAACCGCCTGGAAACAGCACGTAATTTAGTCCAGCGTGAAAAATATTTAACGGATACTCAGACAATCCTCCGTAACCAGCAAGATATTTGGTCCGCATTAGCCAGTATGTCTGAGCGAGCTTTGCAACAATTGCGCACCGCTCCTCCCCCGGATACGTTGAGTGGCTGGATGGAACTGGTACAAACTGCAAAAGTACATCAACTCAGCCCGGCCCGATTAAAAGAACAGATTTATCTCTGGAGAGAAAAATATCCAGGCCACCCCGTTTCAGAAGATATTTTACTCGCCCTTTCCCAGCGCAAACAGGAAGATGTCGCCTATCCAGATCGGCTTGCCTTGATGCTGCCCCTCAGCGGCAAATTCGCCAAAGCGGGGGAAGCGCTGCGCGATGGTTTCATGGCGGCCTATTTCACCTTGCGTCCGAACATCAATCAATCCATACGCATTTACGACGTTGATGGCACAAAAGATGTTGCAAATGTCTATGAACAAGCGGTAGATGAAGGCGCTCAATTTATTGTCGGTCCTCTTACCAAAGATGCAGTGGGCCGCATCAGTGAAATGGATGAATTGCCCGTTCCAATCCTGGCGCTCAATTACACACTCGAGGATAAATCCGCACGAGGTAATTTTTATCAGTTTGGACTTTCTCCAGAAGAGGAGGCACGACAAGTTGCCGAGCGCACCTGGCTTGATGGTCATGTAAATGCGGCTGTGCTAGTACCGATTGGCCCCTGGGGTGAACGAATTTATCAGGCCTTCAAACAACGCTGGGAGTTAATGGGTGGCAAGATCGTTGAGCGACAAACTTATGATCCCACCAAAACTGATTTCGCAATACCAATACGTATGCTACTGAATATAGACGACAGTCAACGACGTTATCGCCGTATAGCGACAATCCTGAAACGTGATATCAAATTTACTTTGCGGCGACGACAAGATGTAGATTTTGTTTTCCTTGCGGCGTACCCAAGACAAGCCAGACAAATAAGACCACAACTGAAGTTTTACCACGCGAGCAATGTACCGGTCTATGCGACCTCCCATGTCTACACGGGCAGTTTGAACCAGGAACGTGACCGTGATATGGATGGCCTTTTGTTTGGTGATATGCCCTGGGTATTGTCAGCAAGCACCGCGCACAGAGGAATTCGTTCAGAAATTGATAGCCAAATTTCAGATGCGGGTAATACCCTGCAACGGCTGTATGCGCTCGGCATTGATGCCTTCAATATCATTGGTGCATTGAATACACTCCGAAACTATCCCTATGAGCGCTTTGATGGCGAAACGGGTAGTTTAAGTCTGGATACCAAACTAAGAGTAAGACGGCAACTGACATGGGTGAAGTTCAGGAGCGGACGTCCCGTCACGCTGGATCAAAATAACCTGTAATACTGGCCAATATATGGGATATACACAGGAGAAAGGACAATTCGCTGAGGAACTTGCCTGCACGTTTTTGAAACAGCAAGGTCTATCGTTTATCAATAAAAACTACCATTGTCGTTATGGCGAGATCGATCTCATTATGCAACAGGATACCACTATCGTGTTTGTCGAGGTTCGCTACCGAAAAGCCAATAGTCAGGTTGATAGCATCACGAGTATTGATACTCGCAAGCAACAGAAACTTTACCGTAGCGCTGAAAATTATTTACAGGCCAATAATGTCCATCATTCCACACCGGCTCGGTTTGATGTTATCGGCGTAACACAACGAACCAATTCCGATCCCGAAATTAACTGGATACAAAATGCGATAGAAGGTTAACGCAAACATGAGTGAACAAGATAAAATCAAAAAACTATTTACCGCAAGCATTAACACCAAACAGGCCGCGGCTAAATCAATGGTACCGAATATTGCCAGAGCGGTCGAGTTACTTGAAAGCACAGTGAAAAATGGCAACAAAGTTCTCAGCTGTGGCAATGGCGGTTCCGCTGCGGATGCACAACACTTCTCCTCAGAGTTTATCAATCGCTTTCATCACGACCGAAAAAGCCTGGCTGCGATTGCGCTAACCACAGACAGTTCCACGATTACCTCTATCGCCAACGATTACTCCTACGATGAGATCTTTTCCCGACAAATATCGTCCCTGGGGCAACCTGGAGATATACTGCTGGCCATTTCAACCGGCGGCAACTCCGGTAATGTTGTGCAGGCCATGCAAGAAGCCCGCAAGCGGAATATGCACATCATTGCCTTTACCGGTCGAGATGGCGGCAAGATGGCCGAACTCATCCAGGGCCAGGATATCGAATTACGCGTTCCAGCGGATACAACGGCCCGAATCCAGGAGGTACACCTTCTGCTGATTCACATTCTGTGTGCGAGGATCGATAACCGATTGTTTAATCTGGATGAATAACGCCTGGAGACAGGCATGTCCAAATTGTTAAAATGTGTTAAATGTCACAATATTAGTAAGCTTAAAAGGCTATAATATGGCCAAAGAAATATAAATGACAATATCGGGATGGAGGAAAATATGGCTAACATTAGCCAGATTAAAGGGGTTTTTGTAGCAAAATATGTGAAGCCAACGGCGGTCGCTCGTACCGTACAGCGGCTCAGTCTAACGACACAAGGCCTTCGACCACAAAATCAGCCTGTTCGCCGTGAAATAGACCGCCGCTGCGGACGCGATCGACGTCAGGGTGATCACGCCATTTTAATCAATCTGAGAAGTGCCCATGCTCGGCGCATGAGTGGTCGTCGTGATTCAGAAAACACAGATCGCAACGCCGGGATCGATATTTACGCCTAAGCCAGGTTTCGGCTACTTAACCTGAACTCCAGATAAGAAACTTTCGTCATTCCAGCATGATTTTCACCCTGCGGGCACAAGTGAGCCGGAATGACGGTGTTTTTTGAATTTGGGATAGCTAATCACAATACAGATTTCCTTATCCCGAGTTCAGGTTACTTAACGATTCTTAGACTTGGTTTGTCAGGTTTAGGCGGACTGGGCTCATTATCGTCGCCTTCACTGAACACCATGCCTTGTCCATTTTCCTTGGCATAGATAGCCAGTACCGCATCGATCGGAAAGATCACATCCATCGGTTTACCAGAAAAGCGGGCATTAAAATTCACGCTCTCGTTCCTGAGTTCCAGATTATTGACCGCCCGCGGTGCAATATTCAAAACAATCTTACCGTTCTCGACATATTGCCGGGGAACATGAACATCGTCATTGCTGGCATCGACCAGCAGATAGGGCGTGAGATCATTATCGACTATCCACTCATAGATGGCTCTGAGTAAATAGGGTTGATTTGGGCTTAAATCCATGACGTCGGTTTCCACAAGACTGCAACAATACTTTTCCAGGATTTGTAGAACTACGCGCGCATCTCTAATTCAGATTCTGTCAGGCTTTCCTGAAAGGCATTTCGAGCAAACACTTTCTCAGCATAGTTGATTAAAGGCCTGGCGGCACCTGGCAGTTGAATACCATATGAGGGCAGACGCCATAACAGAGGTGCAATGGCGCAATCAATCAGACTAAATTCATCACTCATAAAATAGGGCTTCGAATCAAAAATAGGAACCGCGCTAAGCAAACCATCTCTCAAGTCATTTCGTGCAGCATCGGCATCCGCACCCCCGGCACTAATCTTATCCGCCAGGCTATACCAGTCGCGTTCAACACGATACAACATCAAACGATTTCGTCCGCGAGAAACAGGATCCACGGGCATCAAGGGTGGGTGCGGAAAGCGCTCATCCAGATATTCAACGATGACCTGATGCTGGTACAAAGCAAGATCACGATCCACCAATGTTGGTACACCACCATAGGGATTTAAATCGAGAAGATCTTCAGGTTTATTGTCCTCGGTCACAACCTGCATCTCAAAATTAATTCCTTTTTCTGCCAATACAATGCGTACAGTATGGCAGCGCGGGCAGACATCAGATGAAAATAGTGTCATTGCCAGACGGCGATTAGCAACTTGTGCCATGCTCGAATTACCTCGGTTTATCTTGCGTGCGTGTAGTGTTGAGGGGACAGCGTCCCCTTACAGATAAGATCAACGGACAGACGTTAGTGTACGTCTTTCCAGTATTCCTTCTTCAGCAGATAAGCGATGACAAAGAAGATCAATAAGAAAAACATCACGAATATGCCAATACGCTGACGTTCCAGCTGGATGGGCTCCCCCATATACACCATAAAGTTTACCAGATCGGTAACCGTACGTTTGTATTCAGCGTCGCTTATGCTTCCTTCGGTGACTCGAACCAGTTCCGTGATTTCATGACCCTTTTCGTTCTTCATGACCTTGCCATCGGCATCCTTCTTCGCTACACGTTTTTTAAGACCATCCAGCTGCCACAACACATGCGGCATAGCAACCTTATCAAACGTAGTATTGTTCACACCGAAGGGACGTTTCTCATCGAGATAAAACGTCGTCAGATAAGTATACAAATAGTCAGCACCACGGGCACGGGCAATGACAGTAAGGTCAGGTGCAGGTGCACCAAAATATTTTTCACTGTCTTTCTTGCGCATCGCAACCGTCATCAAATTACCGATCTTCGCCGCTTCACCTTCTTCTAACTTATCAAAATTAGCAATGAACATCATATTTTCTTCAACCTGATCCTCTGTCAGATCGAGGTCTTTTGCCATACGGTTATAACGCATGTAACCGGCAGAGTGACAGCTCAAACAATAGTTAACAAATAGCTTGGCACCATGGCGCAGCGAACTCTTGTTTTCCAGGTTGATATCCGCCTTTTCCAAATGTGCATCGCCGGAGGCATGTGCAAATATGGGCAAACAGAATAGTAAGCAGGTAATCAGTTTCTTCTTCATTTTGTCACCCTTTCTGGAACAGGTTTAACAACCGCAGGTTTAACGTAAGCCGGAAGAATCAGGAAGTATGTTGTGTAGCCCAGCGCAAAGATTGTCATTAGCGATCTGATTGCAACGGTTACACGTTCATCCTGCCACCACCACCAAATTATTACAAAAGTCACAAGGGTATACAGCGCAACCAAAGGTGCTCTGAACATGGTCGCCCTAATTTCGGTACGACTGTAGTACGGCATATACAGGAAGTAACCGAAGTATACTAACGTCCCGCATTGCGCAACCATGGTTTTAATCGGACTCGCTGGAACCACGCCGAAGTAACCTAATATCAGGAAGCTGATTACAAAGGCAGCCAGGGCCAGTTTGGTCCGCATATCTTTGTAGCGAATCGATTTAACCGGTGATTGATCAATCCAGGGCAGGAAGAACAACACCACGATGGCGCCACCCATGACGATAACGCCGGGGAATTGCGAGGTAAACATGTTCGGCACTGCACGCAACATGGCATAGAACGGCGTGTAATACCAAACCGGGGCAATGTGTGCTGGGGTCTTTAGCCCGTTAGCCGGTTCAAAGTTGGGCACTTCAATAAAGTAACCAAACATGGTCGGCGCAAAAAAGACCACCGCGAAGAACACCATCAGAAACACCACCACACCCATGATATCTTTCACGGTGTAGTAAGGGTGGAACGGAATGCCGTCAAGCGGAATACCATCCGAGCCCTTATGTTTCTTGATTTCGATACCATCCGGATTACCAGAACCCACTTCATGTAGCGCAATGATGTGCGCCGCAATCAACATGATCAGCACCAGTGGCACCGCAATCACGTGGAAGGCAAAGAAACGGTTCAAGGTGGCATCAGCGATAACATAGTCACCACGAATCCACTCGGATAGAGGATCACCAATACCAAACGGTACGGCCGCAAACAGATTAATGATGACCTGCGCACCCCAGTAGGACATCTGACCCCATGGCAACAAATAACCAAAGAAGCCCTCTGCCATTAGTGCCAGATAAATGAATACACCGAAGATCCAGATAAGTTCGCGAGGTTTACGGTAAGAACCATACATCAGGCCACGAAACATGTGCAAATACACAACAATAAAAAATGCAGAGGCACCAGTTGAGTGCATATAACGAATGAACCAGCCCCACGGCACATCACGCATGATGTATTCGACCGAGGCAAATGCCATTAACGCATCCGGCTTGTAGTGAATCGTCAGGAAGATACCGCTGACAATCTGGATGACCAGCACCAACAACGCCAACGAGCCGAAGTAGTACCAGAAGTTAAAGTTTTTAGGGGCGTAGTATTCCGCCAAGTGTTCGTTCCACAGCTTGGTCAAGGGAAAGCGATCATCTACCCAGCCTAATAAAGCCACCATCATATTCATTACGCCGTCTCCTCTGAATCATCCCCAATTAAAACCATGGTGTCCGTTACAAACTTGTATTTTGGAATGACCAGATTCGTGGGAGCAGGCATGCCTTTATAAACACGTCCGGCCAAATCAAAGACTGAACCGTGACATGGGCAATAAAATCCGCCTACCCAGCCATCTTCAAAGCCCGCCGGGGCAAGATCAGGGTAGTACTTTGGTGAACAACCCAGGTGCGTACAAATACCTATCATCACCGAGACGTTTTTTCGCTCTACACGTGAACGGTACTTGTTGTGAGTGTACGCTGGCTGTATTGACTGGTCTGAGAGTACATCCGCCAACTTATCTTCGAGCGAGGCGAGCTCAGCTAGATTCTTATCCGTCCGCTTCAAGATCCATACCGGCTTCTTGCGCCATTCCACGATAAGCAGCTCGCCTAACTGAAGCTTGCTGAAATCCGCCTCGACCGGGGCACCCGCTGCCTTAGCTCGCGCGCTGGGTAGCATGGATTTTACAAAGGGTACGGCTATCGCCGCTGTACCTACGGTACCCGTTGCTGCAGTCAGTCCTATCAGAAACCGGCGTTTACTGTGGTCTACTTCTTCGCTCATGCGATGTCTCTCCGCGTCGTTTAAATCGCGAGTTGTGCGCGATTTAACTCGTTCGAATGGATAAGTTTAAGTATGTCAGAATATTATTGAATAACCTGACGAAATCGGTGGCACATTCTGCAGTAATACCCCCCTATCGGTCAAGCAGTACTTGAAAAAATAATTGAATATCAAAGAGTTATACCGGGTTATCAATATCGATATAGATATGATTTATGCCCAAACTCTCAGCCAGATGCACCCCCAGGGCCTGAACCCCATAGCGTTCGGTGGCGTGATGACCTGCCGCAACACAGTGAGTACCCGTCTCACGAGCCATATGAGTGGTCTGCTCAGAGATTTCGCCCGTTAGAAAGAGATCCACCCCCAGCTCAACCGCCGATTCCAGATAGGATTGCGCCCCACCCGTACACCAGGCAAGCCGCTGGATCTGCTTGAGGTCGCCGGGAATATGCAAAGGTTCACGTTCCAGCTGCGTAGCCACCATGGAAAGGAAATCGGCGATGGGCATAGGTGAGACCAGGCTCCCGTAAAGCCCGATGGCAGGTTGTCCAGGGCCAAACTGCCCTTCAACACCAAGCCCCAGCTTAAGGGCCAGTTGGGCATTATTGCCGAGCACCGGGTGGGCATCGAGTGGCAGATGGTAGGCAAGCAGGCTTATCCCGGCATTTAACAGCGCCTGTATCCGGCGGCGCTTCAACCCCACGATGCGGGCATCCTCTCCTTTCCAGAAATAACCGTGGTGGACGATTATTGCATCGGCCTGTTGTTCTATCGCCGCATCGATCAGCGCCTGACAGGCGGTCACACCACTGACAATGGTCTCAACCTGCGATTTGCCCTGGACCTGCAAACCATTCGGGCAATAATCACGAAAACGATCCACCTCCAGAAGGTCATCACAGTGACTCACCAGTTCGTTTAATTTCACCATGCGTTCGCCATCTCCATCGGTTATGCTTAGCTACCGCTTCTATTCTAACCCTTCGTAACCTGGCTACAAACATGAACATCAGAAAAAACATCGCCTTTATATTTCAGTTCACGACTATTGGTCTGGCCCTGGCCTTTGTGGTGATTTATCTCTATCCGAATCTGTTAGGCCAACAACCGCAGGAAATCCATCTGCAGCAAGGCGACGGTGAACTACAACCTCGTAGCGCAGGCGAAGGTGTCGTTTCATATGCCCGGGCGGTAAAAAAAGCCGCCCCCGCGATTGTCAACATTTACGCAACAAAACTGGTTACTGAAAAACGCTCAGCTTTTTTTGATGACCCTTTATTCCGCCACTTCTTTGGTGATGAAGACCGTGCGACCCAGCAGCGACGTGAACCCAGTCTCGGTTCTGGCGTTATCTTAAGCGCAGAGGGTTACATCCTGACGAATAACCATGTCATTGCAGACGCCGCCGAAATAGCGGTGGCACTAAATGATGGCCGCACAACGTCGGCAACCCTGTTTGGCGCCGACCCTGAGTCAGATCTGGCAATATTGAAAATTAAACTCAAAGATTTACCCGTTGTCACCCTGGGCCGCTCGGACAACCTGCAAGTTGGTGATGTCGTTTTGGCGATCGGCAATCCCTTTGGCGTGGGTCAGACAGTCACCTCGGGGATCGTCAGTGGGCTGGGTAGAAACGGACTCGGTATTAATACCTTTGAGAACTTTATCCAGACCGACGCGGCCATTAATCCCGGAAACTCGGGTGGTGCTTTGATCAACGCAAATGGAGAACTGATTGGGATCAATACCGCTATTTTCAGCCAGAGTGGCGGTTCGGATGGTATCGGTTTTGCGATACCCGTCAACCTGGCCAAAAACGTGTTAACCCAATTGATAGAACATGGACACGTCATTCGAGGCTGGATGGGGATCAAAATTCAGGATATTACACCAAAATTAGCGACGGCCTTCGAGTTAGACTCAACCGACGGTGTCGTCATCAGTAATATCGTCGTCAACGGTCCTGCCGATAAAGCCGGCCTGGATCGCGGGGACATCATCACCTATATCGATGAGAAAAAAATTCACAACTTCCGCGATACACTGGATCAAATCAGCATGCATAAACCAGGTGAACAAATAAAACTAACCATCATCCGTGAAGGTAAAAAACTGGAAAAAATGGCAACGGTCAGTGAACGCCCTAGCCAATAGTCATGTTCTGGTAAAACCATCTGCAATTTTTTCTGTAATCTTCTCTGTAGCTTCTCATCGTCATGCCGGGTTTGACCCGGCATCCAGAAAGTCGTTGAAATCACTGGATTCTGGCGTACGCCAGAATGACAGATAACGAACTGAGCAGAGTTTCCCTAAGCTGATAAGGCCATTTCCAACGCCGACAGAAATTTTTCATTTTCAGAAGGCAAACCAACGGTTACACGCAAACAGTTTTTCAAGCTTAGCGAAACCTTCGACAGGTTTTTAATTAATATCTTTTGCTGTTTTAGTGACACAAACACATCGTCGGCTGGCTTCAAAGTTGTTCGAAATAAAATGAAATTAGCCTGGGTTGGAAATACATCAATCCCGTCAATCATTGCCAATTGTGATACCAGGTTTTTGCGATCTTTTTTGATTTGGTCGGTCTGCGTATTAAGTTCGTCGACATGCTCAAGCGCAAATCTGGCGCTCAATTGCGTCAACACGTTAATATTGTAAGGCAATCTAACCTTATCGATTTCATTAATCAGTTTTTTTGCGCCAGCCATATAACCCAACCGAAGTCCTGCCAGCCCCATTTTCGAAACGGTACGCATCACCAGTAGATTTTCATATTGACTCAACTTTGAGGCATAGGTCTGATCGGCAAAGGCATAATAGGCTTCATCCACCACCACCAGTGCATCGGTTGATGAAATTATTCTGTCTATAACCTGCTCATCAAAAAGATTGCCCGTTGGATTATTTGGATAAGCAATAAAGATCACCGCTGGCTGATGCCGCTTAATGGCCGATAACATCTGATCGGCATCCAGACTGAAATCCTCTTTTAAAGGCACAGCAACATACGGCATGCCAAGAAAGGTGGCGATCATTTGATACATGACAAAGCTGGGTTCGACCGAGATCACTGCCCGGTTCGCACCGCTGATCGCCATCATGATCATTTGAATCAATTCATCTGAGCCGTTACCGAGAATAAGTTCAGCACTATCAGGAACATTCAGAGAATGATAGATCTTTGACTTTAATGCCTGTGCGGCAGGATCAGGATAACGATTTAATTCTGACTGCTTAATTAAATCCAGCCATTTTGTTGTCAACGCCTCTGACCAGCGATAAGGATTCTCCATCGCATCGAGTTTTATATAACCTGATGAATCCGGAACAGGGTAGGCCGACAGTGCCTCTATCTCGGGACGAATCCAGTTTTTCATGATGACAGATTCTAAGACTTGATTCGATATTCGGCTGAACGCGCGTGTGCAGTCAGCCCTTCCCCATGAGCAAGGGTTGCGGCGGTCTTACCGAGTTTGGAGGCACCGTCAGCCGAACACATGATCAAGCTCGAGCGTTTTTGAAAATCATAAACCCCTAACGGTGAGCTGAATCGCGCCGTGCGTGAGGTCGGCAATACGTGATTGGGCCCCGCACAATAATCACCTACCGCCTCTGCCGTAAAACGCCCCATAAAGATCGCACCCGCGTGTTTAACTTTTTTTGCCCAGTCCTGAGGGTCGTCTATCGACAACTCAAGATGCTCCGGCGCGATGTAATTAACAACATCGATAGCTTCATCCAGGTCGTTAACTTGAATAAATGCGCCACGGGCATTCAATGAGGCTGTGATAATTTCGGCCCTGGGCATCGTCGCCATGAGTTTGTTCATACTTTGCTCAACACGCTCAAGAAAATCTTGATCTTGTGAAATCAAAATCGATTGTGCGTCCTCGTCGTGCTCGGCCTGAGAAAACAGATCCATCGCAATCCAGTCGGGGTCAGTCTTGCCATCACAGACTACCGCAATTTCGGACGGACCGGCGATCATATCAATGCCAACCTTACCAAATACCATGGCCTTGGCGGTGGCAACAAAAATGTTACCGGGGCCAACGATTTTATCAACGCCAGAAATTGTTTCAGTACCGTAGGCCAAAGCAGCAATAGCTTGTGCTCCACCAATAGCATAAACAACATCCACACCCGTTATCTTTGCCGCGGCAAGGACCAAATCATTCACGACACCATCCGGTGTCGGTACCACCATAATTATTTCTTCCACACCGGCGACTTTTGCCGGAATCGCATTCATTAAAACGGAAGAAGGATAGGCGGCCTTGCCACCGGGTACATACAGCCCAACTCTATCGAGCGGTGTAAGCTGCTGGCCAAGAATAGTTCCATCTTCCTCCTGATAAGACCAGCTATCCGACTTTTGCTTTTCATGATAAAGACGAACACGTTCTGCTGCTTGCTGTAACGCCTGATACGCATCCTGATCAATATTTTTTACCGCCGCATCAAGCGCTGCCTGCCTGATGGTCAAATCATCCATCGACTTAACCTTCATACGATCAAACTGATTGGTAAAATCAACAACTGCCTTATCACCTTCACTGCGGACACGGGCAATAATATCGCGAACAACCGCATTCACTTTGTCATCAGAGACACTTTCCCAGGCAAGAATTTGATCGAGTTCAGACCAGAAGTTCTTACTGCTTGTGGAAAGCTGTTGGATGTCTAACCCAGATATGTTCGCTTGACCCATGTTCACTTGACCTATATTCACTTAAGCCATCTTTACTTCGCCAATATTTACTTTACGGCAGCGGCAATGCTATCAATAAGGGACTTAATACTTTTGTGTTTCATTTTCATTGACGCCTTGTTAATGATTAGACGCGAACTAATATCACAAATGTGTTCTAACGGCTCCAGGCCATTTGCCTTCAAGGTATTGCCGGTATCAACCAGGTCAACAATATAATCGGCCAGCTTCACGATAGGCGCCAGTTCCATTGATCCATAAAGCTTGATGATCTCAACCTGTTTACCCCGCCTGGCATAATACTGACGTGCACAGTTGATATATTTCGTCGCAATACGTAATCGCCCCACAGGAATTGCCTGGCCCTTAATCCCCGCCACCATCATCTTGCAGCAGGCAATATTTAAATCGACAGGCTCATACAAACCTTCGCCGCCATGTTCCAGCAAAACATCTTTACCCGCCACACCGATATCAGCAGCACCATATTGAACATAGGTCGGCACATCGGTCGCACGAATGATGACTAACTTTACATTGTCCTGATTAGTATCGAGAATCAGCTTGCGACTTGTTTCTGGATCATCAACCGGCTCAATACCCGCCTGCTTTAATAACGGCAACGCCTCTTTATAGATGCGTCCCTTTGACAGGGCTATCGTTAATTTTTCACTCATAATAAAATACTTTACTCAAGATGGCACTCGATGAATAGTCGCACCGAGCTGTTGTAGTTTCTCTTCGATACACTCATAACCGCGATCAATATGATAGATACGTTCAACGATAGTATCGCCTCTAGCAACCAGGCCGGCTAATACCAGACTGGCGGAGGCACGTAAATCCGTTGCCATAACCGGTGCCGCGGTTAACTCATCAACACCATTGCATACGACGGTGTTACCACTAAGTGTCAAATCCGCGCCCATGCGCTGCAATTCCTGAATGTGCATAAAGCGATTTTCAAACACCGTCTCAATAACGGTACTCGAGCCTTCCGCAATGGCATTCAGCGCACAAAACTGTGCCTGCATATCCGTTGGAAAAGCGGGATACGGTGACGTTCTTAAATCAACTGCCTTTGGTTTCTTGCCATGCATATCCAGCTTGATCCAGTTTTCACCAACTTCAATATCCGCCCCGGCTTCTTCGAGCTTGGAAATAATCGCATCACAATGCGGAGGGTATGTATCCTTGAGCATGATACTGCCACCGGTGATTGCCGCTGCGACCAGGTAAGTTCCTGCCTCAATGCGATCAGGCAGCACGGTGTGCTCTGCACCATGCAACGATTCAACACCGTCAATCGTAATCGTACCGGTTCCCGCCCCTTCGATTCTTGCACCCATCGCAATTAAACAATTCGCCAGATCCACCACCTCAGGTTCACGCGCCGCATTTTCAAGTGTGGTGATACCATCCGCCAGCGTGGCCGCCATCATTAAATTTTCTGTCCCGGTGACCGTGATCAGATCCATAACGATTTTGGCGCCTTTAAGACGCTTCGCCCTGGCCTTGATGTAGCCTTGCTCGACGGAAATATCTGCGCCCATTAACTCAAGACCATGAATATGAAGATTGACCGGCCGCGAACCGATCGCACAGCCACCCGGCAAAGATACCTCGGCTTCACCGAAGCGCGCCAGAAGTGGCCCCAGCACGAGAATCGAGGCACGCATGGTTTTTACCAGCTCATAAGGCGCCGAGAAATTCTTGATCGTCGAGCTATCCACTTCCACTTCCAGTTTCTCACCCATCGTGATCGACACACCCATCCGTCCCAGCAGTTCCATGGTGGTGGTAATATCATGCAGGTGAGGAATATTCCGAATAGTGACTGGCTCTTTAGCCAGTAGTGTGGATACGATAATCGGCAGGGCGGCATTTTTTGCCCCCGACACCCGGATCTCACCGTGTAACTGTTTACCACCCGTTATGAATAATCGGTCCATATATTTTCACGTTTTGCCTTAAATGAATTTGAAAATAAACTACCCCGCCGCAAGCGGACAGGGTATTTGGAAAAACCAGCCCAGTTATTTTTCGTCA
>ENA-ORDP01001113-ORDP01001113.1-marine-sediment-metagenome-genome-assembly--contig:-NODE-1113-length-15324-cov-3.042635_pt1 | contig 15324 bp, 16 predicted proteins | sample MGYA00248627_ERZ508539 | MGnify/ENA primary metagenome ERZ508539 (study PRJEB26208, sample SAMN05571518) | marine sediment metagenome | biome: deep sea; feature: Hydrothermal vent; material...
TGAGTTGAAGTCTCTGGGTGCGAAAGAGGCGCAGATTAAACGGCAGCGGATTCAGTTGGATGAAGATTTGGTGGATCTCGATAAAAAAGGTCAGGAATTCAAGATGTTATTACGTGAATTGTCAACGAATGAAAATAACTATGAGATTTATGTGCGAAAATTGGAAGAAGCCAATATCTCAAAGGAAATGGATGAACTGAAGATGGATAATATAAGTGTTATCCAGGAAGCGACGGTTCCTTCGCACCCGATCAAACCTAATAAAAGATTGAATATCCTCATGAGTATTTTTCTTGGCGCATTTTCTGGAATTGGATTGGCATTCCTCTCTGAGTATTTTGGACAAACGTTTTCTACACCCGATGAGATAAGAAACCGTCTGGGACTGCCGGTCATCGGGACAGTTTCATACAGAGGATGAAAGCCGGGCGGGGTGATGTTGTCATTTGCCGGGATGGTCATTGCTGAACATTTATCTATAAAAGTTATTGGGCAATACTAATGGAAAAATTAAAAACAATAAAAATTAATAATTATATAAAAAAGTTATTAACACTTATATTACTTTATAAGAGTGTTAATTAAAACTAATTTATAGTATAATTTATTAATAAAGTCGTTTAAATTTTGCAGACAAGCCTTAATCTCGCACTCCAGATGATCACCCGCTATTTTATCTCTAGCCTCCTGGCTTTGTTTCATCCACCATTTAACAGTGTTTATATCTATATGGTATGAGCCACTACTACTATACGTATTACTATAAAACTTCCCTAGCGTATTACCTGCAAGCATATCAAATTCAACCGCACCTACTGATAATATGTAACTATTATACTTTGTGGATAGAGTTTCTAGATCAATACTATAATGTAATTTATCTTTCACGCTTATTCTCCTCTAAAATTTTTAATTGGCGTTGTTTAAAGCCTTTTATCCAGTCTTTCCTATTTTTCGGCATTGGCGCGGCTACTTGAGTAAGGCTCTCCACTAAAGGCGGTAAAAACAGCTTCACCGCGTCCTCTGCCATCACATCTCTTGTAAGTGCTGAAAACCCTTGCGAGTTATAATAGTAATCAGCCGCTTTAGCCCCCTCATAATGTTCTTCAGTCACACTTCGTTACCCCACACATCCCAGCACTTTGTTTTTTGTCGTGCGAACAACTCAATACGACTCACATTACCGCATAATTGTACTATTTTATCTCGCGCTAAATCTGGTTTTTTACTATGGCCTTCGATCGGTGTGTGTATAATTTGATGTACGCTCGCGTCTTTTCGTTTTATTCCTTTACCTTTTTTACCTATAAGGCAAAACTCGGTGTTGGATCGTGTATATCGCCCCAGCCCAAAAAAAGGTTTAAATAGATCCCCCTCCTGGTATCGTTTGTTGGCTTTTACCCAGACAAAACCACATGTTTTAAACTCAAACCCCCATGACTCAATGACACGCATGCCCTCGTTTATCATTGGCCATGTACACCATAAAAATAAAAGCGCATTAGGGTTCGTTATGGTGTTGACCGGGAGATTACATATATCAACAATAGTCATAGTACTGTAGTGTAGTTCCGCGCCACCTCTTGCGCCTGTACCATTCGCTTTATCCGAGTAGCCCCACGGAGGATCAGCGTAGATAATACTATATTTTTTCTTTGGGAAACGTTTCATAAAACTACCCCCCAAATACTTCACCCTACACTCTCCATATCACCCCATCGATCGCCTATCTTGCCGTCTGTTAGCATAGGTAGATCAAAAAGTTCGTCGTATTCCATCGCCTCTTTGAAATTTTTCATAATTATTTTACGACCTTTTTTAGGACCAGAAAGCATAAACTCGTCATGCACAGTTAACATTATGCGCGTGTCTGGGTGCTTTTCTATCAGCATATCGTCAATATTGAGTAGAGATCGCTTAGTATGATCCCCAGCACTGCCCTGGCAAATAGTATTCAATGCGACGTACTCACGACCAGGTTCAAAGTCATAAATACGCCCTCCGGCTGTAGTAAATTGCTCCCCTTTTCTAGCCATTCTGTTTAGTTCGTTTTTTAGATCTTTAACTCCGGGTAATGCGGCACTATGCGCGGACAAAATATCCCTTGCTTCATTTAGGTCACACTTAATGTTTGTAGACAGAGCAGGGGCACCTCCGCCGTACACTACCAAAAAATTACAGGGCTTAACATGATCGTTGCGATCATACTCTACCCCTGTCATTTCTGTCATGATGATTCTGACGTGATCATGCACATCTAATTCAGGGTTAGCTAAATACGCGGAGAGTAGCGCCCCATCCTCAAAATGGGCTAATATACGTATCTCCTGGGATGCAAAATCTCGATTGTATAAGCAATGGTTTTTAGAGTCAGGGACAACATAGTTTCTTAGAAAAGGCAGTGCTTTATAGGCTTTTTTTGGCGCACGCGGCACTTGTTGAAAGTTAGAACTCAATCTACCGGTATAAGCGCCTTTATCATTTTCGCCCCTCACAGTATTAAACCACGGGAAAAACTTCCCCTGGTTTTCTAAAGCACTGTCTAACCACGGCTGCATATAAGTCCCAATAATCTTAGTGTACTTTGAAAAGTAATCAAGATGTTTCACGAGTAACTTATCTGTGCAAACCTCTAGTAGATCCTCTATACCTGTTTTAGGGTTACCTTTACTAGTATAGTTCCACTTCTTAACAAGATCATTGTCTTCGAATGCTTTTACTTTTTGTGGGCCACTGTTTAAATTGATATCCCCTAATTTTTTCTTAATAGCACGTTCGTGTTTGGCACGTACTTTTTTAGCCTTCGCTAAATCAGGGGATAATAATTTGTGATCTATACTGATCCCAGCACGCTCCATTTCAATTACTTTTATTACACAACGCTTTTCAATCTCATACTGGGCTAACATACCATTTTTTTTAACATAATTATAACAAAGCTTCATAAGCGCTTTAGTCATCTTAATGTCTGCTTTAGCATATCGACCGGCTAAACCGCCAGGGGCAAGGTAGATATATTCGCCTAGATTTTTTTTACGTTTTGCACCCTGTATGTTAGCAATAATCCAGTCATTTAATTTGTTCTGTTCGCTGGCTTCAATACCTAACCAGTCTTTCGCAAGATCTTTTAGTTTTAGTGACCATACGCGGGGGTTATATAAAAAAGCTAATAACATAGAATCATGCCATCCTTTTGATGGTACTAGTGGCAAACTCATATGCCGTTCACCTACTTCCAGGTCAAACTTACCGTTATGCATAAGGACGGGGTATTGACGATATAGATCTTTAAGTAGTCGAATCGCGTCTGACTTACGACAATTGTTGTCTGTAGGGTGCCCCCACGCCATGTATCGAGATCGGATCCCTGGCGCGTTGATCGCAACCCCAACAGGTTTAGGCGGGTAATCTGGCCGCTTACAAATAGGGAGCGTTTCAAAATCTAAAGTAGCTATATCAACCATTAATTATTACCCTCCTTTGATTTTTTAAGTGGCACCGATTCACCTAATCACTACATCAAGTTTTATAAACAATGTTAATCGCATTTATAAAAAACCGATGCCACTTAAAAAATTGCTTTGCTATGGCGTGACGACAGCAAAGCAAAAGAACTACAGACTAAATTTGCTCTTCTTTTTAGTTCCTTTCTTTTTAGCCCCTTTCTTTTTAGTTCCTTTCTTTTTAGTTCCTTTCTTTTTAGAGTAGTCTTTATAGCCAGAAGCATCGTATCCTTGTTCGAGCAATTCCTGGGCTTTAGGCATATTAGCAACTAACTCCTCTAGTTGTTTAGCGTTCTTAATCTCTTTTACCGCTTCAAACAGCATAGGGGGATACGCCATCGAACTGTCCTCGTCAAAACTAATCACAACAGACATCTGCATCAGTTCAAACCCTTGTCCAATTATATCCTTATAAAATTCACGCCAATTTTTAAGAGATGTTGGTGGGAGGGATAAAGTGCGCAGCACTGTCTCACCTTCATCTGTCTGTACAATCATCGCCAGGCGCCGACGCTCAGTACATTCGGGTGGCGCGTCGCCCATCCACTCAGCCAGTTCACACGTGGCACAGTCACTTGATTCTTTATGTACTGATGCAGTATGGGGTACCACGTCGCTTAACTCATAAGAGAGCGCGAAACAGGACGGTATATTAGATTCGCCCTCTGTGTAAGGTTGGTCATAAAAAGTGCGCTCAAGGCATGCCTCCAGGATAACACCCGTCAATTCATTACGAGCTTTGCCCCCGTCCACTTTATATTTAGCACCTTTAGCACTTATGTAAGTGCTCTGGACAACCTTCTCCTTTAACTTTTTACCGCCTTTAGCATACGCGGCTAATTGTTGTTGCCACGGTAGCATGACAGATTTACCTGTTTTCTTTTTAGCTGGCATTGTCATCTCCTTCCACAATTTGCGCTAATTTATCAGCATCTTTACCAAACGACACCGCCGCTCTTAAAAAATCGCTTAATGCGGCACGAGCGATGAAAGGGTCAAAACCCTCGTTTTTTGTGGCGAGTGTCATCTGACTATTAACAGTACGCTTGTTTAATTTCATAATAGTCTTGTTTCCTCTAATACGTGCCTTGATTAATTTTGGATCTAATTTACGTGACATTTTATAACTCCTTTATTTAAGGTTGTATAGATCAATCGTCAACGCTTCGATATGCTCGTCTTTTTTAGCAACCTCTTCGCGCAATTCTTCGATATGTGTTGCAGAATTTTCCAGGCGTCTGGCCAGTAAATTAATAAGGTACTCGCTTTCAGAGAGGCCGGAGGATGGCCTCATGTAAGTACAAAACTGACAAAGTTCGCTATCAGGGTAACTATCCAAAAGACCTCTATTAAAACTCATTATTTTACCCCCCTCTTTTTCCCAACCAGTAAAGTCTCTTTATCAAAAAATTCGACGCCGAATTCTTTTTTAAATTTAATCCTGGTGATGTCCTTTGATGCAAGTAATTCTCTAAATGCCGCGTTACTCAAACGTTTTTGCAGTAAAAAGAACATGTTTTCTTTAACAATTTTTTTGTAAAACTTTTCCCAATTCTTACAACCTGCCATCGAATCAGACTTAAAAGTTACCTTGCCGTTTTTACCTCCGGCCTCAGTAATTTTATCCGCTTTAAAAATTTTAATAATAGAGATCTCTAACTCACTAGCCTTAGCTTTTAGCTTAGCCTGTTTTTCATTATGGGTTTTCTCGTTCGCAGAAATACTCGCTTTAAGTTTTATAAATTGATCTACTTTTATACCTATTTTCATATTACCCTCCATATCGTTCTTCAAAATCTTTATCTGTTGGCCCTGTTGAATGCTGTTCGCACCACACCACTGATCCTGCACGATGTGGATATACTAGTGCATTACAATAGCAAGTACTCTCTTTCTCCTGATAACCTGTTAACGGTTTCTTACACTTTTTACAAGGTGGTTTAATTACGTATCTCCACCAGGCCTTCCCTAATTTTGTCCGAGCATGACATTTAATACCATCAATCCTTCTTTCGCATCGATAAACATACATTAACTAAGAGACTAGTCCTATTAAAAATTAAAGTCAACATTAATTTTTAATAAGCATTTGCTTATATAAGGTAGCCTTACCACGATGTATGTTTTGCCTGGGGGTTACTTGCGATAAATGAGTAGGGTTAACACAACATCGATTAGAGCATAAGTGATCTAGCAAGTTGTCCTGGGTTATCTCCGATATCAGTAAACTATATATTAATCTATGGGCCATATACCTTACCCCCTGCAGCCAACATCTCCCATAGCCATTACGATTGATTTCCCCCTCCCATTCCCAGCAGCCGGTGGCCTCGATGCGTATTTTATTCTTTACACGCTCAGGTAACTTATTAAAGAGGTAGCGATGGGTTTTAGTGATCATTCGCTTCGCCTCATCTTAGCCTGGCGAGCCTCAAACAAAGCTATTTTACTTTTATCATAATGATCACGACGTTCAATACCATTAGACTTATTCCATTTTTCAACATTACGCAACGCATGTAATCTTTTTGTACCCGTTAAAGTTCTAACAACATAAGTTTCGCCTTCAAAAAAGATTTTATTTAACGCCTTACCCATCGCTGTCAGACTAACCTCTCGTTTGTTAGAGACTCGTTTATAAAGACTAACTATTTGTGCTGTGGTAAATAAATCCCTGTCAATAGGCACCCCATCAATAGCCAAAGCAAATTGTGCATTTTCTTTTACATGCGTTAAGAATCTCTCAATATCGGTTAGCGAGTGGTCAATTAAATCTGCTTTGGCCTGAGTCATTGGAGGTCTCGCGGTGTAATCAAAATCTTTTGAAATTTTATGTTCAAATGCGAAGTAATGTAGTAAGTACTTAGTGTGGGTTTTTTGTTTGTGATAGCGCTCTAAAGCTTTCCCTTGTGCGTGAGTTAAGTAGTTATCTAACGCCAACATATAAACAAACACACGACGATCATCCGGCTCCAGATTCAATGCGTCTACATGATTAGAGGTAAAGTAGTAACTTATGCAGTCTGGGATCTCATAAGTAGGCGCCCATTTTTTATTGATAGTAACTGTAGGTCTTGTGATTAAATTTTTTATTTTGTCGGCCTCCGACTTTTTATCTTTGCCGCTGATCTCATCTCCAACTACAAACTGCTTGTTTACAGCCCATTCGTTGTAGCTCATGCTTAGTTGTTCGTCGTCTATTAACTTATAATTCCTACCGTACATTGCCCCCAAACACATCCCGAGCGAACTTTTCCCAGTTCCTTGCCCAATTGATTGTATGAGTACGGCGGTTAACATTTTAGTACCTGGGTATTGGATAGGGTAGGCCGCCCAATCTAAAAACCATTTAATTAACTCTTTGTCTCCTCCGAACATTTTACTAACCGCAAACATAAAAGGCCTGACACTTCCTTTTTGAGGCTCACACGCCCACCCTTCCCACAAATTATATTCATTAAGATCGGTTATCCTGGGTTGGCCAGGTTTATAAGTTAACCTGATATGCTCGCGCCTACCTGGGCTACATAACCATTGACCTGCAACATTAATCATCTTATCCCCATCTACTATAGTGCGGTTAGTGTACACATCATTTTTAAGTGCGGTACCGCCTACGAATAATCCGTGTTTTAAAATATAAAACTTGCCTACTTCTTTTATATAAGCAACCTCACTGTTAAGCTCATTAACCGCACTGATGTCTTCAAACTCTTTAAGTGGGAGATTATGGTATTGTTTAACAGTGTGGTTGAGCAAGTAGTCGTCTAGGCCTGTTTTTTGGTAAGGATTGAAAGGCAGCGCTTTATTAAAAACAGACGCACCACATCTATTAATTTCTTTAGCTAACATTCGTAGCGCTTTTAGCACCTCTTCATTAGACTGATAATCACTATCAAAACACAGATGTACCTCCCTGTCTTTTAAATCAATGCTTTTAAAATCATCTATTAATTTCTTGTTGAGACGTTTGCTCTTAAACGCCCAGACTCCACTTAACCCGATAGTGGGGATACCCTCTTTGCAAGCTTTGTATGCTTTTTTCTCGCCTTCAGTAAATGTGATCACAGTACTCACATCTTTTAAAATAGCAGGCCATTTAATACAAGGGGGGAAATATAAGTGTGGGCTTGTCCCTTTAGGTTGGGAGTATTTTACAATTTTACCTTTGCCGTTAAGCAAATCATTTAAAAAACGAAATCTTAATGTTTCAGTTTGTTTTCCTGATATGTCAAAGTAAGGGAGTAGATAACCATAAGTACAAAAATCAGAGTTTAAAACGACACTCGCACGATCTTCATCACAAACTACCAACCCCATTTTTTTAGCGTCTGCTTTTGTTAAACCACTACGCGCTAAATCATTTATCATTAACTCGTCAGTTGAGTTCTGTTTTGCCATAACCCGCTATCCCTAAAAATTAAGGTGATCGAACATCAGGCGATACGAGAGAAGCGGCTAACTTACTCGCTGGAGGGCATGTACCGTGGATCCTGATGCTCGATCATTGAAAACTGAATTCTTATGCCGCTCCTTTTTTAGTTAGCCGAGGAAGTAGTTAAATATACACTAAAATAATCGTTTGTAAATCGAATTTTTATACGAATAGGGCCGATATTCAGGAGATTGGGTTGAAATAAGTGCCGCATCATCCACTTCTTAATTTTATAAGTTATTGATCTTTTGCTGCTTTCGTATATTAGCATTTGCTAATGAACGAAAATCGGTTTTTTTTTATTTTAGTTATAGCTTTGTTATAGGTTTGTTATGCGTTAATTTCTAATAAATCTTTATGTTATCAATGAGTTACGAGATGTTACACGTATTACGTGTTGTGGTGCCAACTTCTTTATGGGGGAAAGAATAAAGGCATACTTAATATAAATATATATTTTTTATATAACACTTGTAACACACACACAAAGCATTGTTTTGACTAAGAAATTTCGTTACACACATCCGTAACGTACCTGTACAACGTGTAACGCTACTTTTATATATTTTTAGGGGCTAATGATTTATTATTTACTAATACTTTTATGGGGTTATAAGGCAATGCCTGCAAAGAAAAAATTGATTAAAAAGAAACGCGCCAAACCAGAGACCATTCTCGCCAAGAAAAAAAGAGCAGATGCTCGAAGAAAAAAAGCAGCAGCAAAGAAAGCAGCGGCAAAGAAAAAAGTAGGCGCCAGGCTGGGAGGGCCTAGATCTAAAGCCGTCGTTCGCACTATGGAAGAACAACAAAATCAATTGTATGGAAACTCTTTTTGGATGCAAAGAAGTACACACGGTCGTAAACCAAACTTTGAGACCCCAGAAGATCTATTCGATGCGTGCTTACAATATTTTAAGACGGTAGAGGATAACCCCTTGCAAGAAGAGCGGGCATTTGCTTATAAAGGCGATGTCACAAAAGAAAATGTTGATAAGATGCGAGCTATGACAACGATGGGGCTTTGCATCTTTCTAGGGATTTCAGAGGAAGCCTGGACCGACTATTGTAAACGAAAAGAATACTCTGGAATCTGTCGAGAAGTTGAAAACATCATCTACCAGCAAAAGCTAACAGGTGCGGGGGCTGACTTGTTAAACGCATCTATTATTGCGCGACATTTAGGGCTGAAGGATCATCAAGATCATAGCTCTCAGGATGGTTCGATGAGTACACAACCGCTTACCAGGAAACAAAAAGAGATCTTAGAAAAAATACAAGACGATGAGTATTAGTGGCGATCAGCTTGTCGCACACACTAAGCAACGTTGTGAAGAAGATTTCACTTTTTTTGTTCGTTACTTCTTTAAGATGTTAAAGGGCAAGAAGTTCCTGTTTTCAGATCATCATTATGTAATTTGTAAAAAGTTAATGCAGGTGCATAGAGGAGAGGTGCCTTATCTTGTTGTTAATGTTCCACCTCGTTATTCAAAAACAGAGTTAGTTATTAAGATGTTCTCCGCGTGGTGTTACGCAATAAATCCGGCGTGTGAGTTTATTCATCTTTCATATTCGGACTCTTTGGCGCTTGATAATTCGGATACCATTAAACAGATTATAAAATCAACAGAGTTCAAACAGCTTTGGCCTAATGTTAAGATAAGACCGAATAAAGACAGTAAAAAGTCATGGGAAACGAGTGAAGGCGGAAACTTTTATGCTACAGCGTCTGGGGGATCAGTTACTGGTTTTGGTGCCGGTAAGGTGGACGATTTTATAGATGATAACGGGTTTGGTGGGTGTATACTTATCGATGATCCTTTAAAACCTGATGACGCCTACTCTGAGACAAAAAGAACGTTTGTTAATAGACGATGGGATGAGACTATAAAGTCCAGGTTTAACTCAACAAGAACACCTTGCATCGTAGTGATGCAGCGACTTTTTCACGAAGATTTTTGTGATATGTTGGAGAAGGATCCTGAGTATGACTTTGAGTTGTTAGTACTCCCGGCTATTATTGATGAGGGAAGCAAGCAAGAAAGGGCTTTGTGGGAAAGTAAGCATGATTTAGAGCGTTTACATCTAATGAAGTCTAAAAATAGTTATATGTTCGCTGCGCAAATGCAGCAGAGACCATCCCCGTTAGGTGGTGGTCTTATTCGGGGGGAATGGTTTGGGCGATACACTGTAGTGCCTAAGTTAAAATACCGCGCATGTTTTGGGGATACGGCGCAAAAGAAAAAAGAAGCAAATGATTATCAGGTAGCGGTGTGTTTTGGACTAGGGGACGACGGGTATCTGTATGTTATAGACTTGCTACGTGAAAAATTCGAGGCCTACGAATTGGAGCAAAGATTTCCGGACTTTTGGGCGAAACAGAAGTCGTTTAATAATGGCAGGCTTAGGTACTTCGGGATAGAAGATAAATCAAGTGGTACTGAGTTGATTCAGAAAATGCAGAAGAAGATAACACCTAAAATTCCTGTGAAAGCTATCCCAAGGCATATAGACAAACTTACTAGAGTTATGGATGTACAGGGGTATATAGAGGCCGGATATGTTAAGATTCCAGAAAGTGCTTCATGGGTAAATGACTTTATCGCAGAGTGTGAGGCGTTCACTGCTGACGATACCCATAAGCATGATGATCAGATAGATCCTTTATGCGACGCTATCAGTAATATGTTGCATAACAATGTTGTATCAATAAAGGATATGCTCTAATGACTAAACTCACGTTAAAGGAATTAGTAAGAGAAGCGACGGATGGCCTCGCTAATGTAGTGTCTGGTTTGGGAACGGCTAACGCTAAACGATCTTATAACCAGTTTAGCTATGATATGCTTAATAGCTACTACGAGTTGGATGCCGCCTATCAAACGAACTGGATTGCTCGACAAATTGTAGATGTTCCTGCTGGAGATATGACGCGAGAATGGAGAACGATTAAAAGTGAGGCGTCCGAGGAGATACAGCAAGAAGAGCAGAGACTTAATCTACAAACATCGTGTGCGGATGCATTAAGCTGGGCGCGTTTGTTTGGCGGCTCGGGTATTTTGATGCTCACTAATCAAGACTTAGGAAAACCTTTAGAGATCAGTAAAATTAAGAAAGGTGATCTGGAGCGCTTACTTGTGTTAGATCGATGGGAGATGTCACCGCAAACTTTAAACACATGGAACGTATTAGCGTCGAATTATCTGTTACCAGAATACTATACTGTGCAAGGCGGGACACAAAGCATTCACTGGTCGCACTTTGCCAAGTTTTATGGTGCAAAGTTACCTCGTAGGCAGATGGCTCAGACTCAAGGATGGGGGGATTCGGAACTTAGGAAATGTATGGAGGACTTGCGTGACACTGTGTCTGCTAAAGGCGGTATTGCGGAACTTATGCAAGAGGCCAGTATTGATATAATTACGCGAGAAGGTTTGAGTGAAGAGTTAGCCAGTGATCAGGATGAGGCAATCACAGATAGGTACACGCTGTTTTCTCAAATGAAATCGGTTGTTAACCTGGCGTTATTAGATAGCAGTGAGACCTTCGATCGTAAAACGCTTAACTTATCTGGTGTAGCAACTACTTTAGAGGTGTTGATGGTTTGGTTATCAGGGTGTGCCAGGATGCCTGCTACTAAACTTTTTGGTACAAGTGCTAAGGGGCTAAACTCAACGGGGGAAGGTGATCTTAAAAACTATTACGATATGATCAGGGGTGATCAGATCACACAACTATCACCGCCAATTAATTATTTAGATCAGATTATAGTTAGGTCTGCTTTGGGGTTGTTTCCAGCCGGTTATGACTATGTTTGGGATCCGTTAGAACAGCCTAACCAAGTTGAGGAAGCACAGTCACAATTATTGCGCGCACAAAAAGACAGAATTTACCAAGAAGATGGGATCGTGAAGGTGTCACAGATCCAAAAGAATTTGCAGGCTAACGAGGAATATCAGTTTAACGATGGACAGATTGAGGCTACTGAGGCGGAAGAGGAATCAGATCCTTTTGAGTTTGATCTCTCAGAGGGAGAGGAGGAGGAAGAAGGTACAAGGAGAATCGGTAGTAAAGAGGAAGGTCATCGTAAGAAGCAAAAAGGGAACCTAGATCCTGATCACATTGGAACACCCAGGTTGCCTAAATAAAATGCCGAGTTTTTCGTCTAAAGATCTGGCTCAGGAACAATTAGAAATAATTGCTCAGCAGCCTAAAAAGTTAAAACAGGCCAGGCCAGTTCAGCCAGATAAGCAGGCCGCTAGAACTTACAATGCCCAGCTACAAAAGTTGATCAGAGCGATTCGAAAGGATGTGCAGGAACAAATACTACCTATGGTTCGTAATCTGGAGCCACAATACATTGGAGATTCGGCTATTAAAGATGCATGGCCAGACGATATTATGACGTTGTTCGCCGGGCTACGAAAAAAATGGGGTTCACCTGAATTTTTAAATGCGTCAAAGGGGGTTGCGTCCTTGTTCATTAACTCAATGAATGTTAATAATCGTAGGCGTTTTGCCAACTCTGTTAAGTCGATCGGTGTGACGGGTATTGACGTATTTGGTGACTCATCTAAGTTACAAGATATTTTAAGCGCCGCAATTGCCCAGAATACACAGCTCATTACAAAAATGTCAGACGACTATTTGAATCAGATACAGACGATTGTCACTGGGAATATGAGGGCAGGGCTCAGACCTTCTGCTATTGTTAAGCAACTTTCTGAGCAATTCGGCATATCTCAAAGGCGAGCGGCACTGATTGCACGTGATCAAACATCTAAAGCCAGCGGCGAATTATCTAAACAACGGCAAGAGGACGCCGGTTTTGAGTACTTTAAATGGCGTACCTCTGAGGATATTAGGGTAAGAGACGATCATGATAATATTAGTGATAAGGACATCGGGTATGGTAGAGGGGTGTATAGGTGGGATGATCCGCCAAAAAATAAGAAGGGGGTGCCCACTATTCCCGGTCAGGATATAAATTGTCGATGTGTTGCTATCCCAATTACAGGTAGACAAGTTGCAGAAACTAAAGTAAAAGACTAATATATGTTTAAGTGCTGGGGTTGGCATGTAAAACTTCATTTTTTAGGGCGAGGATCTCCTTTGAAGATTACACTTTTTGACCGAGCCACTTATAAGATCAGCAGCCGTGAGTATACTGACGAGGGATTCTTAAAAGTCTCTGGTCGAGCTGCGCGCACAGGTGTACAGGACTACACCGCTGGGGAATTAGAACTTGTAGGCGATCCTAATCGTATTGTCAGTGTATTCCGCCCAGCCGATGAAGTGTTTAAACCTGCCTCTTTAGATAGCTACGAACATGTAGACACGACCGATGATCACCCCCCCAAATTAGTAGATTCTGAAAATTACAAAAAAGTAACGACTGGCGTAGTTGTTAGCGCAGGTACGCGTGATGGTGATTACGTACAGATTGATCTGATCTTTAAAGACGCAGATGCCATTAAGTTAATTGAGTCTGGTAAAGCGGAATTATCGGCTGGGTATACCGCTGAGTATGCCAATGAGCCAGGGGTAACGTCAGACGGCAAGAAATACGAATTCGTGCAACGTGATATTAAGATTAATCATGTCGCATTGGTAGATAACGCAAGAGCTGGATCAGCGGCTCGAATTTTCGATAACAAACTAGAGGTTAAACTTATGAAAGTTACACTTGATAACGGTCGAGCCGTTGAGATTGAGGACGCCGCTGCTGCACAGGTTGAAGACTGTATAAAGCGGTTAATGGACGAGGTACACGAAGGGAAAGAGAAAGCAGATAAGTTACAAGCCGAAAAAGATGCCGCCGAGGAAGAAAATGAGGAAATGAAAAAGAAGTCCTCTGACTCTGTTCTCAAAGAACGAGTTTCATCAATTAGCAAAGCGATGGAAAACGCTAAAACTTTAGCTGGCAGAGAGTTTACTTGTGACTCTTCTGATCCGGTTGAAATTAAACGGGCTGCTTTGTCTGACTCTAAAAAGGACAAAGACTATTCGGATAAATCTGCTGCGTATATTGACGCCATGTTCGATATGGAGATGGAAAAGAAGGAGGCAGAGGACGAGGAAGAAGAGGAGAAGAAGGGTGAGGTTAAGGACTCTCATATTCAACTTGCTAAAGATATGATGAACAAATCTAAAGACGAACCAACTAGCAGGCAAAAATTTCATGATTCCTTGACTAATGGTTGGAAAAGCACAGCAGGAGGTACTAGCTAATGGTCGTTCAAACAACATATTCAATTGATCACGCTCAAGCTTACGCAGGGATGAAAGCAGATCAACAGATCAATAACACGGTTTCGAGGTTAAACAAAGGCGCAACTAATATCGTATTTGGTAAAGCCATTGTGTCTGACGGCGAGGACGGTGGGAAACTCCCGACTGGCGCTTCTGTTGCTGCAGACTTTAACGGGGTTGCTATGCGAGAGCTTAATCGCGCCCTTGCTGATGGGGATCTATTAGGCGCTATTGCAGGTAAAGATTTTACCGTTATCACACATGGTGTTGTCTGGGTAGTGGTGCTGGATACGGTTGCAAAAGACGCACCTGTTTATATGCGCATCGGGGCTACCGGACTTGGGGATTTTTCTGGTGTCGTTGGTGCGGGCATAACCGCTGGTATCCTTTTACCTAATGTTAAGTTTATTACTGGGGGCGTTAATGGCGACCTTGTTCAAATTTCAATTGGCGTAGGAGGCTAATTATGGATCTCATTACAGTAACGTTAGATAATGGTAAGAAAGTATCATTTGATGCTAACTTACCAACAATAGACGATGGGCTTGCTTTTTTCATTAGTCAACTATCACAGACAGAGGCAAAAATTTACGAAGCAAAGTATCGTAATATTGTCTACCAAGACTTTGTGCCTATTGACACTTCACAGCCTGAATGGGTTGATGAGGTTACATATATCAGTTACGACGCGGTAACCGTTGGTAAGTTTGTTGGTGCTAATGCTAAAGATCTACCAGAGTCAGATATTAATGCAACCAAAAGCACTATCCCAGTATTTTACGGCGGTAACAGCTATGGGTACTCTTTAGATGAGTTGCGTAAATCGCAGCAACTCCGCATCCCGTTGGATGTCACTAAAGGTCGTATGTCTTTACGCGGTTTCCAGGAGCACGCGCAACGTGTTGCATTTTTTGGTGATAGTAATCGAGGTGTGACAGGTCTTTTCAACGGTACTAACGTACAGCTAGGAAATTCAGTTCTTAACTTTGCGACAGCGACTGGGCAAGCCACGATTAACTACATGAATGCTTTGTTAATTACTGTTTGGCAGAACTCAGCAGAGACCCATTTAGCGGATCGGTTCATTTTGGACAGCGCTAACTGGGCGATCATCTCAGAGAAGCGGATGGACACAGG
>ENA-ORDP01001114-ORDP01001114.1-marine-sediment-metagenome-genome-assembly--contig:-NODE-1114-length-15319-cov-23.073637_pt1 | contig 15319 bp, 18 predicted proteins | sample MGYA00248627_ERZ508539 | MGnify/ENA primary metagenome ERZ508539 (study PRJEB26208, sample SAMN05571518) | marine sediment metagenome | biome: deep sea; feature: Hydrothermal vent; material...
TGGAAACGGTCGGTGAGCGCGTTGATGACCGGCACGCCGGAGTGGGCGGCGAAGCGTTCTGCCTTCTCGTGCTCGTACGTGCGGATCATGACGCAGTCGACCATGCGTGAGAGTACGCGCGCGGTGTCCTCGACCGGCTCGCCGCGCCCGAGCTGGCTGTCGCGCGGCGAGAGGAAGATCGCATGGCCCCCGAACTGGGTCATGGCGGCCTCGAAGGAGACCCGCGTGCGGGTCGAGGATTTCTCGAAGATCATCCCCAACACGCGGTTCTTGAGCGGTTCGTAGAGTTGCCCGGCGGCGTGCCGCGCCTTCAACTCGACGGCGCGTTGCAGCAGGGTGCGCAGCTCCGCGGAAGAGAGGTCGGTAAGGGTCAGGAAGTGCCGGACGCCCATGAGCAGTGCGTGCGCCGCGGCCTCAGGCCGCGGCGTAGAACGCCTGGACCAAGCCGCAGACCTCGTTCACGATCCGCTCGGCCTGGGCGTCGCTGAGGATCAGCGGCGGGAGTAGCCGGATGACCCGTTCCGCGGTGACGTTGATGAGCAGCCCGCGTTCGAGGGCGCGCCGCACGAGATCGGTGCACGGGCGCTCGAGTTCGATCCCGATCATCAGTCCGCGGCCGCGGATCTCGCGCACCCCGGCGGCGGGCGGGAGCCCTCGCGCGAGGCCCTCGCGGATGCGCTCACCAAGTTGCGCGGCTCGGGTGACCAGATCCTGCTCGGCGATCGTGCGCAGCACGGCGAGTGCGGCGCTGCAGGCGAGCGGGTTGCCGCCGAAGGTGGAGGCGTGCGTGCCGGGTGTGAACAGCGCCGCCGCCGGTCCGCGCGCCAGGCACGCGCCGATCGGTACGCCATTGCCGAGACCCTTGGCCAGCGTGATGACGTCCGGACGCACGGCCTCGTGCTGGAAGGCGAACCAGGCGCCGGTGCGCGCGATGCCGGTCTGCACCTCGTCGAGCATCATCAGCCAGCCGAACTCGTCGCACAGTGCGCGCACGCCGGCGAGGTAGCCCGGATCCGGGACCCGCACCCCGCTCTCGCCCTGGATCGGCTCGAGGAGCACCGCCACCGCGTCGGACCGGTTCCGGGCGATCGCCCGCAGCCCGTCGAGATCGTTGTACGGTACCCGCAGGAAGCCCCGCACCAGGGGCTCGAAGCCGGCCTGTACCCGGCGGTTGCCCGTCGCGGTGAGGGTGGCGAGGGTGCGGCCGTGGAAGCTGCCCTCGGCGACGACCACGGCGGGTTGTGCCACGCCGCGCCGGTGCCCGTACAGGCGCGCCAGCTTGATCGCTGCTTCGTTGGCCTCGGCGCCGGAATTGCAGAAAAACGCCGCCTCCATGCCGGAGCGCTCCACGAGCTGCGCCGCCAACTCGGCCTGCAGCGGGATCTCGTAGAGATTGGAGGTATGGACGAGGGTCCCCGCCTGTGCACACAGTGCCTCGGTGACGGCCGGGTGCGCATGGCCGAGTCCGCAAACGGCAATGCCGCTCACGGCATCCAGATACTCGCGCCCGGTCGAGTCCCAAAGCAGCGCACCGGCGCCGCGGGCGAAGCTCACCGGCAGGCGCGCGTAGGTGGACATCAGGACATCGCTCATGTGTGACATACCCGGCGTCTGGGGCCGTGCGGCGCCGAGGCGCCGCCGAAACGGCGAAAGCCGAAGATTTTATTCCGATCGCGGGCGCGCGGCAAATCGGCGGATCTCCGCCCGCCTGATTCCCTTAGCGTTCGCGAGCCGCCAGGACAAGGACTGTCCGTGGGTTGCCCGGGGGTGCTTGGTGCACTACGCCCGCCCGCCGTGCACCGGAATGGGTCGCCCGATGGATTCGATCGCGCTGCGCCGGTTCGCACACCGCATCGCCGTCGCGGAGTCGGGATCGATGCCCATCGCCCGCACCCTCGACGAGGAGGGGCGGGCGATCCCGCCCGTTTGCTGTGCGGCGGGCGCCCGGTGCTCTGGAGGGCGACGGAAAAGGGAATGCTACCCTTTTGTCTTGTTGTCCATCGTGCTAGCTTCCCCACAGGCCTCGGCTTGCCCGAACCGTCTGCGCCCACGTGCCGCATCACGTCACTCAGCGGGGCGATCGCTGAGAGGAAGTATTCTTTTTACACATGCGCTACGCACAGCAGATCAATCGCGCATGGCACTGGAAAGGACCTGTCTGGCAGGGGCAGTTCTTTTCCTCGACCCTGGATGAGGGTTATCTCCGGGCGGCCGGGCGCTACATCGAGCGCAACCCGGTGCGCACCAGGATGGTGCGAATGTGATCAATAAAAAGGGTGGCATCCCCTTTATGCCCGCTCTTTATGCCACATTATTTGTCAGGGGTGTGATATGTCGAATGTTAAGGAAAAAATGAACGAGGTCATCCAGTCGCAACCGGAAGACGCGACCTACGAGGAAATCATGCGCGAACTTGCCTTTGAGCGAATGATTGAACACGGGTTGGAAGATTCGCGGAGCGGACACACGATATCCAATGCAGATATGGAGCGTCGGATTCGGACATGGTCGAAATAACGTGGACGGAGGAAGCAGATCGCTGGCTTCACGATATACACGATTACATTGCCGCGGATAATCCGGGGGCGGCCCGGAAGGTCGTGTCCGGGATTTATGAGAAAGCACAGGTACTACGAAAATTTCCGGAAATCGGGTACCGATATCGCGTCGAGGCTGGGGGTGAAATCAGAATCCTGCTCTATGGCCATTATCGAATTGTCTACCTTCTACGGCCGACGTCCAGCATTGATATTTTGGGCGTTTTCCATGGCGCACTTGATATCGACAGGTATTTTCCGTAATCGGAAAAATGGCGAATAAGGGTGATGCGCCTCCTTTATGTGAAGCACAACTTAACCTACAGAGGTGGAAATGTCTAAAGACATCAAAGGCACACAAACGGAGAAAAACCTGCTGATCTCATTCGCGGGTGAATCACAGGCAAGGAACCGATATACCTATTTTTCCGGCGCGGCCAGAAAGGAAGGTTTGGTTCAGATGGCGGATATATTCGAAGAAACTGCAAATCAAGAAAAAGAACATGCCAAAAGGTTCTTCAAGTTTCTTGAAGGCGGTGACGTTGAAATAACAGAAACGTTCCCCGCCGGGAAAATCGGAACGACCCTTGAAAATTTAAGAGCGGCAGCAGCGGGGGAAGAACACGAATGGACGGAACTGTATCCGGCCTTCGCAAAAGTAGCCAGAGAGGAAGGTTTTACCCAAATTGCGACGGCCTTCGATGCGATTTCAATCTCTGAAAAACAGCATGGCAAACGATACAAGGAACTTGCAGCCAATCTCGAGGCGGGGAAAGTCTTTAAAAGGAATGGGAAGGTTGTCTGGCGTTGTCGAAATTGCGGTTATCTTCATGAGGCGGAGGAGGCCCCCGAGGTATGCCCTGCTTGTCTGCACCCCCAGGCGCATTTCGAATTATTGGGTGAAAACTGGTAGTCCAATATCGAATTTCAACAGATATTTCAGTGAGCCCTGGCGATTATTGATTCCTGTCGGCCTCTGCGCCCGATTCGGAAGAATGATATTGAAGGTCTGACTGACTGACCCTGTTATCCCGGGTTATTGCAGGGCGCCGTGCACCCTGCAATAACCCGGGATGTCCCCTGCGGAAGGAGTCTCAGGGGCTCCCGGAGAGGGAGAACCGCACCCAGACCGCAAATCGGAACGGGCCGATCCCAATGTTTCCCGGCGGCGACGGAATCGCCGCGTTGCGCACTGCCGCCAGCGCGGCCCGGTCGAGTGCCGGGATACCGCTCGAGATCAGGATCCGGGGGTGCAAGACGACCCCGTGGGTCCACTCGAAAGACACCTGCACGCGCCCGGACTCGCCGAGCCACCGCGCGCTCGAAGGATAGACGAGAGCGTCCTGAATGGCGGCTTTGACCCGGCCCTCCCACGCGGACAGCGCCGACGGATTTCCCACTGGGGCGTGGCGTCGCGTCGCCATCGGGGGCGCAGTTTCCTTCGGTACGGAGACGACCTTTGGTGTGGGGGCAGCGATCACCGGCGGCGGCTTGGGGACAGGGTGCGCGCGGACGCGATGGATGACCCGGTGCCGGACGGGTTTCGGCGGCGGCTTGGGTATGGGCCGGGGGCGCGGTCGGACGTGATGCGTCGGCGGCGGCTTGGGGATCTTATGCACCACCGGCCGCGGGTGTGGTCTCGGGGGCTTCGGCGTCGGCGGTGCGACGGGTGGCTTCGGTGCGGTCAGGGACAACTCGATCCGGGGAAGGCCCTTGGGCCGTACGATGGGGTGCAGGCCGGCGGTGATCCACCACGCGGTTGTCGCGACCAGCACTATTTCCAGAAACAATGCGGCGACGGCGGCCACCGTCAGGCGACGGCCGGCACCCGACATCTCGGGCGCCGACTCGACCATCAACGCTGCGCCAGCCACCATACTCCGATCACCAGCGTCGCGGTCATCAACCATACAGCGGCGCGCGGATCGCCCAAGCGGGTCACTACCACCGCCGCCACCACCGCACCGGCGACCACACCGATCGTAGCGCGATCGCCGAATAGCGCACGCAGAATCGCCTTCATGCCCGCGCCCCTCCCGGAACCCGCAGGATCACTCTTGAGAGCATCAGTCCCGCCCCGGCGTAGATCGCGGCCAGCAGCGGGATGCTCGCGGCCTCGGTCCATTCGACCGCGGCGCCCGTGAACGCCGCCAACCACACGCCGGAAATATGGATTGCGCCCAAGATTAGCTCTCCTCGCCGTCGTTTCTATAAATGAACACATGCTCGCGCCGCAGCAAAAGTCGCGAATCGCGGTCCGGCAGATCGGCGTGCAGGCCGAACAGCATGCCGTCCACGGAGCGCAGCCGCCAGTAGCAGCGGTACCAGCCGTTCTCGAAGGTATGGGTCACCCACTCCGCTTCGATCCCGCTGCCGTTCGGTGCGATCGATACCGCCTGCGGTCGGATCAGCGCAGTGGCCCGCCTCCCGCCGCCCACACCCACCCCAGTGCCCGGGATCATGACGGCGCCGATACAAAGTTCGGTCCCGGCGCCGTTGATGCGCACCCGCCCCGACAGCCACCCCTCGGCGCCGCTCAGCCGCGCCGCCAGCGGGGTAGCCGGCAGGCGGTAGAGTTCCTCCGGCGTACCGGCCTGCGTGATGCGCCCGTCCTCGAGCACCGCGACCCGGTCAGCGAGCCGCCACACGTCGCGCGGGTCGTGGCTGGCGATCAGGACCGCGGTACCGCGTTCGCGCGCCAGCAATTTCAGCTCGACCCGCAGATGCCCGGCGGCCTCCTCGTCCAGACTCGAGAACGGTTCATCCATCAGCAGGATGCGCGGGCCGCCGATGAGCGCCCGTGCGACCGCCACGCGCTGCTGCTGCCCACCCGAGAGTGCGCCTGGGCGCCGGTCCATCAGGTTCCGCAGGCCAAACTGCGCCAACAGCTCGCGGGCACGGCGTCGGGACTCGGCGAGCGGCCCCGGCACCACCAGCGCGACGTTGTCACGGGCACTCAGATGCGGCCACAGTGCATAGTCCTGAAACACCATGCCGACGCCGCGGCGGCGCGGCAGACAGTGGATGCCACGCGCCGCATCCGCGACCACCGTGTCGTGGATCCGGATGCACCCGCTGTCCGCCCGCACCAACCCCGCGACGGCTCGCAACAATGTGGATTTCCCGGCTCCGGAACGGCCCGCGACCACCATCACCTCACCGGGTTCGACCGCCAGATCGACACCCCGCAGCACGATTCGGCCTCGCAGGGCAACACCCAGTCCGGAGATCTCCAGCCCCGCGCTCATGCGCCCACCCCGGTGTGCAGCGACCCGGCGAACCGGCGTGACGCGACGCTCATCAGCCCCGCCCCCAGGCCCCCTACCACGAGGAGGCCCGCCAAGCCCAGGCGCGCGGCGGCGGTGTCGTTCATCCCCTGCATAAGGTTGACGATGCTGACCGCGAGTGGCGTGCGCCCGGGAGGCGCGAGCAGTTCCGAGATCGGCAGCTCGAACACGATCGTCGCGAACGCCATGAAAGCGCCCCACAACAGAGGCCCGGCACGAAGCGGGAGGGTAATGTCCAGCAACCGTCGGCCCGGATCCGGGACGTGAATCGCGGCCGCCTCCCCCAGGGAGCCGTGAATCTGTTCGAGAGGAGCCTTGAGCAGACGGATCAGCAACGGCACAATGGCGCTCGCGTAGGCGACCACCAGCAGCAGTGGTGTCCCGTAGAGCACAATGGGCCCGCGATTGAAGGCGAACACGTAGGCGGCACCCAACACTACCCCGGGCACCGCCATGCTGGCCAAGCTGAACACCTCCACACCCATGGCCGCCAGGGGTGAGGACCGTGGACGACGCTGCAGGATGGCGAGCACGATCGCCAGCGTAAGACCCGACCCGAGCAGCGCGTAGAGCAGCGAGTCCGCCATCGAGGCCCACGGCACCGCTTTGCCCGCAATTGGACCCAGCGCCTGCAGGCACAGTCCCGCGAGGGGGATTACGAACCCAAGGCCGAGGATGACCGCCGCGCACAGCCATCCGACGGCCGATTCCCAGCGTGCGGGCACCCCCGGCGTCGCGCCGCGATGACGGGCCCCCACCAAAGCCGTGGTGTAGCGTAGGTGGAGCCAGAGGTGCACCAGCGCCGCCGCGACCGCGATCACCGCGAGCTGCATGCTCAGGCCTGCGGCGCCGGAGAAATCCGCCGGCGTGGTCGCAAGCCGCGCATAGATATCATAGGGCATGACATGGAGGTGGATGCGCGCGCCGAGCGTCGCGGGGATACCGAATTCCTGGAGCGACTCCACGAATACCACGACCGCGCTCGCCGCGGCGGCGGGCAGCAGGGCGCGTGCCGCGATCCCGGCGGCCCTCACGCGGGACAGCCCGAACACGCTCACCACCTCGTCCCATTCCGCGCCCATGGCGCGTAGCGTCGCCCGCGCCGCGAAATAGGCAAACGGTACGCCCTTGAGTGCGAGTAGTGCGACGATACCCCCGAGGCCGAAGAAGAAGCGCGCGGCGTCCGTATGCACAGTTTGCGGACGATCCACCAGCGTCAACCAACCAAGCGTCAGCAGGTAACTCGGCAGCAGGAATACCATCCAACAGGTGATCTCTGCCAGACCGCGTCCGCCCCAACGCCGGCGCTCGCTCAGCCAGGCGAGCAGAAATCCGCCGGGCAGCGCGACCACGGCGGCAGCCGTAGCGATCATGAGACTGTTGCGCACCGCCGTGGGATCCACGCTCTCCGTGATCCGCCCGCGCAGCAGAAAGCCGCCCAGGGGATAGACCACGGTCAGCCCGATGAGCGCCAGCCACCACGCGCGCCCCAAGGCGCCCAGCGTTGCGTGCATGCGTGCCCTCACGGCGCCCCCCACAGTGCGGAGAACCACCGGCCCATGACCGCCTGACGGCGGCCCCAATTCCGGGCATCGGCCACTGTGACCGCCGCCGGCACCGGCGGCAGCGGATCGTCACCTCGCGGGCGCGACACCGAGCGGGTAAGCGGCCAATACAGGCTGTCGGCCTCGCCCTGGCCCATGCGTATCGCCTGCCCGCCCGGGCTCATCACGTAACGCACAAAGCGCAGTACGGCGGTGCGGCGACGCCCCGACAGCCCGTGCGGGACCACGATCACACTGGGCAACGCCACCGCCGGGTCGGGCACGAGCACGCGGAACCCGGGGTGGGCGCGCGCGAACGCGAAGCCGGCCGACGACTGCACCAGGGCGAGGTCGATATTGCCAACGTCCAGCGCCGCCAGGGTGTTGGAGTTCTTCGCATAGATGCGCATGCCGTTGTGCACCAGGGTGCGCACGAAGGATTTCCCGGCCGGCCACCCGCCGCCGGCCTCGAGCAGCGCCGCCAGGATCGGAAAGGCCGGGCCGGAGATCGCCGGATTGTTCATTCCGATGCGCCCGTGCCAGGATGCCAGGGCGCGCCACGTGCGCGGCGCCCCGGAGTAGCGGGCCTCCGGCACTACGAACACCCCGGCGAGCGTCATCCCGGTCGGAACCCAGTGCCCGTCGGCGGGGACAAGGCGCCGTCCCAGGCGGTTCCAGTCGAGATCGGCATGCACGACGCCGGTCAGGTGCGCCGCCGCCAGACCGGCCGCGCTTTCGGCGCCGTCGAACCACGCGAGGTTCCAGTGCGGCCGATTGCCCTCCGCCGCGATGCGCGCCAGCAACGCCCCGGTCGACAATGACACCACGGTCACCGGCACGCCGCTACGCGCCGCGAAGGCGTGCGCAGCGGCGGTGCTGTAGTCTTCAGCACTGTAGAGGATCAGGCCGCTGTTCGAATCCGGCGCCAGATACCAAAAGGCGGCCCCGACCAGGGCCGCCAGCAGCACACCGGACAGAATCAGGCGGCGCATTCTAGTGCGCCCCCGTAGCGGCCAGCGACCGCGTGGCGACGCTTATCGCCCGTATGCCCGCCTCGCGGCACGCATCCATCACCCGGATCAACGCCTGGAGCGAGACCTTGGCGGCGCCGGCGATCACCACGTGTGTGCGGTTGTGGTCCATCGCGGCGAGCCGCGCGGTGAGCTGCGCCGGCGAAATCGGATTTCCATTCACTGTGAGGGAACCGTCGCGGGCCAAGTTGACCGTCACCGTCGCGGCCGGAAGCCGCGACGCCGTATGGCTCCCCGGCAGGTGGTAGCTCAGCCCGCGGTCGGGGATCATCTGCGCCGTGAGCATGACGAAGAACACCAGCAGGAAGAGCATGATGTCGATCATCGGGATGATCTCGATCCGGCCCTTGCGCACATTGTCGAAGTAACGCATCTCAGGCCTCCGCGCCGGCCAGCCGCGCGCGCTCACGCTCGCGTACCACCACGTTCGGCGCCTGCCACTGCGCGACCCGCACCCGACCGTCGGAGCGGTTGCCCAGGGCCATCTTCAAAGTTTCCAGTTGGTGAACCAGCCCGCGGACCTTGTCCTGAAGCCCGTTGTAGGAGATCAGTCCGAGGATCGCGATCAACAGACCCGACGCCGTCGACACCAGCGCCTCGGCGACGCCTCCGCTCACCCCGCTGGGGGCGCCGGCGCTCGCCGCCAGCACGTGGAAGGTGTTGAACATCCCGATGATAGTGCCGAACAGGCCGAGCAGCGGCGCCAGGGTCACGATGGTATCGAGCACCCACAGATTGCGGTCGATGGCCCGCGCCTGCCAGAGAATCATCTCCTCCATAATATCCATCAGCCGCTCGCGACCCATCTCCTCGGGATGGGTCCCGGCGACCCGGATCAGCTCCACGTGCGGCAGGTCCGGGAACTCTTTCTCCAGGGCGCGGCACGTGCCCGGCTCCACGGTCTTCATCTCCCGGACCCGGTCGAGCAGACGCGCGCCACGCGAGGTCGTCCGGTGCAGGTACATCAGTCGCTCGATGGCCACGGTCAGACCCGCCAGCAGCAGGATCGCCATGACATAGAGGATTCCGCCCGAGGTTGCCACGATCTGATGAATTTCCTGTGAATCCATTTCCGTGTCCTCTTTCGCAGTGGGGGTTCTCCGTGCGGGGACGTTACACGCCCCCGCGGTACCCGTTCAGAAACGCGCCGACAACCGGATGTAGTACGCCCGCTCCGGGATCGTCCAGTACAGAGGCGTGTTGTTGCCCGTATAGCCCGCGAGCGCAAAGATCCCCTTCCGGTTGAAGACGTTCTTCAACTGAAGATTCACCGTGGCGTCCTGCAAGTACGGGACCATCGAGGAGACGAGGTGATACGAGAACGTCGCATCGGTCACGCTGAAGGCCCCGAGCGGCTGGGTATTCCCGGTATCGCCGAAGCGCGGGCCGATCGTCTTGTCGATGAGGGAGGCGTACCAGGGGCCATGCTGATAGATCACGCCTTGGGCCGAAGTGAAGCTCGGCGTATTGGGCACCCAGGTCCCGGCCTTGTTTTCCTTGGCGCTGTTGACACTCCCGTTCACGTAGACGCTCAGCCCGTCGATCACCCGGTAGGTGAGCGACCCCTCGAAGCCCTGATACTGCACGCCGCCCTCGTTGAAGAACACTTGGTTGCTGGCCACGACCCGGCTGGAGGCCTTGTTGGAGAAATCGATCCGGTAGAGATCCGCGTCCAACGCAATCCGATTGGAGTGCCAGACCGTGCCAAGCTGGTAGTTCGTGGTCTGCTGGGGCTGCACCGAGCTGGCCGCTGGATTCTTCGTATAGAAGACGTTCAGATTGGGAGCGAGATAACCCTTGGCTACCTGAAAGTAGGCGCTCCAGGCGGGAGCGATTCGGTAGCGCAGAGCCAGTGACGGCAGCACATTGCTCCAACTCTTGCTGAAGTTGAGCGCCAGCCCGGTGTGCTGGTTGACCTGGGCATTAATCGACCGGCGAAAGTAGACGTAGCGGACGCCCGGGATCACCGTGATACGGGGTAGCACGTGCCAGTGCGCTTCTGCATAGGGTTCCACGGTGGTCAGCGTGTCGTCGAGGAGGCGATCGACGTAGCTCGACAGGTTCGCGGGATTCTTGGTATTGAACGCCCCACCCAGCGTCCAGTCGATCTCGTACTTCGAGCGGTCATTCCACTGGTGGTCCACCCAGATTCCGGTCTTGATCGGTCCGATCGGGGTGCCGACACTCAGTCGCGCGATGTCCCCGACGCTCTGATAATCCATCCGCATGCGCTGTCCGGGGACATTGTTCGGCCCGAACACCGTCCCGTTCGGTGTGGAACCGTTCGGGTCCTCGCCGTTGAAACCGCCATGGCGATAACCGTAGGTATAGACCTTGTTGTCTAGCAGCCAGTTTTTTCCGAAGCGGTGGCGTACTCCCAGATAGGTCAAGAAGGTCCGGATTTTGTCGAGATTGTATCCGTAGTAGTTCTGCTTGGATGGGTCAGCGCTCAGACCGAAGTCGTTACCGAATTTCGCGATCTGGGCCCGAGTCGCACCCACGGGAACATGCTGGGTCAGCCGGTTGTACATGCCCACGATGGTCCACAGCGTGCGGTCCCCCGCAGGGCGTTGGATCTTGAGAAAGACGTTGTTGCGACGCAAACCGCCGTGGGTAAGCGCCCCGTCCGCAGTCAGATGCTGGACATCGACATCGGCGCGCGTGCCGTGGTAGTGGGGCATCACCCCGGTATCCATCTCGAAGCCGGAGAGCCGGGTGCCGAAGCTCCCATACGACAGGTAGGGATTGAGACTCGCACTACGCGGCGGGGTCTTGGTGTGCACCGCCACGGTTCCGCCGAAGGTGGCCCAACCAACGGTACTTGCCGTTCCCGGCCCGCGGTTGATCGAGATCCGGCCCAGATCGTTTCCCATGAGATAACTGGTCGAGTGATGCGTGAAGTCGTTGGAATCCCCCCAGGGGATCCCGTCAAAGGTGACATTGTACTCGCCGTCCTTAAAGCCACGGATCGACAGCCCCTTCGATTCCATGAGGCCGGGCCCGTTCGGTGCCAAGTTAAATACGCTGGGCGCCACCGAGATGGCACTGCCATAGTTGGCTCCAGGCGCCAAGTTGTGCTTGATGTACCGCTCACTGATGACTGAAGTCGGCTGGGTGGACTTGATCGGCGCCGTGGCCGGTGCGGCCTGCGCGGGGCTGGTGCCCGGGATGCCCTCCGCAGAACGGTACAGCCTGCTGATCGTCCCGAGGTTGATGCGCGGTCTGCCGGCGGCGAGCAACGGCCTCGCACTTGCCAGGGACACGAGCCCGAATACGGCCTGACCGACGATGTGTAATCTGTTTGCCATAAACGTCTCCTAAAATGCCGGGGTGGACAAAACTGGCGCGGACCATAGCGGAGCCCGAATCCGCTTGCCTGACGGTCACCTGACGAAAATAAAACCATTGCGCCAAAAACAGTTGATGAGCAGGGAGTTAGGGGAGCATTGAAGGTTCGGTTACAAAATGGCTTTCGAATCCCGAGTAGTGCTCCATTTGACAGAGGGAGACGGTAATTGTGGCGACCTCTACAACTGCCTCCTGCGCGAGGGTTACCGCGTTTTCTGCTGTCGGCGCCCCGAACTTCTGCCGCACTGGCTGCGTGTAAGGGAGTTCTCGGTCATCGTCGGGGAAGGACTCGCTACGGGTTCGGTCTCGCTGCTTTGTGCCGAACTGACCGCGGTACCGACGCTCCCAGTGCTGCTCTATCGGTCGCCTCACCGTCCGTCACCACGTGGAATCGAGCGGATAACGGGCATCGTGCTCGAGGCGTCCGTCTCCGTGGAAATTGCCATCGCACATCTGCGCGCGTTGTTACGTCGTGTGGACGGTTACACGCCGCACCTGCGCATCGGATCGGTGGACGTCGATCTGGCTAGGAGGCAGGCGAGCATTGCGGGCAGGCCATTGGCTCTGCGACCGAAAGAACTGGAGTTGCTCGCGCACCTTGTCCAGGCGGGCGGAGAGCCGCTGGCGCCGGGCATGCTCTCGCGGCACCTCTGGTCGGATTACGCACCGACCATGAGTCGCCTGAAGGTTCTGATCAGCAACCTGCGCCACCGGCTACGACGTTCCCCCCTCGGCGGTCGCAATCCGATCGAATATGTGCCGGGTTCCGGCTACCGGCTCAACCTGTCTCTGTGCCAAGCCCTCTTCGATCGCCGGAAGGAGCACGCGAGCCACACGCCCCGGGGGCCGGATGACGGTATGTGTGGTTAACCTCGAGCCGGGCACGGCCGGAACCGCGGAACAGATTGCCAGCGCGCTACGCGAGGCGGGCGCCAGCGTGCAAGTGCGAAACTGGGATGCGATTTCCCTCGAACCCGCGCCGGTTGCACGGTTCGTCGCGCTCGCTTCACCGGTCAGTGGGTCGGCGGCGGTCTACGCCCTGCGTAAGCGGATCGGGGCGGTCGTGCTGGTCGTGCTCGGCCCGGATGACCCATTGCTGTGCAAGCGCTTGCTAGACGCCGGAGCAGACGACTACCTCCGGCTGGACACCCCGGTGCGCAACCTGCTCGGGCACCTCTCCGCGCTGGAGCGACTCGGTCCGAGTACATCGGACCGGAACGGCGTCTATGGCAGCTTGCGCATCGGACTCTACCGCGGGGACGTCAAGGCCGGCGGGCGATTGCTTCCGCTGTCCAATCTGGAATACCGCGTGCTGAGGGAACTGGTCGGCGCCCAGGGCGAGGTAGTCCCACGCGACGAACTGCTACAAGCCGTATGGGGCGATCGGGAAATCAGCGACAATGCACTCGACGCATGCATGCACCGGCTGCGCGCCAAGTTGGAGAAAAGCCGCTCCAGTGTACGATTATGTACCATGCGCGGTATCGGCTATCGGGTCGAGGACAGTGACTGACCAGGGGCGAGAAAACGGTACGGGAAGTCGGAGCCTCGAGGGGTCGGAGTCGTTAGAGGCTTCAACGACTCCGACCCCTCGACGACCACGGCCTTCAGGCCACCGAGCAAGTCAAAGCCTAAGCGTTCGCAAGGCTAAGGGGATACCGTGTAACCGCTGTATGAAAATGTGGTTAGAGCGACCGAGTGGGCCGATGACCGGCCGGTCCACCGCTTGGGCCGCGGAACGGCAGGTATTTGAGGAAGCCGCGTCGGAGGATTGTTACAGGTGATGAATTCGCCCCCCGGGAACCGTCCCACATCGCAGGGTCGCCGCCACCGATGGTTGACCCGCAACATCATGGCGATCGCGTTGCTCAGTCTGTTTTCGGATATGAGTCATGAAATGGTCACGGCGATCCTGCCGTTTTTTGTGGTTTCCATTGGAGGCACGGCGCTTGCACTGGGGCTCATTGAGGGTGTCAGCGATCTCATTGCCAGCGTGGCCAAGATCGGCGGCTCGTACTACAGCGACAGGATCGGGCGGCGCAAACCTATTCTGATCGCGGGTTATGCGCTGACCGCGGCAAAAGGCGTGATGGCGTTCGCGACGACGGTGCCCGCCGTGCTGGTTATCCGTACGTTCGCATGGCTCGGGCGCGGTATGCGCAGTCCGGTGCGCGACGCACTGCTGGCCGAAAGTGTCGTTCCGGAATACACCGGGCGCGCTTTCGGCCTGCACCGCGCGGCGGATACGGCGGGTGCCATCCTCGGCCCGGCCATCGCCCTGGGTCTGTTGTTACTTGCCGTGAGTTACCGGGACATCTTCCTCGTATCCCTCATCCCCGGCGCGGCGACCCTGTTGATTGTCCTCTTCGTAGTGCGGGACAGAGCAGGCCTGACGGGGCACGGGAAGACCTTGATGCAGAGCCTGCAGGCGCTCCCGGGCGGGTTCCGGCGCTTTGTCGCCTCCGTCGGTGTATTTGGTTTGGGGAACTTTGGCCCCACACTGTTGATCCTGCGCGCGCAGGAGTTGCTGACACCGGCTTGGGGTACGGCGCGCGCCGATGCCTGGGCACTCGGCCTCTACGTCTGGCTCAACGTGGTGTACGCGGCGGGCGCCTACCCGGCGGGCGTCTGGAGCGAACGTCTGGGCAAGCGGCGGATTCTCGGTTTTGGCTACTTCTTGTTCGCCCTGATGTGCCTCGGATTTCTGGTGGTGGGCAGAGGCATTCCCGGTTTGGCGGTGCTGTTCGCACTGGGCGGGCTGTACGTCGCCTTCGTCGACGCCATGGAGGGCGCTCTGGCCGCGGATCTGTTGCCACCCGAGGTATACGGGACCGGTTACGGCGTGCTGGGAGCCGTCAACGGCTTGGGCGATCTGCTGAGCAGCATAATCGTCGGTTTTCTGTGGGTGCGGGTGTCGGTCGCCAGCGGTTTCATTTATGCGCTGGTGTTGACGGGATTGGGCGCAATGTTGTTGCTGACCTTGGTGCGGGATGAGCGCGTCGGCGAATGAGCCCCTCGGCAACCCCGGATTGGGAGCTTGGTTCAGCTCGACCGCGCTGGGCTCCTGAGCCGCCGCGGATCATCAATGGCGCCCCCGGAGACTCGACAATAGCAGTTTCTCTCGCCGCGCTTCTGGCGAGGAAATCGACCTCATGATCGCCCGGTGTGTGTGCGTGGATCATGGGTTGCCGATCAGAGCGGAAATCTTTGCACATACTTCGGTAAACTCCACGGACGAGACCTTGCCCTTGTGTCTCGCCTTGCGCATGCCCCAATCAAGGCTTTTTACTTGATCGGCTAGCACCGCACTCGGACGGTCGCCGGCGATCAGCACCTCGAACGGATAGCCCTTGATCTGAGTCGTCGTTGGGCAGCAGAGCATCAGGCCGGTCTTGCTATTGTACGTCGATGGACTGAGGACCATCGCTGGCCTATGGCCGGCCTGTTCGTGGCCGGCCTGTGGGTCGAAGTGCAGCCATACCAGATCGCCGGCCTCGGGCACATAGCGACGCGCCATTTAGAACGCCTCCTTGCCGACCGGTATGCCGAAGCTCGTTTCGGCATGCAAGTTC
>ENA-ORDP01001115-ORDP01001115.1-marine-sediment-metagenome-genome-assembly--contig:-NODE-1115-length-15316-cov-10.029946_pt1 | contig 15316 bp, 14 predicted proteins | sample MGYA00248627_ERZ508539 | MGnify/ENA primary metagenome ERZ508539 (study PRJEB26208, sample SAMN05571518) | marine sediment metagenome | biome: deep sea; feature: Hydrothermal vent; material...
ATCCCTACAATGCATGGCCATGTCCATTTTCTGGATCTTGGTGCCAATGTTGATAGTTCAGCAGAGGTCCTTCAGCAATTCGGTGTCATGGGATCCATACTTGTAAATGCAAACGAGAAGATAGATTCCCCAAAGGTAGGCTTGCTGAATATCGGGCATGAAGATGTTAAAGGTAACGAAACGGTTAAAGCAGCAGCTGAACTACTGAAAAACAGTCCGGTAAATTATGTTGGTTTTGTAGAAGGTGATGATATTTTTACTACAGATCTTGATGTTATTGCCTGTGATGGTTTTGTTGGCAATGTTTCACTGAAGACCATGGAAGGTCTGGCACAGATGATTACATCTACCATGAAAGAAGAGTTCAATAGAAATATCCTGACAAAAATATCAGGACTCCTTGCCATGCCTGTTATCAGGGCCTTGCGCAGTCGACTGGATAATCGTCGTTATAATGGCGCAATTCTACTCGGGCTTCGAGGAACGGTGATTAAAAGTCATGGTAGTGCAGATATCTTTGCCTATTCACAGGCCATCAATGAAGGATACAGGGCAGTTCAAAATCAGGTGCCTGAAATGATTGAAAAGGTGTTGTCAGCTACAGATTTAAGCAACGAGACAGAGAGCTAGGCGAGTAACTATAGTGAACAACTCAGTCAAATCTTACTCCAGGATAATTGGCACAGGTAGCTATCTACCTGAAAAGATTTTGACAAATGCTGATCTCGAAAACATGGTTAAAACCAGTGACGAATGGATTACTAGCCGAACGGGTATTCGAGAGCGTCATATTGCGGCTGAAGGTGAAACCACCTGCGATATGGCAACGCATGCTGCCCGAATGGCATTGGAGTCTTCAGGACTTGGCCATTCAGACATCGATTTGATCATTGTCGCCACCACTACACCTGATCTGGTGTTTCCATCAACGGCCTGTCTGTTACAGGAGCGACTGGGCATACATGGTTGTCCGGCATTTGATGTGCAGGCGGTGTGTACAGGCTTTATCTACGCCCTGGCCGTCGCAGATAAATTTATTCGCAGTGGCAGCTCGAAAAAAGTACTTGTGATTGGTGCAGAAACACTCTCACGCATAGTCGACTGGACAGATCGCGGCACCTGTATCCTGTTTGGTGATGGGGCCGGAGCGGTAATCCTTGAGAGCTCGGAAGAACCCGGCATCATATCAACGCATATACACTCTGATGGCCAGTTTAAGAACCTGTTGCAGGTACCGACAGGTATCTCCAGTAATTATCAGGATATCATAGAAGGGAATACCTTCATCGAGATGAAAGGAAATGAAGTATTTCGCATGGCCGTCAATACCTTAGGCCGGATAGTTGATGAAACACTTGACTATAACAACATGAAAAAATCAGATATAGACTGGCTTGTTCCACATCAGGCAAATATCCGCATTATTATTGCAACTGCAAAAAAGCTGGGGATGTCGCTGGACAACGTTGTAGTCACCATTGATAGGCATGGAAACACCTCTGCAGCCTCAGTTCCACTGGCATTTGATGAGGCTGTACGCGATGGCCGCATCAAACAGGGCGAAACAGTTCTGCTGGAAGCATTTGGTGGCGGGTTTACCTGGGGTTCAGTACTGTTGAAGATGTGACGTACAAAAGAAGACGAAAGATAAAAGGTTAAAGAGAAAAGGTAAAAGATGCGTGTAGCTTTTGTATTTCCTGGGCAGGGTTCTCAGTCTATTGGCATGATGAATTCGCTGGCTGAGTCAAACTCGGTGATTCAGGAGACCTTTAGCGAGGCTTCATCAGTTCTTGGTTACGATTTATGGGAGCTGGTAGTTGGCGGGCCTGCGGAAAAACTGAATTCAACTGAATACACCCAGCCTGCAATGTTAGCGGCTGGTGTCGCTAGCTGGCGGGCATGGCTGGCTGCAGGTGGTACTGCACCGGCTATGATGGCAGGCCACAGTCTGGGTGAATACACCGCTCTGGTATGCGCCGGGGCGTTGGACTTCTCCGACGCGGTTGCACTAGTTTCGGATCGAGCGCGTTTCATGCAGGATGCTGTGCCGGCAGGTGCGGGTGCAATGGCTGCGATTCTTGGACTTGATGATGAACAGGTGGTAAAGCTTTGCCAGGATAATGCCTCCGGTGAAGTACTGGAAGCAGTGAATTACAATGCTCCCGGCCAGGTTGTTGTAGCTGGAACCCGCGCAGCCGTTGCTCGTCTGATTGAAAATGCCAAATCGGCTGGCGCTAAACGTGCTCTAGCATTACCGGTGAGTGTTCCATCCCATTGTGCGTTGATGAAACCAGCTTCAGAACGCATGACAGAGAGATTAAATGTAGTGGCCATAACTCAGCCTGAAATACCTGTAATTCACAATGTAAATGTTCAGGCTACTACAAATGAGGCTGAAATTCGTGAATTGCTGGCACGCCAGATTTCTGAGCCGGTACGTTGGGTTGAAACTATCAACAATATGCATAATCATGGAGTTGCCCAGCTGATTGAATGCGGGCCTGGCAAAGTTCTTTGTGGCTTAGCCAGAAGAATAAACCGAGATATCGGATGCATCCCACTGATTACGCAGGATTCTATTTCCGAGGCAATGGAGAGGAAAGAATGAAACTTGAAGGAAAAATTGCTTTAGTCACTGGCGCCTCACGAGGAATCGGTGCAGCGATAGCAGATACACTGGCAGCTAATGGTGCCTTCGTTATTGGTACGGCCACCACACATGGGGGTGCGCTGGCAATTGAAGAACGTATCACCTCAGCAGGTCAACAGGGAGTTGGTCGTGAGCTGGACGTTACCTCACAGGAGTCCATCGATGCCATTATAAAAGCCTGTGCAGAAATAAAGGGCGCGCCGGGCATACTCATCAACAATGCAGGAATTACCCGTGATAATTTGCTGATGCGAATGAAAGAAGAAGACTGGCAGGCCATTATTGATACCAACCTGTCTTCAGTATATCGAATGAGTAAGGCAGTACTGCGCGGCATGATGAAAGCAAAACAGGGTAGAATAATCAGTGTGACTTCGGTGGTGGGTGCCACTGGTAATCCAGGGCAGGTCAATTATTCTGCTGCAAAAGCAGGGGTAGCGGGATTTTCCCGCGCAATGGCGAGGGAAGTAGCCTCACGCAATATTACCGTCAATACGGTAGCGCCGGGTTTTATCGATACTGATATGACACGCGCTTTAGCAGAAGAACAACGCGAAAAATTAATTGCTGAAATCCCCCTGTCGCGACTTGGTACAACTCAAGACATCGCAAATGCTGTCTTATTTCTGGCCTCGGATGATGCATCATATATCACTGGCACAGAAATTCATGTAAACGGCGGCATGTATATGGGGTAGAATACCCACACGAGCCGGTTGAGTTGGACTGGCAATTGCAATTATGGTTAAAATGCCATTTTGAACAATCAGGGAACCTCTGATGTGTCTGGACGAAGTAGATTGCGATCTAAAATATTCAGGTTTGAGGCGCAAATCGCACGTAATAGCTGGCTATTGCGAAGGTTTGCAACGAAAAAACTGGATATTTTAGGCGTAAGATACGAGTTCATGAATTGATCAGAGGCTCCCAAGTTTACTAGAGAGGATAAAAATCAAATGAGTAGTGTTGAAGAACGCGTCAAGAAAATTGTTGCTGAACAACTCAGTACCAGCGAAGACCAGATTTCAAGCACGTCTTCTTTCGTCGATGATCTGGGCGCAGATTCACTCGACACAGTAGAACTTGTTATGGCTCTTGAAGAAGAATTTGACCTCGAGATTCCGGATGATGAAGCCGAGAAGATCACCACAGTACAACAGGCTGTCGATCACATAAATGCTGCTACCAGCTAGTAGTTACTGATCAGATAAAGCCGCTGCTCCTTCAAGGACGGCGGCTTTTTTTCTGATTTTTTAACTATTCACGAATTAATAGAGGTGCCCACGTGAGTAAGCGTCGTGTAGTCGTCACAGGAATAGGGATACATTCACCGGTAGGACTTGGGCTGGATGCAAACTGGCAGAATATTACTGCCGGTAGAAGCGGTATCACTCGTATTGAGAGTTTTGATACCACAGGCATGCCGGCTTCAATAGCGGGCCAGATCGGTGATTTCGATCCTGAGCACTGGATGGACATAAAATCCTGCCGCAAAATGGACAGGTTTATTCAGCTTGGCATGGCTGCCGGGCTTGATGCCATGGCAGATTCTGGCCTGGAAATTACCGATGAAAATGCGCATCTTATTGGTGTCCATTTAGGTGCGGGCATTGGTGGCCTGGCGACCATTGAAAAGCAGACAAAGATATTCCTGGATCGTGGTCCACGACGTATTTCACCGTTCTACATACCCAGTAGCATCATCAATATGATTTCTGGCAATCTGTCTATTGCATTGGGTGCAAAAGGGCCAAATCTTGCCCTAGTCACTGCCTGTGCAACCGGTACCCATTCAATTGGCGATGCCGCCAGGCTGATTGAATACGGCGATGCAGATGTAATGTTTGCTGGCGGTGCTGAAAGTTCGATTACACCGACTGCGATGGCGGGTTTTGGTAATGCACGTACGTTGAGTTCCCGCAATGATGATCCGCAGGCAGCCTCTCGTCCATGGGATATGGGACGGGATGGTTTCGTTATGGGTGAGGGTGCCGCTGTGCTGGTATTGGAAGAGCTGGAGCATGCACGCAATAGAGGTGCGGAAGTTTATGCAGAACTGGCTGGATTCGGCTTAAGTGGTGATGCCTACCACATGACCAGCCCTGCACAGGGTGGAGAAGGTGCCGCACGCTGTATGGGAAATGCCATGCGCAATGCTGGCGTGAATCCACAGGATATTGACTACATCAACGCACATGGTACATCTACCCCACAGGGTGATATTGCAGAAACCCATGCTCTGAAAAGAGCGCTGGGTGATCATGCAGTCACTGTTGCAGTTAGTTCCACCAAATCTATGACAGGGCATCTGCTGGGTGCTGCGGGTGCGATTGAAGCTGTTTACACGATAATGGCCATTAAAGACCAGATTGTCCCACCAACTATCAATCTGGACGACCCAGATCCCGAATGTGATCTGGATTTTGTCCCCGGTGCTGCAAGAGATATGAAGGTCGATGTCGCAATGTCGAATTCATTCGGTTTTGGTGGCACCAATGGCACACTGATTTTGAAACGTATGTCCTGATCTTGTCATCGTACAGTCTTTTACGACAACTGAGTGACTGCCCTGATCTGTTTGATCTGGCAGAACACAATCCTGAACGATACCCCTTCCTGCTGGAAAATTCCGGTGAGACATCTGAACTGGGTCGCTATGATATTTTATTTGCCTTTCCGGGCGTACAATTATCGGCTCTGCCAGATGGCAGTTTATTGCATGATGGTAGTAATCTGGGCAAAAAACCTTTTCTTCACCAGCTGGATACAATCTATAGACATCGGGAAAATCAAACAGATATAGCCCGTGAACCCGGTCTGCCATTTTGTGGTGGCTGGTTCCTCTATTTAGGCTATGAGCTGGCAGCAGAAATAGAGCCTGTGCTGACATCATCCCTGCATCGTCCTGAACTCCCTCGAGCAATAATGACAGAAATCCCTGCGGGTATAGTCCGCGATAGGCAGACAGGAAAAGATTATGTTTTTGCCTGCGGCATTGATGCAGAATCCATGCTTGGGTGCATTATTCAGGATATTCAGAAACTGACGTACTCTTCAGGATTCAGACAACAGAAAAAAAGCACGGCAAGTTGCGAAATACAGGAAGAAGAAAGCGAATCTTATCTAGCGAGTGTCAATCATATAAAAAGATACATCCGTGAGGGTGATGTGTTTCAGGTGAATCTCTCGCGCCGTTGGCAAGTTAATTGTAATGGCATGATTGCTGTCAATGAAGCCTGGCGCAGACTGCGAGTAGCTAACCCCGCACCGTTTGCAACCTGGGCAAGAATAGATGATGCCACAACACTGTTATCATCATCACCGGAACGTCTGATCGAACGTCGGCAGGGAAATGTTCGCACACGGCCAATTGCAGGCACCTATCCGCGCAGTGAAGATCTTCAACAGGACAGGGAATTCTCAGCGGAACTGTTGATGCACCCGAAAGAGCGGGCTGAACACATAATGCTGCTAGATCTTGAACGTAATGACCTTGGCCGAATCTGTCGGCCTGGATCCATAGCGGTCGATGATCTGATGGTGCTGGAGAGCTACACCCACGTTCACCACATCGTTTCATCTGTCAGTGGCAAGCTGAAGAAAGGCATTTCACCGGGCGACATCATCCGTGCTGTTTTCCCCGGCGGCACCATAACGGGTTGTCCAAAAGTACGCTGTATGGAGATTATTGCCGAGCTGGAGCAGGAAGCCCGCGATGCCTACACCGGCTCGGTCGGCTACCTGTGTTACAACGGGGATATGGATTTGAATATTCTCATTAGAACCATCACTCACAAGAATAATTTCTACAGCTTTCGTGCCGGTGCAGGGATAGTTGCAGATTCCGATCCAGCGAAGGAATTATGTGAAACACGTTCCAAGGCCAAAGGGTTGAAAAAAATATTTGAGTGAGTCAGTTTAAGTACCTTATTCCTACAATACTTATGAATACCCTCTGATAGACTCACTGAAATAAATCGTTTACTCTTTCCCCCTACAAATAACTAAGGAACCTCTGACTAATTAAAGAAATTCGTCATTGCACCCTTCGGGCATTTCCTTCAGGAAGGCTACGCCATTCTTGCGGTCACGAGCACCGAAGCGCGGCAATCTCATGCAATATAATCAATTGCTTAGAGATTGCTTCGTCACTATGTTCCTCGCAATAACGAATAAATCAGAGTTTCCCAAACATTTCAAACTTGCAAACAAGCACATATCCAGGAGAAAACGAATGAAACTCATAAGAAATATACTCACAAGCTTTGCAGTTGCCAGCATGCTGCTAATCCCATTGGGTACTGCTCAGGCAGCAGAAATCAAACTTAAGGCCTCGCATCAGTGGCCCGGAGGTAAGGGTGATATTCGCGACGAAATGGTGCAGATGATCGCACGCGATATGAAGGCTGCAAATGTTGGCGTCGATATTAAGGTCTATCCCGGGAAATCACTCTTCAAGCCAAAAGAGCAATGGGCCGCAATGACCAAAGGCAAGCTGGATATTACAGCATTCCCATTAGCCTATGCAGGTGGCAGGCATCCAGAGTTTAATCTGACTTTAATGCCTGGACTGGTAAAAAATCACGAACACGCCAGACGTCTGAACAAATCACCATTCATGCAGCGCATTAAGGACATTATGGATAAAGCCGGCGTCATGGTTCTCGCCGATACCTGGTTGTCCGGCGGCTTCGTATCGAATAAAAAATGTATTCTTGAACCTGATGATGTAAAGGGCCAGAAGTTCCGTGCGGCAGGCAAGGCTTTTAATCAGATGTTAAAGGCAGCGGGTGCTTCAATTACTTCTATGCCATCCTCTGAAATCTACTCAGGTTTGCAGACTGGCGTGCTCGATGGCGCTAACACATCGTCATCATCACTGGTCTCCTATCGAATCTATGAACAGGTAACCTGTTTAACAGCCCCGGGTAAGAATGCACTATGGGTTATGTATGAGCCGATACTGATGGCGAAGAAAAGTTTTGCCAAATTAAACAAGGTACAGCAGAAAGCACTGTTGAAAGCCGCAGCAAAGGCAGAAGCATTCGCCTATCAGGCCTCTATAGAAGCAGATCAGAAGCTGGTCGATGCGTATAAAAAAGCAGGTGTTAAAGTGGTTGAAATGACCGCTGAACAGGCTGCAATGTGGCGTAAGATAGCCGATAAATCCAGTTATAAGGCCTTCAGTGATAGTGTAAAAGGTGGAAAACAACTATTGGATATGGCACTTAGCGTCAAGTAATCAGAAACTCTAGCAGGTTGGGCTTCCCTGCAATCAGCCCAACCTACAAAAATGTTTGATTAGCTTTTTAACCACTAGAGTCTCCGCACTATGAACGCCTTGATCCGATTTATCAGCGGACTCTCACGATTGCTGGGTATTCTGGCCGCCTTGCTTCTAATAGCGGGCGTGCTGGTCGTAGTGCAAATGGTATTTTTGCGCTATGCACTGAGTGAATCCACAAGCTGGCAAACTGAATTTGTCACTTATGCATTGATAGCATCTACTTTTTTAGGCGCTCCCTACGTGCTGTTAACTCGTGGACATGTCAATGTAGAGCTGGTGCCATTGATGCTTGGACCGAAAAGTCGGTTCGTTCTGGCACTATTTGCCTACAGTACTTCAGCATTACTGTGCTTTATTCTGACCTATTACAGTTACCTGTTCTGGTATGAGGCATGGAGCGCAGGCTGGACTTCGGATACCGTCTGGGGTCCAAAACTGTGGAAGATATACCTTTCTATGCCGGTGGGATTTTTTGTCATCAGCCTGCAGTATTTAGTCGATCTGCTGTGCCTGGTTACGGGTAGAGAACTGCCATTCCATATTGCTGATGTCAATGAGGAGGCGGCCTGATGGATCCTTTGATTCTCGGTCTGCTGGCGGCTGTTGTTCTGATTATGCTATTGCTGAGTGGTATGCCCGTTGCCTTTGCTCTCGGTTTTACCGCCATTTTCTTCCTCATTATCGATGACGGTATAGGTGCCTTCGATGTTGTGGCAGATACACTGTTCGCCTCTTTAGATGAATTCGCTCTGCTGTCTATCCCGATGTTTCTTCTGATGGGTTCCGCCATCGCGGCATCGCGTGCCGGTTCTGATCTCTATGAAGCGCTTGATCGTTGGCTGTATCGTATTCCCGGCGGGCTATTAATCTCCAATATTGGAGCCTGCGGCGTGTTTGCCGCCCTGACAGGCTCATCACCAGCCACCTGTGCGGCAATCGGTAAAATGGGCATCCCGGAAATGCGCAAACGCGGTTACCCGGCCAGTCTGGCGACCGGAGCCATTGCTGCAGGCGGCACGCTGGGTATCCTGATACCACCTTCTATCACCATGATCGTCTACGGTATAGCCACCGAAACCTCCATTGGACGTCTGTTCATGGCAGGGGTTCTACCGGGGGCCATGTTGATGCTGCTGTTTATGTCCTGGTCATGGTTTTATGCCTACAAAAATGGCTATCACTTTGTCGAAAGGAACAAACATTACAGTTTACGTGACAAATTCATTGTTCTACCCAAAATCCTGCCTTTCCTGTTATTAATCGTATTAGTACTCTGGGCCTTGTATGGTGGTGTGGCTACTCCCTCTGAAGCCTCAGGAGTCGGGGCTTTTATCAGCATTATTCTGGTCATGATTATTTATCGTGTCTGGCAACCGAGCGTATTGTGGGAGATAGTGCGCAGTGCCACCCGTGAATCCGTGATGCTGATGATGATTATCGGTATGGCTGGCCTGTTCAGCTATATGATGTCCAGCCTCTATATCACGCAAGGAATTGCCGAATGGATAGCGGCAATGGATGTCAATAAATGGCAACTTTTAATATACATCAATATCTTCCTTTTGGTGGCAGGCTTATTCCTGCCGCCAGTAGCCGTCATCCTGATGACCTCTCCCACACTCGTTCCGATCATTACACAGGCGGGTTTTGACCCAATCTGGTTCGGAGTAATGCTGACGCTGAATATGGAAATAGGTCTGATCACCCCGCCAGTAGGACTCAACCTCTATGTGATTAATAGCATCGTCAAGGATGTCGAACTGAAAACGGTATTGTGGGGGGCCTTGCCGTTTATGCTTTGTCTGGTTTTCGGTATTTTTCTACTAACCATGTTCCCGGCCATCGCCACCTGGTTACCCGATTATCTGATGGGACCTGTAAACTGAGTGTGCTCTATCGCTGATTGTCAATTTACTCGGAGGGAGAGTTAATGGATCTGACCATGCTACTGCTTTCGGGCGCTATCGCCGGGACCCTGGCGGGTCTACTGGGCATAGGTGGTGGTATAGTAATTGTTCCTATCGTCGTTTTATTTTTCGAAAGCCAGAGGCTGGATAATGCTCTGGCGATAAAGATGGCATTGGGCACCTCTCTGGCAACAATCATTTTTACAGCCATGTCCAGCATCTACACCCATCACCGCAAGCAGGCTGTGCAGTGGGGAATAGTAAAAATCATGACGCCGGGTATTCTAACAGGCTCTCTCACAGGCGCCTGGCTAGCGGATATAATTCCGGGAACTACATTGTACATGGCCTTCATCATATTTCTATTTCTGGTGTCGCTGCAAATGGCAGTTAGCAGGGTTTCTGCACATCGTAGTCTGCCCGGCCGTTTCGTCATGAACGGCATCTCTTTTAGCTTTGGTACAGTATCGGCATTGATGGGAGTTGGTGGCGGTTCTTTGAATGTCCCTTTTCTCAGCTACTGCGGAATACCTATTAAAAAGGCAATTGCTACGGCGGCCGCAATCGGCCTGCCTATCGCAATCAGTGCGACATTGGGCTACATCATTGGTGGCCTGAATGAAGAAGGTTTGCCTTCTGGCAGCATTGGCTATGTGAATCTGCCCGTCTTTGGCGGTGTGGTGGTGGCCAGCCTGGTCTTTGCTCCAATCGGCGCAACACTCGCGCACAAACTGCCGGATCTGGTTTTACGGCGCTTATTTGCTGTTTTTATTTTTGCTCTGGCTACTAAGATGAGCCTGAAGTTTCTGTGAACATCTGAAAAAATGAGTAACAAAAATCTCTATACATTATTTCTTAAGCATTTTCCGAAAGATGGCAATGCCGTATTTCTTGATGTTGTTGATGGTCGAAATCTGACCTATACGGAATTACACACCCAAACTGGTCAAATGTTAAATCTTCTAACGCAAAAGGGCGTTCTCAAGGGCGACCGCGTTGTGGTTCAGGTTGATAAATCCATAGAGGCGGTCGTACTGTATCTGGCCTGTCTGCGTGCCGGTGCTGTCTACATTCCACTCAACACTGCCTATACTCCTGCTGAGGTAGCTTACTTCCTCGGCGATGCATCACCGCAACTATTCGTTTGTGCGCCAGCCCGAAAAGGTGAGTTAAAAAAGATAGCTGATAAGCAGAGCGTGCCTGAAACACTGACTCTCGGCAAGGCCGCTGAGGGTGATCTGATGCAGGCCCTGACATCCATGCCTGTGAGTGATGAGATTGTTGATGTTGATAAAGATGACCTGGCGGCAATACTTTATACCTCCGGCACCACAGGGCGGTCAAAAGGCGCTATGCTGAGTCATCACAATCTGGCCGCCAATGCGCAGGTGCTGTTTGATTTCTGGCATTGGCAGGATGGCGACGTGTTACTGCATGCTTTGCCCATTTTTCACGTACACGGGCTATTTGTGGCATTGCACTGTGCCTTACTGGGTGGCTCAAGAGTCATCTTTATGCCACGCTTTAATGTTGACACCGTATTAGAAAAATTACCTGATTCCACAGTGATGATGGGAGTGCCGACCTTTTACACACGCCTGCTTGAGCGGGATGATTTTACACGTGAAATATGCAGCGGAATGCGCCTGTTCATCTCTGGTTCCGCGCCACTACTTGCCGAGACCCACCGTGAATTTGAACAACGCAGTGGCCAGAAAATTCTTGAACGCTATGGCATGACCGAGACAGGCATGATCACCTCCAATCCATATGAAGGTGATCGAATCGCAGGAACGGTTGGCTTTCCTTTACCCGGTATCAGTGTGCGGGTTGCAGATAAAATGGGCAATGTATTATCTCATGGTGTAGCCGGCATACTGGAAACTACCGGTCCGAATGTATTTTTAGGCTACTGGCAGATGCCGGATAAAACAGCTGAAGAATTCCGGCCTGATGGCTGGTTTATTACCGGCGATATTGCTGAGATCGATAAAGAAGGTAGAGTAACCATTGTAGGTCGTGCCAAAGATTTGATCATTTCTGGTGGCTTTAATGTTTACCCGAAAGAAGTCGAGGCAGAAATTGATGATCTACCGGGGGTCAGTGAGTCTGCCGTTATTGCAGTCCCACATCCAGACTTTGGCGAGGCAGTGGTCGCTGTCGTTGTGCCGGATGACAGTAGCGGCATTACAGAGCAGAACATAATAGATGCACTGCGCGACCGGCTGGCACGATTCAAACAACCTAAGAAAATCATGTTCCTCAATGAACTGCCACGCAATAGCATGGAAAAGGTACAAAAAAATATCCTGCGTGATACTTACAGGGGACTTTATATGAAAAACACTGCAATCGCCCTGCAAGAAAAGATCTACCAGGCTATTCCATTAAGTAAAGCAATGGGTTATCACATTGTGGAACTCAGTAGTTCAAATATTATCGCCGAAGGGCCATTGGAACCAAATATTAACATCCATGGCACCGGCTTTGCGGGTAGCATCTATTCTCTGGCCACACTCAGTGCATGGACTCTGGTTTATCATGTTCTCACTGAACAGGAACTTGATGCTGAACTTGTCATTACCAGGGCTGATATAAAATACCGCGCACCAGTAATAGGGACCATTCGTTGCGAATGTCAGCTCAGCAAAAATCAGTTGCAGGCGTTTGTCAATGAGTTAGTCAAAAAAGATCGCGCTCGCATAGAGGCTGAAGTAACTATTGGAAAATTGCCTGAAGCACATTTGCATGCAACACTGTTTGCCAGTCGAAAGAAAAGTAAATGACATCTGAACAGACAAGATATCTGGTAAATGGTGAGAAAACAGACAGCATTTCTGTTACTGACCGCGGCCTGCAGTTCGGCGATGGTGTTTTTGAAACCATAAGGATTCATCAGGGCAAACCGGTCTGGTGGCAACAGCACATCAATCGCCTGCTGGATGGCTGTCATCGTCTACGCTTTGCTGATCTACCAGATGTTGATACCTTGCAACAGGAAGTCACCGCCCTGGCATCTGACTGCGTAGCTGGGGTACTTAAAATCATCATCACACGTGGTTACTCAAACAGTGGTTATGTTGCACCTGTAAATACACCAGCAAACAGAATATTGAGCCTGACACCAGGCATAAGACATCAGTCCAGAGCGGGGCAGGGAATAGTTATGGGCGTCTGCAACCAGCGCCTTGCTGGTCATGATTCACTGTCAGGCATTAAACACCTCAATCGGCTTGAACAGGTGCTTGCCCGTATACAATGCCAGGCAGAAGGCTGGGATGAGGGCATAATGCTGGATGACCAGGGCACTGTCATAGAAGGCAGCATGAGTAATCTATTTGTCTGGCGGGAAGATCATTTATTCACACCGTCCCTGCAGAAAACAGGCATAAAAGGTCTTTGTCGTAAGATAATTATCTCTCTGGCAGAAGAGAATGGAATAACAGTGGAACAAACGAAACTTCGATTAGAAGACCTGACAAATAGTAGCGGAATCTTTGTCACAAACAGTCTTATCGGTATCTGGCCAGTAATTAACTTTAATCAGCAACAACTTACTGTCTGTGCAAATACCCGTTTATTACAGGAGAGTCTTGAGGGTTCGATATGCTCGGCAGACTGATCGTATTATTTATCATCCTGTCTGTGATTTTAGGATTGATTACTCAGAACTGGCTGCAGAATGCTGAAACCAGAGTGGTGACGATTCAACCGCGTAATATCACCGTAGCAAACGGGATCACAATGCGTGGCTTCGCAGAACAGCTGGTGCAGGAAGGACTGCTGGAGGAGAAGTGGTCTTTTCTATTCTGGGTGCGCTACAGAAATTTGTCTTCATCCCTGAAAGCCGGTGAATATAAGGTTCCTGCTGATGCCACGATGAATGATTTACTTCATCTGGTAACCTCTGGTCAGGTCATCGATTACCCAGTCACATTTATCGAAGGCTGGAATTTCAAACAATTGCGTAAAGCTTTGGCAAAACAAAAAAATCTCAGGCAAACAATAGGAAAAATGGACGATGATGCAATAATGAAAGCCATCGGTGCAGAAGGCCAGTACCCGGAAGGGCGCTTCTACCCGGACACCTATCACTATACCTCAACCATGACTGACCTGGATATTCTGCGCAAGGCCTATGGGAAAATGAAACGCCTGCTCAACTACGAGTGGGAAAAGCGTGCACCAGGTCTGCCACTGAAAAACAAAAGTGAAGCGTTAACATTGGCGTCGATTATTGAAAAAGAAACGGGAGCGGAAATCGAGCGCCCGTTAATTGCCAGTGTATTCATAAATCGACTGAGAAAAGGTATGCTATTGCAGACTGATCCAACAGTTATATACGGTATGGGAGACAGTTATAACGGCAATATACGAAGAAAAGATCTACGCAAGGATACGCCCTACAATACCTATACTCGTGCTGGCCTGCCGCCAACCCCGATAGCGATGCCGGGCGGAAAGGCAATAAAGGCAGCCTTACATCCTGCGCTGACAGATGCACTGTATTTTGTTGCAAAGGGGGATGGCACGCATTATTTTTCATCATCATTGCGTGAACATAATAATGCGGTAAATAAGTACCAGATTAATAGAAGAAAAAATTATTCATCATCTAAGAATGCAGCTATAAAGAAATGAATATTCAATCTGGCCTATGCGTGCAATGTAGGTGCGAATTCATTCGCACAGCTTTAGTCCGAATGAATTCGAACCTACAGAAACCATACTGCAAACTGTTTGAAATGAAAACAACATGAGATCGAAATGACAGGAAAATTCATCACTTTAGAAGGCGGCGAAGGGGCGGGTAAAACAACCTGCCTGAAACATGTCGAGAAACGTATCAAAGAAGCCGGCATTGACCTCTGCGTAACACGCGAACCGGGAGGTACACGAACCGGTGAGAAAATCCGCGAAATTCTGCTTGATAGGGGTAATTTCGACATCCTTGATGAAACGGAGCTGTTATTAATGTTTGCTGCGCGTGCGCAACACCTGAATGAATTGATTAGACCCACTTTGGCTGCAGATACCTGGGTACTCTGCGACCGCTTCACAGACGCGACCTATGCCTATCAGGGTGGTGGTAGAGAGATTGCACATGAAAGGATTGCTGAACTGGAACAATGGGTACAGCAGGGCTTGAAGCCGGATTTGACATTTTTGCTTGATCTCCCTGTTGAGGTAGGACTAGAACGGGCAGGCCAACGCAGTTCCCCTGACCGCTTCGAATCGGAAAACATTGCATTCATGGAACGAATAAGATCTTCGTATCTGGATATTGCCAGGCAGGAACCGGAAAGGGTAAAGATTATCGATTCTTCACAGGCCCTTGAGGATGTACTGCTGCAGATTGATGAAGTACTGGATGATCTGTTGATTGTGATGTACCTGCAGGCAAATGAAAGTGACTAGCCACGAATTATTGCCCTGGACAGAGGCTGCCTTTGATACTTTTTTCAGCTCTCA
>ENA-ORDP01001116-ORDP01001116.1-marine-sediment-metagenome-genome-assembly--contig:-NODE-1116-length-15312-cov-4.481353_pt1 | contig 15312 bp, 11 predicted proteins | sample MGYA00248627_ERZ508539 | MGnify/ENA primary metagenome ERZ508539 (study PRJEB26208, sample SAMN05571518) | marine sediment metagenome | biome: deep sea; feature: Hydrothermal vent; material...
TTCCGACTCGAAACAATTATACTGATCTACATAGCGACCGGCAGTAGCCAGCGCACGGGTAAGGGAAGGCTGGCTGGAAATCGGGTTACTTCCTGACAGGCGCACCAGCACCTCAACCAGCGCCGCCGACATGACCCGGATACGTTCCGAGGCATTCTGGCTGGATATCGGCTTTTCTACCTGATACAGGCCCTCTACCTCAACCACTGCCTGTACAGGCAGTGGCATCTGGCTCAACAACAACCAGCATAGCGCCTGCAGTCCACGACAAAGTCGCCGGCAACGAGTGGTGATTATATAAGGATTTACAGCCATCGCGCGTACCTTACCGCAAGCCCCGTAAAACCGCAAAGCACATTGCCTGCGGTGCGTGTACAATAGCCTCCTTGAAGATAATATCCCAAGCAACACGTGGAAAATAAGACGGTGTCTACAGATAAGTCCAAAACAGCCAACGCCCCACTCACCTACCGCGATGCCGGAGTTGATATTAATGCCGGGAACGAACTGGTCGAACGCATCAAACCCATCGCCAAAGCCACCAGTCGCCCTGAAGTGATGGTCGGACTCGGTGGCTTCGGCGCCATGTTTGAGCTACCACTGAACCGCTACAAGCAACCCGTGCTGGTGTCCGGCACCGATGGTGTAGGTACCAAGTTGCGCCTGGCGATGATGATGAACAAACACGACACCATTGGCATTGACCTGGTAGCCATGTGCGTGAATGACCTGCTGGTGCAGGGTGCCGAGCCGCTGTTTTTTCTGGACTATTACGCCACCGGAAAACTGGATGTCGATACCGCTGCCAGCGTAGTAGCCGGTATCGGCGAAGGCTGTCGACAGGCTGGTGCGGCTCTGATCGGCGGTGAAACCGCTGAAATGCCAGGTATGTACGAGGGTGAAGATTATGACCTGGCCGGCTTTTGTGTCGGCATCGTCGAAAAAAACCGCATTATTGATGGCAACAAGGTCACTGCTGGTGACGATATTATCGGCATTGCCTCCAGCGGGCCTCACTCCAATGGTTACTCGCTGGTTCGCAAGATTCTGGAACGTAGTGATGCCGATCTGGACAGCCCGCTCGATCAGCAAACCCTGGGTGACTGTCTGCTAGCACCCACCCGCATCTATGTCCAGTCCGTACTCAAACTGATCAGCCTGATTGACGTACACGGCCTGTGTCACATAACCGGTGGGGGACTGCTGGAAAATCTGCCGCGCGTGATGCCTGAACATTGCCAGGCAGTGATCAACACACAATCGTGGGCAGAACCGGTGGTATTTGGCTGGCTGCGTGAACAGGGACAGGTCCCGCGTGATGATATGTACCGCACCTTTAACTGCGGCATTGGTATGGTCGTGACCTGTGCTGCCAGTGACACCGATCGTGCGTTGCAAATACTCACTGATGCGGGCGAGACAGCCTGGCGTATCGGCCAGGTGGCCAGTCAGAACAATAAAACACCTTCGGTGCAAATTAACTGAACCCGTGCTGCATAGCCCTGTCTTAAGTGTCACATGACTAATAAACCAGGTACACAAAATCCCTGTTCGCTGGTCGTCCTGATATCCGGCCATGGCAGTAACCTGCAAGCAATTATCGACGCCACGAGCGGGCACAAAATACCCGCCCGCATCGTTGCTGTAATCAGCAACCGTGCCGATGCCTACGGGCTGCAACGCGCACAGCAGGCAGGCATTGCAACAGCCATACTCGACAACAAGGACCAGCCTTCACGCGATGCATATGATCAGGCATTGCAGCACTTGATCGACAGCTATGAACCTGACCTGCTGGTACTGGCCGGGTTCATGCGCATACTCACTCCCGCTCTGGTACAGCACTACCACGGCCGCATGCTCAATATCCACCCGTCGCTCTTACCCAGGCATCGCGGGCTTCACACTCACCGCAGTGTGCTGGCGTCAGGCGATAGTGAACATGGTGCCAGCGTGCATTTTGTGACCGCCGAACTGGATAGTGGCCCCGTTGTATTACAGGCAACCGTACCGGTTCACGCGAATGACACCGAAAGTGAACTGGCCGCCCGCGTGCTGGAGCAGGAACACCACATCTACCCATTGGCTATAGGCTGGTTCGCACAGAATCGACTAAAGTACGACCAGGATTGCGTCACGCTGGATGATAAAACCCTGTCTGCTCCGTGCCAGTACAACACCCACTCAGGAACAGTACTATGCTGAACTATTCACGTAAGCTGCTCACCACCACTGCCATATTGTTTGCGATGATTGTTACACCCGCTGGCAACCCGGCATGGGCTGCCGATGATGGCGGCCTGTCTGCATACAAGGCCCGCTACAGTATTCGCAAAGGAGGCTTCAAACTGGCCGATGTCAACATACAGCTACAACGCAACGGCAATCACTACCGTTTCGTGAGTGACTCTGAAACCACCGGACTGGTATCCATGTTTCGTTCAGACACGATACATGAAAGCAGCGAACTGGAAATAGAGAATGGTCGCATCATACCCAAACATTATTTCTACGAGCGTGTTAGTAAAAAACCAAAGAAGATAGACCTGAAATTCGACTGGCAAGCTAAAAAAGTTACAAATTCTATTGCCGGGAAAGAATGGACTGTTGAGAATTTACCCGACAACACAGTTGATAAATTTTCAATCCAGCTGGCAGCGATGCTAGAGGTACAGACAGACAAACAATCACTGCGTTTTCACTATGCTGAAAAGGGTGAACTAAAAGAATATCTGTTTACTGTAGAAGGCAAGGAACGCGTAGAAACAAAGCTGGGTGAATACGACACGATAAAAATAAAACGTGTTCGCGCGAAGAAGAAGAAACGCATCACCTATAGCTGGCTGGCACCTGAACTGGGTTATGTACTGGTGCGCATGCAACACGTGGAGCCGGACGGGGCAACACTTGATCTGGTGCTGGAAGAGTTCAGCCGGTCTGAAAGCAAATAAACTCAGGCCTTCGGCAAGGTAACGCCCTTCTGCCCCTGATACTTTCCACCACGGTCTGCGTAGGATGTTTCACACACCTCATCCGATTCAAAAAACAGCATTTGTGCCACGCCTTCGTTGGCGTAAATCTTGGCAGGCAGTGTCGTGGTATTGGAGAACTCCAGCGTGACGTGTCCTTCCCATTCCGGTTCCAATGGCGTCACATTGACGATAATGCCGCAGCGAGCATAGGTTGACTTGCCAAGGCATATCGTTAGTACACTGCGCGGAATGCGAAAATACTCTACCGTACGCGCCAGCGCAAAGGAGTTGGGGGGAATAATACAGACGTCTGACTGCACATCAATAAAACTGTCGTCATCGAAATTCTTCGGGTCTACAATTGCCGAATTGATATTGGTAAAGATCTTGAACTCATCGGCACAACGCACGTCATAACCGTAGCTGGATGTGCCATAGGAAATAATGCGGCCTTGCTCATTTTCTCGGATCTGGCCCGCTTCAAATGGCTCGATCATGCCCTGATCTTTCGCCATGCGGCGTATCCATTGGTCTGATTTAATACTCATAGCGGACGGTTCCGGGTAAATAAATTACGCCGTATTTTACCGGATTCTGCTGCAGAAGGCGAACCAAAAACCCATAACTGGTAATAACCTGGCACCTCTGATGCGGTTCGTTCCTCACCACATCCTACGAACTCAGGCAGTCAGTAGGACACAAAGGACATTGAAAATCCATGTTGCAGCCGGTATGGATTTTGAGAGTCTCGTAGGATGTGGTTGCCCTGACGCAGAATCTGTAGGGTACTCACAATGAACCCGTCAAGGTTCTGTGAGGCAGAATGAACCGCATCATTGCCACTGTTATTTCTCAGAGGCAGACAAAAGAATAAAGCAAAAACGGGCGCCTGTGGCACCCGCTTTTTTTGCCGCCACGCGCGTATCAGTTATTCTGAATAACAATCTGCGGGAACTTGGCGGAGTGGTTTTTGGCCTGCATAGACAGCTTGGCCGTGGTACGACGAGCGATCTCACAATAGATCTGCGCAATACGGCTGTCCGGCTCAGCCACTACAGTTGGCTTGCCGTTGTCCGTTTCCTTGCGAATACGGATATCCAGTGGCAATGCACCGAGGAAGTCGACATCATGATCTTCCGACATACGCATACCGCCACCTTCGCCGAAGATATGCTCTTCGTGGCCGCATTCGCTGCAGATATGGATACTCATGTTTTCAATAATACCGAGTACGGCCACTTCGACCTTCTCGAACATCTTCAGGCCTTTCTTGGCATCCAGCAACGCAATATCCTGCGGTGTGGTCACAATCACGGCCCCACTAACCGGCACCTTCTGCGCCAGCGTCAGCTGGATATCACCAGTACCCGGTGGCAGGTCGATAATCAGGTAATCCAGATCCTTCCAGTTGGTATCCTTTAGCAGCTGTTCCAGCGCCTGCGTTACCATTGGGCCACGCCAGATCATCGGTGTGTCTTCATCAATCAGGTAACCGATCGACATTGATTGCAGGTGATAGCTGTTCATCGGCTCCAGACTGCGCCCATCAGCCGATTCCGGCTTGCCGCTGACACCCAGCATACGTGGCTGGCTGGGGCCATAAATATCAGCATCCAGTATGCCTACATTGGCGCCTTCAGCCGACAGAGCCAGTGCCAGGTTGACGGCAGTAGTCGATTTACCCACACCACCCTTGCCGGATGCTATGGCGATAATATTTTTCACACCTTCGATTGAATCGACATTTTTCTGGGCCACATGCGCTTCAATTTTCCAGGAAACATCGATGTCTGCCGATGCAACACCATCCATTGCCTCAAGCCTGCTCTTCAGCTCAGCGGTCAGTTTTTCCTGAAAGCCTTTTGCTGGGTACCCCAGAATAACCTTGACCTTGACCTTGTCGCCATCGATATCAATGGATTTAACGGTTTTGGTTGATACCAGATCCTTTTCCATATGGGGATCGATGTACGACTTCAGGGCTTCTTTCACCTGTTCTTCGGTGACGTTTGACATGCTTAAAACCTCCAGACCAGCTGCCGGCGCAATGCCAGCCAAAATGCCTTATTAAATTGATCGGGTATTATACATGAAATTGAGCAGTATAGTAGCTAGCGGCCTAACTGATGTACCCGGGAGGCGGGATTATAACACTGCTGGTAAATCCTGCATCAGGATCTGGGTCAGGGCATACTATCAATCACATCAATAGGTTATACTGCCGCGCTGCAGAGACAACAAAACGACACAGCAAACACTTTTATAACAGGCCGATGAAGACTGAAAAACGCAAAATCCTGGTTACCAGCGCCCTGCCCTATGCCAATGGCAGCATCCATCTGGGTCATCTGGTTGAGTATATCCAGACCGATATCTGGGTGCGTTTCCAGAAATTGAGAGGCAACGAATGTTATTACGTGTGCGCCGACGATACTCACGGTACGCCGATCATGCTGCGTGCGGAACAGGAAAGCATCACCCCTGAACAACTGATAGAACGCGTACAGACCGAACATCTGGCCGATTTCAGTGGCTTTAATATCGATTTTGATAACTATTATTCCACCCATACCCCGGAAAATCGTGAACTGTCCGAAGGCATCTACCGCAACCTGCGTGAGGCCGGCCTGATCGAAAGCCGCATGACCGAGCACTACTACGATCCGGAAAAGGAAATGTTTTTGCCGGACCGTTACATAAAAGGTGAATGCCCTAAATGCCATGCACGGGACCAGTACGGCGATGGCTGTGAGACCTGCAGTGCAACCTATCACACCACTGACCTGATCAATCCCTATTCGGCGGTATCCGGCGCTACGCCGATACGTAAGGAAACCGAGCACTTTTTCTTCAAGCTGAGCGAATGCATCGACTTTTTGCGTGACTGGATGAAAACTGGCAACCACGGCCAGAGCCCGTTACCCGCAGAATCGGTCAACAAGCTGGAAGAATGGTTCGAGGCCGGCCTTCGCGACTGGGAAATCTCGCGCGATGCACCTTATTTTGGTTTCGAAATACCCGACGCACCCGGGAAATATTTTTATGTCTGGCTGGATGCGCCAGTCGGCTATATGGCCAGCTTCAAAAAACTGTGTGAGCGAGAAGGCCTGAACTTCGATGACTGGTGGAAATCGGGTAGTGATACGGAACTTATCCATTTTATCGGCAAAGACATACTGAGTTTTCATGCCCTGTTCTGGCCGGCCACACTGCACTATGCCGGTTACCGCACGCCACAGAAAATCTGTGTACATGGCTTCCTGACCGTCAACGGCCAGAAGATGTCCAAGTCACGCGGTACTTTTATTACTGCACGCTCCTACCTGGATCATATACAACCGGAATACCTGCGCTATTATTTTGCGGCAAAACTCAATGACCGTGTTGAGGATATCGACCTTAACCTGGAAGACTTTGTTGCGCGCGTTAACAGCAACCTGATCGGTAAATATATTAATATCGCCTCACGTTCGGCCGGCTTTATCAGCAAACGCTTTGATGGCAAACTGAGCGCCGGCCTGCCAGATGCTGAGCTTAAACTGATCAGCAATCTACAGAATGAAGCAGATAACATAGCCAGTCTCTATGAGCAACGCCAGTTCAGTGAAGCGGTTAAACTGATTATGGCACTGGCAGATACAGCCAATGAATACATTAATGATACAAAGCCCTGGGAGCTGGCCAAACAGGAAGGTCAGGATCAACGTCTACAGGAATTATGCAGCACCAATATAAACCTGTTCCGCCTGTTGAGCCTGTATCTGAAACCGATTCTGCCAGAGCTGATCGCACAGGTTGAGGGCTTCCTGAATATCGAACCGCTGGTCTGGTCAGACAACCAGTCACTGCTGCTGGGCCACACCATCAACAAGTACAAGCATCTTGCCAAACGTATCGAAAACACACAGGTAGAAGCCATGCTGGAAAAAAACAAGGCCGACCTGGCTGCTCACGCCAGTACAACCGAACAAAGCCCGACGCGCCATGCCGATCAGCAGGCCAGTCAGCACCCACCCATCGCAGACACGATCAGCATTGATGACTTTGCAAAGATTGACCTGCGCATAGCACGCATCGTAAAAGCCGAGCATGTAGAGGGTGCTGACAAGCTATTGCAACTGACGCTAGACATCGATGATGCGGATGGCAACACCCGCAATGTGTTTGCCGGCATCAAATCCGCCTATACACCTGAACAACTGGAAGGCAAACTCACCGTGATGGTCGCTAATCTTGCACCACGCAAGATGCGCTTTGGTCTGTCCGAAGGAATGGTTCTGGCTGCAGGCCCTGGTGGCAAGGACTTGTGGATACTGTCGCCAGATGATGGTGCGCAAGCAGGAATGAAGGTCAAGTAAGCAGACCGGAAACACATCACAATCAATAATCAGGCCGAAGATATTTCCTCTGAAACTGACACCTGCTTATCATGCTCAATGAGCCATGCAAATAACCTGTCTGCAGGCAGCGGCTTGCTATAGAAAAAACCTTGCATAGTATCCACATTCAATAATTTTAAACTGTCCAGTGTGCGCTGATTTTCGATTCCTTCGGCCACAACCCTGCAACCAAGATTATGCCCTAGTTCAATAATTGTCTTAACAATCGCATTGTCGCTTTCGCTGTCACACATATCCAGAATAAATGACTTGTCAATTTTCAAAGTAGCAACGGGCAAGTTCTTAAGATAATTCAGCGATGAAAACCCTGTGCCAAAATCATCTATCGCCAATTGCAGACCCATATTACCAAGCTGATCCAGGATTTTCCCGGCCCTGCTCAGATCATGCATTAATGCACCTTCTGTTATTTCCAGTTCTACGTCCGCAACATCAACATCATAGCGTTGAATGATTGAATTGATTTCCTCAGGTAAAGATAAATCCTGCAAGCAATATGTTGAAAGATTTATGCTTACACCTAAATGATAGCCCAGCTTTTCCCAGGCGCTACAATCTTTTAACGCTTGCTCAAGTACCTGCATCGTCAACAAACGAATTTGCCCTGTCTGTTCGGCCATGGTTATAAATTCGTCAGGCGTTATATTCCCCAGCACAGGATGCTGCCAGCGTGCAAGTGTTTCGACGCCTGTAACTTGCTGTGTGGCATTGTCTATCATGGGTTGATAGTGAACATGGATTTCATTTTTCTCAACCGCATCACGCAAGTCATTCATCAACTGCAGGCGACGAACGCTGTATGTATTCTGGGAGTTATCATAAACCGCATAGCCAGATTGCGCTTTTTTAGCCTGATACATCGCAACATCAGCATATTGCATTAAAACATCCGCACTCTCTCCATGCTCCGGATACAATGCGATACCAATACTGGCCTTACTTTCTGTCGACACATCATTTATCCGGAAGGGTGCATTCATTGAATGCATAATTCTATTTACACACAGCTCTGAACCTTGCAGATCTGTCTGAGGCAATAATACTGCAAACTCATCCCCCCCTAGTCGCGCTATAGAATCCTCTTCGCGAATAGACTTGAGTAAACGAGAACTAACCCTTTTTAATATTTCATCACCAAACGGGTGACCCAGGGTGTCGTTTATTTCCTTGAATCGATCCAGATCGATCAAAAGCAGGGCAAAGGGTTCTTTACTACGTTGAGACTGGCGCAACAGCTGTTCAAGTCGATCGGTCAGTAATCTTCGGTTAGGCAAACCCGTCAGGTTATCATGTAATGCCAAGTGTTCAAGCTGATCGTTTTTCTCATCCAGCTGCCTGGATATTTTCGAACTCAGAATCAAACTTACCCATACCGCCATCCAGAGAATAACAAAACCAGAGCTTACTAAACGCATTCTTAATGCTGACGTAATTCTATCCTCATTGTCACCCGCCGGCTCCAGCATGATTAGCTCATATTCATTATTGGGTAATTGACTAACCGCCCAGTAAAACTGGATTCCTTCCAGATCAATCATGCCATGTTTGTCCGAGTCTGAATACGCCGATTTCAGACCCGGTAAAATATCGGCTCTATTCAAGCCCTCAGCACCCGCAATATACACAATGCGATCATCTTTCTGGATGAGTAAAACAGATTGTGCCGTTGAAAATTTTTTTCGCAGTTCTTCAAGATGACGTTCAGCCTTATCAGGATTACCCGGCAAAGTCAGACGCTCTGCTATCTCACGCGTCAGATACTGCAGGAATATAGTTAGCTGGTCGCCACGGCTTTCGGTGAGTTCACGATATGCAAGCAAACCAAAAACCGCCTGTGCCAGAAACGTAATGCCCAGTACAGAAAACAGAATTTGAAATCTTAATCGCATAAACCCGATTATTTGCCTTCTTTGTGACAGGTATTGATGCCCGTGATTGAATACAAAGGACAGATGCCAATCAAGGCTGACAGAAGATTCACTATACCAATAATACCAGCAATCATAGAGGTAAGATGATCATTAATAAGCTCCTGATCAACAAAGCCTACATAAATCAAAACGATACTGATACCAAGACGTAATACCTGGTCTATCCGACCCATATTTTTAGTCATAACCCTTTCCTGCAATTCATATATAACAATTAAGATGCTGAATGCCACTTCCGCCTGATTAGTCTAAATCATGGCGAATATCCACCTGAATAACGCTTTCTGCCTGAACTTTCTGTTCAAAAACATTTTATATTAGCCGGGAATTCAATATGCCTGCCATAAAATCAGGCGTTACTGGAGTAACTCAGTAGTATTTATCGGCTCAGGAATGTATTACTGTAGTTTTTTTGTGGTAATTATGCTTTAGGTCAATTCCCACACGAAGCTGGCCACATTACCCCGCCTTATTCGCTGATATGCATATTACCGGACTTCCTCGGAACCGTGCTCTGGCAGGGAAAAATAGAACGTTGCTCCTTTATTTACAGCCGCTTCAACCCAGATTCGGCCACCATGCCGGTTGATAATGCGTTCGACTGTTGCCAGACCAATACCGGTACCCGGAAATTCATCGGTACTGTGAAGACGCTGAAATGCACCGAATAGTTTGCTCGCATAGTGCATATCAAATCCCACCCCGTTATCCCTGACATAAATAGCTGCCTCATCCTCATTTACAATCTGGCCCAACTCGATACACGCATGCGCCTGCTTGCCTGTATATTTCCACGCATTACCAAGCAGGTTTTCCATAACGGTCTCGATCAGCCCTGGGTCTGCATATACTTCCAGTCCGGCCTGTATCACCAGTTCAACTTTTCTTTCAGGCTTACTGATCCGAAGTTGACCTGAAATTTTTTCAGCCAGCTCACTGATGTTGACCATCTCGGGAGTAAAATCCCGGCGGGTCGTTCTGGAAAGCATCAACAGGTCATCAATCAAGGCACCCATGCGCTGAACTGAATTACGGATGCGCCGCAGGAAATCCATTCCCTGGTCATTTATCTGATCTTCACAATCTTCCTGCAGCGCTCGACTGAAGCCGTCAATACTTCGCAGAGGTGACCTGAGATCATGTGACACAGAATAGCTGAACGACTCCAGTTCATCATTGATTGTTTCCAGCTCTTGCGTACGTTTGGAAACCAGCTTTTCCAGATTGTAACGATGCTGTAACAGCTCTTTTTTTCTTGCTATGCGCTCGGTAATATCACGGAAAACCAGTATTACACCAATAGTGTCTTTATTATGATCCTGTATAGGCGCAACTGTATCCTCTATGGCCAGTTCGATTCCTTCACGGGTGACAAGTATTGCACGAGGCCCTGAATGCAACACCGCGCTGTTACGCAAACATTCCACCACATGGTTCTCAATCGCCTTCCCGGTGTCCTCATCATGTACCTTGTAAACAGTTGACAGCGGCACACCTACTCCATCCAGATGATTCCAGCCGGTCAGTGCCTCTGCTACAGGATTAATATAATCAATCTCGCCCGACTTGTTAGTTGTAATAACCGCATCAGCAATAGATTCCAGTGTTATCTGCAAGCGCTGTTTTTCGTCTGTCAGTGCATCAACCCTGTCTCGAACGGCCTGAGTCATCATATTGTAGCCTGCCGCCAGTTGGCCTACTTCGTCTTCACTGGCTATTGATATATCCTTGTCATATTGCCCATGAGTTACCTTCCTGATACCGGTTAACAATTCATACAAATGACGTGTCAGATAGTAACCGACCAGACTCAACAGCAGAGCCGTCAGTAAAATTTCGAGCACTGCAATCAGCACACCCTGTTGTAATATATTTTCTCTTGATGTAATAAATGCAGATATATCCAGTCCGTAGTATACTTTGCCTACATTCAGGTCAGCCAGGTATAAAGACGTTGACTCATGGAGAATATTACTGTCCAGCCTGCTTTCCTCACCCTGACTAACAGTTTTAAGTGTACCGGGTGTACCGATTGTTTTTGCATATGCATTATGCTGATCATCATAAACTGCGATATAGGTAAAACTGCTCATCGGGGCCTTTACCAGCTTGTCCAGCACAACGATTAGTGATGCATAATCCCTGGTAAATACATACTCACTGAGCGACACAACCAGCAAAGGGTTAATCGACTCAACATAAAGTGTAGTTTGTTCCTGTATCGTATTGTTAATAATGCGCAGGCTATTACCGAGTAGTAGAGACAACATGACAACTTCTACCGCCACGCTTGCCAGTATTAATTTTAGCCTAAGGGATTTCCGTATTTTTTTGTACAATATGATTATTACTATTTTAATATTGTAGTGAACTCGTCGAGATTTTGCATAGACTTGTCATCGATCAACTTTAAACCTTTAAATAAATACTTTTTACCTGCTGATGTATCACTGAATGACAGGCTTAACTGTCGGAGTTTTTGCACCGTATCCTGTTCAAGATCGGGTTTAGCCATAATCATAAATCCCTGCATGATTCTGGTCTTTGCAAGCACTCTCAGCCCGCCCTTATATCGCTTGTCAAATGTCTTCCATGGCTTGACACCTGACAGGGCTGCATCACTATCATCATTTACCAGAGAAAACAGGGCATTGCTAAAATTCTTCACCTTGATGACGGTATAATCCTCGTTTGCTTTCAACCCAACGCCCCGTAATTCCTTGCGTGCCATTTGCGAATTTAGTGACAACGCGGGAACCAGTGCAATCCTGGTGTGACGCAAATCTGATAACTGTTTAAATGGCGATGTCTTTTTTACTATAAACAAACCCCGCTTTTTATGAGTGGTCATGGCAACACGCTGATATGCATAGTCCTGCTCCAGTATATAAGCAAGATGAGGCGGCGCGTACACCAGATCATAAACTCCTGCCTTGGCATTTTGAATAAACACCTTGAAATTTTTAGCAGTCACCATTGATATTGGTTTGCCCAGGCCACGTTCAAGGTGGTCTTTCAGGCTTTTTTGATGCTGCACCAGTACATCAGGGCTGACATAGGGAATGATACCCAGCACAAGCGGTTTGTCGGCATGCGCCGATGCCATTTGAATCAATAGCATAAAGACAACAAGCGCCTTGATGGTTGAGCTGATACTAATTCTCCTCACGAATAATGCGGACAACTATTAACTGTAGACCAATATATGTCCGGTTACTTAAAGAGCCCCCGGTTAGCCGACCGTGTTATACTCAACCAGCCATACCGTAGTGGCTACTCCAGGTTGCGGACGAGCTATGTGGTAGCCCTGAGCAAGGTCGCAGCCCATCGCAGCAAGTTGTTCCAGATTGGCCTGCGTTTCAACCCCCTCTGCCACTACCTTCATGCCCAGCTTGTGCCCTAATACAATTACTGTTTCTATAATCGCGTAGGATTCCTTGTCTCGGTCCATATCCATAACAAAGGAACGGTCAATTTTGATTTCGGAGAAAGGTGCCCGGTGAAGTTGTACCAATGAGGAGTAGCCAGTACCAAAATCGTCAATAGATAGATGAAATCCTCTCATGCGCAACCGTGTCAGAATATCCAGTGATTTGGTTAACTCCTGCATCAAAGCAGTTTCGGTGACTTCGAAGATTAATTGAGAAGGTTCCTGGCCATATCTTTGAACCAGATCACCCATTCTTTCAGGCAAATCGAGCTCTTTCAGCGTATTTGATGACATGTTCACTGCAATCTGCACGGTTAAGCCCTGTTCGCCCCATGACTGACATTGTGCCATAGCCTGTTCCAGTACAATCCATGTCAGGTCATCAATCAAACCATGTTTTTCAGCAACAGGAATAAACAGGTCCGGACCAAGTAAGCCATGAACCGGGTGCTGCCAGCGTACCAGTGCCTCTACGGCGGTGACGGAATAGCCATTGAGCCCTACCTTGGGTTGATAATGAAGCAACAACTCATTATTTTTCAGTGCATCACGTAACTCGTCTACTGGCGGGGCCTCAAAAGCAATCTGGCGGGCAGCACTTTTGGCCATAATGGACAACTCGCTCAGTAATTTATGTAAATCATCATAGCGAAAGGGCTTGTTCAGACTTCCGGCAAAATTGAGCCCTTGCTCCGTTGCCAACTTCTGTGCCGAGTGGAGGACACCTGAGTCAAATCCACTGATCAGAATCAACTGGGTATCACAGTCAATGCCTGCCAGAAAACGGATTACCTCAACACCATCCATACCAGGCATCATCAGGTCAAGAACAATAACATCAGCACGTTTATCGTATTGTTCGATGAATAACCCCGCATTGTGGTACTGCTCAACAGCATAGCCTGTCTGCCCTGCTACTTCGCACACAAAACCCGCCAGATCAGGTTCGTCATCGATCACTATCAACCTGGGCTGATTCATGTCACTGTCTCCATATTACGTAAACCGGGTTCATTACAATAAATTGCCAAATAGCGTGGTTCTTATGGAAAGCTACAATACTCGTCATGGAATGGGTGACAGCACCTGTTCGAGTACCTGCCTGATTTTTTCCCGGTTAAAGTTTTTATCCAGCGCGCCATTAAATCCATAATCCTTATATTGAGTCATCTCCGGGCCCATCGTATGTCCGCTTGCTACAATGATTCTGGCATCTGGATCAATATTTCGTATTTTATCCGACACTTCTTTTCCATCCATACTTCCGGGAAGGGAGAGATCCAGTAGAACGGCATCAACCGGCTCGCCACTCTCCAGTGATTGCTGGTAAAGGACAATCGCTTCATTACCATTACAAGCCTGGATGACCTTATAACCTAGTCTTTCCAGATTGAACTTAAACAATTCCCGCACATCCTCTTCATCATCAACCACCAGGATGATGCGACCCTCGAGACATTCTTTTGTGTTGTGTGCATTTGTCCGGTTTTCTACCCGCTCCATCCTCTCATCAAGCACCAATCTGATACGTTGGGCCAGCTCAGGCTTCCGATATGGCTTGGCAAGGATATTGGCAGAAAACCGCTCAAGTCCATCGTGGGTAATCTTCTTCGCGGTATAGCCCGAAGTCAATAATACCTTGAGGTCGGGCTTCATCCTGGTTACCTGCGATACAAGCTCATAACCATTCATACCACCAGGCATCACCACATCACTAAACAACAGATCAAACTCCTGGCCTCCTGCCAGTATTTCAAGTGCCTGTGCGGCGTTCTCGGCCAGACGGGTATGGTAGCCCAGTTCCTCGAGGTATCCATCAGCCAGCGCAAGTAAATCGGCTTCGTCTTCGACGATCAGAATGGATTCTTTTCCACCAGGCAATTTAATTTCTCTTCCGGCACTGACAGAATCGACAGCATCGGAAGCCGCAGAGCGAGGCAGATAAATTCTTATTGTTGTTCCTACATCAGGCTCCGAATAAACCTTGATATAACCGCCGTTACGTTTCACAAAACCATACACCATCGCCATGCCCAGACCGGTGCCCTCACCTTCGGGCTTGGTGGTAAAGAAGGGCTCAAAGATATGCTCTATGGTTTCCTTGTCCATACCGGAGCCGGAATCACTCAGCGTCAACTGCACATAGTCACCAGATTCAATGTCGGGGTTGAGATTGGGATAGTCCGCATCCAGACATCTGTTCCCGGTCTCTATCAACAACTTGCCACCATAAGGCATCGCATCACGTGCATTGATCACCAGATTCAGAATCACATCCTGAAACCCGCCCGGGTCTATCTCGGCCAACCACAGCTCGCCAGACAGTGAGTACTGAACCTCTACCTCCGGGGTAACCGACCGGGTAATCATGGTCTCCATTTCTTTGATAGAAGCGTTAAGGTCCACGACTGATTTTTCACTGCTCTGGCGTCTGGAAAAGGCCAGCAATTGCCGGGTCAGATCCATGCAGCGCAAGGTCGCGCGAGTCGCTGTTTCAACCCATTGACGCGGTTTTTCGTTTTCAGGAAAATGATTTTTCAGAAAATCCAGATAACCAATAATCACGCCGAGCTGGTTGT
>ENA-ORDP01001117-ORDP01001117.1-marine-sediment-metagenome-genome-assembly--contig:-NODE-1117-length-15279-cov-2.305176_pt1 | contig 15279 bp, 17 predicted proteins | sample MGYA00248627_ERZ508539 | MGnify/ENA primary metagenome ERZ508539 (study PRJEB26208, sample SAMN05571518) | marine sediment metagenome | biome: deep sea; feature: Hydrothermal vent; material...
GTAGGGGCGACCCGCCGGGTCGCCCCTACAGGCCTTTCCTTTCTCTCATATGTCTATTTAATCTTCTGCCAACCATGTTCTGATGAGCTGAGCCACCTCTTGAGGCTTATCCTTCGCAATGTTGATGGCATTCTCCTGCATCTCAAGCCTGGCCTTATCCTCAGGCTGTAGGTCGATCATAATCCCCTCTTCTTCAGCAGCCAAGAGAGCGGCTTCCCTCATGGCCTGCTGCTCACGGGCAAACTCTTCTTCTCTAAGGCGTCGTCTTCGATCGACTGTCTGTTTAATAATCCTGTAGAGTATGAAAATAAATATAAGGGCAGCAATCGTTGCACCGGCCGCTATTAAATAAAAGCGATTTCTCTTTTGGGCACTGAGTTCCTCGTCTCTTTTGGCCCATTCTTTGCTGTGATCAAACTTGAAGAATCTGACGGCAACTATATCCCCTCGTTTCTTATTGACCTTAGCTTCCAGCAATTTCTTAAGATTATTCAGATCGGCATTCAGTTTGGTTTTATCAATGTTTAACTGATTGTTCTGAACTTTATTGGGAGGCCAGGTCATCAGCCGCTTGATCTTTCCGTTGTTCTCAACAATGATTGTTCCATTCTTATCCTTTGCTTCTTCCCACTGGGCATCGATAGCCACGGCAATTCTCATACCTTTTTCTTCCACAGGCTGTTTAACTGTTTCAGTATCTGTCGTACTATGTTCCAAGTTTATGGTTTCAGTATTATTTGTATATATAGTTGGCTGGTCAATTTGTTCTAAAGCACCTGGTGCAACATTAGGCGATGTCCCAGCCGGTCCCTGAGGAATAAAAGCACGACCTTGAAATGTTTCTTTTTTGGTCTGAATACTTGTACGAGCTCCATCCCTCACATCGGATTTGGCATATATATCCTTTGGGTCTTTAAGATTAAGTGGATCAATCCTGTGAGAGTTTTCCTTCATACTATCATAATTCAAATCAACAGTGAGAGTCAACTCATAACGTTCGTCATAAATCTTTGAGAGGATGGTTCTTACCTCCCTCACAGCCTCCTGCCTCACCTTGCGCTTGTGTTTCGCATGCTCTCTAATCATTCGCATATCTTCATCATACGGTGAAGGTTCAATTTTATCGGTGAGATCAACGCCTGTGGCCTGATCCAGAATAATCACGTTTTCCGGCTTCAGCCTGTCAATCCCTTTCGCGATAAAATCCCTTAAACCCCTCAGTTTGTTCTTGTTCTCCCGTATATCAGAAAAGGAAGCCGGCGTGATGCTGATAGAAGCTGTGAGTGGGTTCTCATCTTGGTCTCGCCTATAAAAGCGCCTGCTGTCCCCGAAGGATATGGTAACCTGAGCCTTTTCTATGTCCTCAAGGGCCTCGAGGTGCTTCACCATATTCCCCGTGACCGCTCGACGGAGATTGATCTTACGCTCAAAGTCGGTTGTGGAGAACTCTGTATTGTCAAAGAGCTCAAAGCCCCTTACATTCTGTACGACCCCTTGGACTCCCAATTGAGCTCTCAGCTGAGTGGCCTTTTCACCGCTATCCACAAAGATATAGCGATCATTGGAAGAGGTATAATCCACCTTCATCCCGTCCAGTTTGGCAGTCACCCGCTGGAAGTCCGCTTTTTTAAGGCCATTCTTATAAAGAAGAACCCGACTCTCCTCAGATGAGAATACAGCCAGCAGAACAAAGGTAAACACGATGGCTACAACTGCCCCCAGGACTATGAACTTCTCAGTTTTTGTACGCTTCGACAAGAACTCTTTCAAACGGCTGGTTATTTGATTGATAAAGTCCATCTACCCTCCCTTTCCTATTTTAGGCCTCTTACCTTAAATTAGTAATGTCGCGATAAGCACTAATCACACGATCTGTGACAGCTTTAGTCATGGATAAAGCCATTTCAGCCTGGCTTAACATAGTGGTCACCTCATGGATATTCACTTTATCCGGATTCGTGATCATCGTTTGCACCATCTTGTCCGATTGAACCTGTAAATCATTGACCTGTCCCAATGCTTTATTTAACACATCACCAAAACTCTCCACCGCATTGGGTTGATCCTTCACCTTAAAGGGCGAGGATGGTGTGATCATCTCCCTGATAAATACCGGTGTATTCATACTAGATATATTCATGTTTAGACTCCCTATAACTCAATTTAATTACCTTAAACCTATTTCCAAAGCCCTGTTGAACATTTGCTTGGAAGAGTTCATCAAGGTGACGTTTGCCTCATAGGCCCGTGTGGCAGATATCATATCCACCATCTCCACCACTATGTTTACATTGGGGAGTTCCACGTATCCCTTTTTTGGGCCAAACTCTATAGCATCCTTATGAGTGGGATCGTACTTCAGACGAGGGGGACTTGCATCTTTCTCAACCTTGAGAACTCGAACCCCTGTTCCCACCTCATGCTTTAAGGCTTCCGGGAGGAAATGGGATTTAAACATCCATCGATCCGTACGGGGCCTCATAATCACCTGACTCCGTCTGAAGGGCCCACCCTCAGTGGTTCGCGTGGTGTTTACGTTGGCTATGTTGTTGGCTATAACGTCCATACGAAGCCGTTGTGCCGTCAATCCTGAAGCACTTATATTTAACGCGTCAAACATTCCCATTTATTTAACCTCTCAACAAGATATTCATTTTTCTGAAATAACGTCCTGTAATGGATGAAAAGGAGTTAAATCGCATGGTGCTCTTGGCGGCACCCACCATCTCTTTGTCTATATCCACATTATTTTTATCATTCCGGTAGCTTGTGTCGTATTCCAGACTCACTTTAGGAGTCACTTTTCGATAATCCTTGGGCTGATAAAAGGGAATATGTCTATCGTTTGTAAGCTTTGCCTTAAAAGGATAGGGACTCTCACTTTTTAACGCTCTTTCAAGCTCAGCCTCAAAGACCACCTCTGAGCGTTTGAAATTGGGAGTGTCCACGTTGGCGATATTATCGGTAATCACTGTATGACGCAAGGACTCTGCTGACATGGCTCTGCTTAACAGGTACTGGGTCTTCATGAAACTACTGTTGATGAACATTATGAATCTCCTTATTCACATGTAATTAGGTAGTTATAAAAAATGCCGCGTCCCGTTAACATTTTATATGCTACGTCGAGTTTCGGTCAGAAGTTATTTTTATATTAACTTTTTTTTGTTGGGGAAAGGAGAAAGCAGGAAAGCTTCTATAACAAGAAGATTTAATAAATTATCGGTCAACAGATCAGATTATGAACAAATTAATTATCCTGATCGATAAAAAACATGGGACTCTTATGAGATATATTTGTATTATTAGACGTGACGTAAAAAAAAGCATCTTCCCGCAATTTTATATGATTTATTGAGATAATATCCATGAAGATCACTTTAGCACTCGTAATCATGTTTATGAGCTTCTCTGCTTATCGGTGTAAGCAAATAGAAAAAAAGAACAGCAAATCATCTGAAATAGACAAAGATACTTTTGTTTTCCCTATAGTGAAAGTGAAAAAAAACAAGTTCTACGTCTATTATTACGAGGAGAAGACGAATCAAGTGTATCTTAGAGTCTTGGATCCATCAGGAAATACGATAAGTAAAGATAAGAAACTTAGTCTCAGTCTAAAGGAAATTCAGCAGATCGGTTATGAAGCCTCATTAGACCAAGATGAGAAGATTAATATTAGTTGGCCTAAACATAGATTTTTTGAAGTCAACAAAATCAATAAACACTTTTATCTGGTGGAGGGAGACGATAAAATATTGCGATTTGATGATAAATGCTCTAAAATATTTTCATTCGATGATTTGGATGTTTATCGTTATCATTTCATGAATCAAGAAAACGTTCTTATTGTTTATGACAACGAGAATAGAAGGATCATGATGATAGACTATAGAGTCGGAATGTTTTATTATAACAGAAAAACAAAGTCTTGTCAACATCAATTGTTGGGCTATGTCCTAATGCATGGTCGTGTTCCATCCATTTCTGATCCTCTGTATTATGACGGTTTCTTTCATGTAGCATGGTATTCCAGTAAAAAGAAAGGGATTGTGATCACCCTGTGGAACCCAAAAAGCAATGAGCGAAGGGACATATTCTTTAAGCGACCCTTTGCCTATCAGCAGTTCAGCATTGGGAGAATGGCAAATAGCCTTCTGATCGCCTGGCATGAAAGTAAAAGAGGAAAAAGCAAATCGTCTATTCATACTCGTCTCATTAAATTGGACTAGTGTTCTTTCAAGTCTCATTTGATGTGTAGGGGCAGGGTAACCCTGCCCCTACACATCAAATGAATCCATCAAATCAGCATTGATGGAACACTAGTCATGTCTAAAACTTAGCTACCCCTTACTCATTCTACGAAAGAGCCATTTCCCCTTTTTCATTTTCCACACCAATAGCAGTCTAGCCGGCTGCTCCGTAATGCCATGCTCGTACTGGAACCCCTTGGCAACGGCGTAGGCTCGATCATAGCGGTCTGTCACGTAAGTTCCCATCAATGTGATGGTCTCAATATCCGGATTCTCATTGAGGATGGAAAGGGCATTAAACCAGCTTCGCTCACTGGGAGTGAAGGCTCCATAACGTAATTCGATCTCGTTATTGTCATCCAGAAGCTTTTTAAACAATTCAGATTTAAACAATTTATTCCCTCAAACCTTGCCCTATCACAAGTCATTCATAAGCCTTCAGTAAAATTAGTCTTTTCCTTCCAATAAGTTTTTAAGGTTCTCTAATCCCAAATTGGCATCATTACTGATCGCCGAATTAAATATGAGCATTTTCAGCCTGTCCGTAAACCCTCTAGACGTCCCCCAAATAGTCCATCTAATCTGAGTGGACGTATTGACAGGTATCAGACGAAATTGCCCGTTAAAGACTGACCCATTACGCATCACAAGCTCATATTTCACGAACTTATCCGGTTTACTTTCAACTATCTTCAAAACACTGGTCATCCGATCATCCTTCCATTTTTGTACAGCCCCAACCCCCTGTTCAGGCCCCTCATAGATCACTTCCACTTTGTTTTCTTTATTCCTGAACCAAGCTACCCATTCAGACCATTTCTTAACGCTATTGACATATTTAAAGACTTTCTCACTATTAGCTTTAATGGTAACGACCTCCTCAACAGCCCATTCATTGGCACTAAAAAAGGCTATGGCCATCACAATCCCTACAAGAATTGAAATGACAATGAATAAATACTTAATGACTCTAAACATGTTGCTATCCTAGTAATTTATGAATATTATTTTGGTAGTAAAATATATCATTACCATTCATTCCAGGGACTTTTAGCTAACCCTTGTCAATCAGTTCTTTAGCGTGTTGTAAGGATACTTCAGTCAGTTCTTCACCACTCAGCATTCTAGCGATTTCCTTTACTTTAGTTGTCTCATCCAACTTCCTGATGATTGTTTTCGTTCGTCCCTTCTGTTCAAGCTTCTCAACCAGATAATGATGCTCACTCTGACTGGCGATCTGTGGAGAGTGAGTGATACAAAGAACCTGACGCCTCTTGGCGATCTCAGTGATTTTCTTGCCTACCTTAAACGCTGTCTCACCACCAATCCCTGCATCCACCTCATCAAACAAGAGAGTGTCAATTTCATCCATCTCAGTGAGAATCGTCTTAATAGCCAGCATCACCCGTGAGAGTTCACCGCCAGAAACAATCTTATTAAGAGGCCTGGGTGTTTCCCCCGGATTCGCCGAGAAAATAAACTCCACCCGATCAATGCCCTTCTCTTCGATTTTAACCCCTTTTCCTGAAACCTTTAGAAAGCTATTGTCATCCTGTACGTATCGGAACTCCACTTTCAATAAGGTTTTATCCATCCCTAAAAACTTAAGTTCCTTTTCAATCTCAGACTCAAGGAGTTTAGCCTGCTTTTGACGAGCCTTTGAAAGGCTTAAGGCTAATTGGCGTAAATCTCTTTGACTCTCTTCTGTCTCTTTGGATAATTGATTGATCAATTGATTATCCTGGGAATATTTAAGCACATCCTCTTCGCACTTAGTCTTATGAGCCATGAGATCAGCTATTGTGGCACCATATTTCCTTTTTAGATCATCAAGAAGCTCCAACCTCTCATTGATCTCCTCAATACGTTCCGGCGAGTAGTCCAGCCCGTCTTTATAGGTTCTTAACGTGTCGCGTACATTCTCAAATAAATATAATCCTTCTCGTAGATCACTGGATGATTTTTCTAAATCAGGGTCGAAGTGGTTGATTTTGTCTAACTCTGTGATGATCTTTTCTACAGTGGGGATAACGGAATGATCCTGCCCGTAGAGGTCACGATAGGCGGCTTCCAAGGTTGTATTAAGCTTTTCAAAGTTGCTAAGAGCTTCAAGCTCTTTTCCCAGCTCATCATCCTCCTTGGGTTTCAATTGACTTTTTTCTATTTCCTCTATGGCAAAATGATTGATCTCATAAGACTTCTTTTTGTCTTCTTCCTCAGATTTAAGACCTTCCAGACGGTTTTTCAACTCCCTAAGCTTTAAAACCCTTGAAGACAACTCTTCTCTCTGGGCCTGCAGATTGCTAAAGTTATCCAGCAAATCGATGTGGGTCTGTGACCTTAAAAGGGATTGATGGTCATGCTGTCCCGAAATATCCAGAAGGTATTCTCCAAAGGTCTTCAAGTTCGCATTTGTGACAGAATGGAGATTCACAAAACTACGGCTCCTTGAGTCCTCGGTCACCTCCCTTCGGATAATAAGAGTGTCTTCCTCAACTTCAACACCGCTAAGGGCCAGGATTTCCTTAAGACGCGGGTTGTGAACGATATCAAACAGAACCTCCACACTTCCTTTAGAGGCACCCGTTCTGAGGGTGTCGGAACCAATCTTTTCACCCAGGATAAATCCAATAGCGTTGAGTAAGATTGATTTTCCGGCACCTGTTTCGCCCGTTATGATGTTAAGACCGTTATAAAAATCAATGTTGAGGTCTTCAATTAACGCAATGTTTTGAATAGAAATGGATTTAATCATGGGTGTTAAACTGAATTAGCTCCCAAAAGCCGTAGTGGCCTCCTCCACAGAGGGGTAGATCTCAAATAGATCAATCAGTTCAACCACCTTAAAGATCTTCTTTACCGATTCACTCATATTTGCCAGCTTCAAACTTCCATCCACACCTTTTAGCCTCCTCATGGCGGCAATAAAAATGCGAAGTCCTGAACTGGATAGATATTGGACACCGGCTAAGTCAAAAAGCAGAAACTTTTCGCCCTTATCAATCAAATCGTTGACTGCTTGTTCAATCTCCAAGGATAAGTGAACGTCTAAACGCCCCTCTAACTGAATGATTTGTACTTTTCCTTCTTTACGAGTACTAAGTTCCATAGTTAACTCCATACAATAAATAATGTTTACCAAGCAAGTTGAATCAAATGTTCATCACTCAAATACGAGTATTATAAGTAATCTAATCAATATACCTTATTGTAAATACTTTATCATCCTTAACGTATTGGCTTTATTTGTCTTATCGTATTTAAACTTCAGTTCATCCATCAGAGTATCCATAAGGACCAGGCCGTAGCCACCTATTCTTAAGCGATCGACTTTATAAAGTCGAGTTTTTTTTTTAATCTTTAAAGGTTTAAAGCTTTTCCCAAAATCAGTAAATTGAATGATAAACTCTTTCTCGTCTTTTTGGAAACTCACATGGATTTTACCATCATTTCTACCATCATAGGCATGAAGAACGATATTTGTAATGGCTTCATCCGTAGCGATGAGCAATGTGTCAATAACCTTTTGATCTATCTTTAAATCCAGGCAAAAGTTTTCAAGGGATTGAACCACATGGGTGACACTCTCCGTTTTGCTTGTAATATCCAGTGTTAATATATTCGATTTATCTTCCATAAATTAGAATAGCTCATAATCCCATAGATAACAAACTTATTATACGATGTTTATTATACTAAGGATCGATGACCAAGTCAATGATGAATATCTTTTTTCTATAAGATAGATAAGTTTTTTAGAACCCACCATCGAATCGGTACTTATTTTTTTCGACTTAGATAACTAAAGATCAACTGATCATAATGGGCCGTCTTTTCAAAGGCCTTGACAGCCAATATATACCTGAGTTCTTCACGGATGTCACCTCCTTTTTTAAGTTCAGATAGTACTTTGGGGTAATCCATTGGGTCAGAGATCACTGTAACATGGCGAAAGTTCTTGGCTGAGGCTCTTAAAAGAGCCACTCCTCCAATATCAATGTTCTCGATGGCTTCATCCATACTCACATCTTTTTTCTGAATCACCTCATTAAAGGGATAAAGATTGACAACAACCAGGTCGATTGTCTTGATTCCATGGTGATTCAGCTCATTCATATGCCCTTGTTTACCTCTTAAAGCCAGAATACCTCCATGTATTTTGGGGTGAAGAGTCTTGACACGTCCATCCAGGATTTCCTGAAAGCCTGTATACGATTCAATAGGAGTTACAGGAATACCCTGGCTTTGAATCTCTTTATACGTACCCCCTGTAGAGATCAGTTCGATCTTGAGACCCACTAATTCTCTGGCTAAATCAACCACTCCCCTTTTATCCGATACCGTAATCAAGGCTCTCTCTATCATTTCCAGGCTCCTGCACTTAACATAAAACTCTATAAACTTGCGTCCGCATCACTTTTACGAACATAATTGGGTAAAATCCTATGGACTCCCATATCTCCATGCTTTAGAAAAGATAGTCTCCCTAAACGAGCGGTGTGAACAGCCTGAGAGCTGGGGTCGCTTTGCAGGATCCTGATCTGATGCCCTAATTCCCTTATCCACAGATCGTGATATAGTTGAGTTCCATTGCCCAGGAGAATCACCCGACCCCTTAGTTTTTTAATCTTATCTGCCAAATGTTGTGGCTCAATATCAAGATTTCCTTCAACGAGTTTATCACCCTTATAGATGGCCCCAAATACCCGTTTTCTTCGTGCGTCAATCATGGGCACCGTGTAAGGATAGCTTTCAGCACTGTCCCCATTGGAGTTACCAGAAACGCTCTCCTTTAAGACTTCAAGGGAGTGAACGAAAACAATTGGATGTCTTCCAAACTGAGCCATCCCTCTTGCAGTGGCTACCCCAACCCTTAAGGATGTGAACGGCCCAGGACCTGTATCCACACTAATAAGATTGATCTGTGACTTATCAGCTCCTCCTTGATCCAGGACCTTGCTGATCAGCGCCATGATATTACTAGAGTGATGACCATTGTCATTGGATTCAGCCGTTGAAAGAATTGTTTCATCCTTGAGTAGAGCAATACTCATTTGTGATGTGGCTGTGTCTATCCCTAATGTATACATATAATTCATTCATGGAGAGGTGCTTGACTTAGTCTTATCCAGCGGGAGGATCCTTCCAGGACTTCTAAGTCAATGATAGTAAAAGGAATCGCTAATTCACTGATAAACATATCACCCCATTCCATGACCACTACAGTTTTTTCATTGATGTATTCTTCTATACCCAGATCCCAAAAATCTTCTACGCTCTCAATACGATAGAAATCGCAGTGACAGAGATTAAGACTGGATCCCTCATAAATATTCATTAAGGTAAAACTTGGACTAGTTATAGTCTCTTTAATCCCTAAACCTAATGCAATTCCTTTTGTGAGAACCGTTTTTCCGCTGGCTAAAGGACCTTTTAAAACAAGAACTTCATGACCCTTCAGGGATTTTCCAATAGCTTTTCCATACTCTATTGTCTCTTCATAGGATCCTGTTATTTTTTCTTCATCCCTCACCCGTATAAAGATATAGATACTTTATAAAAAGGTCAAATATTCAATGAATTAAATAGATCATTGGATAGACTGGATCATTGAGATTAAAGCTAATATCTTCCAACTTCAGGATTGGTGAGTATAAAAATTAGTTTTAAAGTACTGCAAATGTGTTATCTTTAACTATATTGATTGGAATTCTCATCTAAATAGTCGATATGTATGAAAGTTCCAAATATCAATCTGGACTCTTTAAGGCGATTCATTGAAAAAACCGGATATTTTACGCCCATACAAGTTCTCCATCATAGACCGCTACATCCTGAAGGATTTCCTGAAATCCGTCTTCGCCTCTATGACCCTGTTTATCGCAATCTATCTTTTCTCCCTTCTGATCAATGATATACCTTATTTCATCAGCCAAATGGTCGATCGCCAAAACCCTAATGTCACGATGAGTAAAATCCTCACCATGTACGTCAATCAAATCCCTGATAAAGCTTTGCTGGTCTCTCCCCTCTCATTTTTGTTTAGCACTATGTATACGATGGGTAACTTCTATAAGAATAACGAGGCTGTGGCCTATATTGGGGCTGGAGTGCATTTATTCCGTCTTACCTTTTTCATCCTCTTTATTAGCTTTATCTATTCTCTGTTCCTTATCCCCTTCACAAATTACGTGGTGGTACCCACCTATGATAAAGCCCTGGCCTTGAGCCGTCAAATGCGTAATAAAGTGAAACGGGATCGAACCACGGATTTTGAGATCTTTGGCGAAAATAATGTCTACTACTTCATCAAACGCTATGATCCTAATACCAAAACCATGTATTATCCTATCATAGCGAAGGAAAGAAAATTACTCAAAGGTCATATTCCTATTGACTATAAAAAAGCATTTTTCCTCCCTGACAAGGTGACAAATAAATCACCCAAAATAGTTCAAGCAAAATTAGTACCTGCCGTTTCCGTAATGGGCTTCTTTAAGCAGCTTTATTCCATTACTACAGATTATATCCATACGGATAACTCTATTAGTAATAATGAAATAACTAGCATTCAACAGGTTCAGAACAATATTGAGACAGGTAAAAGTATAAATAATAAAGGATTGGGGAAAAACAGGCTTCCAGCAAATGTCCAAAAAAGGAAAAACAAGGTGGATGAAGGTCTATCTGACTTAACCATTGAAGATGACTTTCCTGTGGCCCTCTTTAAAGGACCTGACCCTCCGAAAGGCCCTGAAAATCCTGAACTCAAGCGTCAGAAACTAGTGGCATCCTTTCATAAGCTGGATGAGCCCAACATTGATTTCTTAAGGCCCCTGAATACCTATGATAACCGATTCCCTGATCTTGAACATAAGTATTTATATCCTGGAACGCAAGATCAAAGAAAACCGAGTTATCAATCCCTTGTGGATCGATCCGCAGCCTTGGTCAATACCAATAAACTGCTGGACTCCACAGATCAGAACAAAACCAACAAAAAGCATGGATCCAGTCCACCTGGAAGGTTAAAATCATCGAATAAAACATCCGATACGAAGGACAGTTCTAATAAAACTAAAGGGGTCCGTCCAACATTTGATGATCTATACAACCTGAGCAAAGAGTCCACCAATAGAAACCAGATATATAAAAGACTCCAGGTCTCCAAAAGGAATGCAGCCCGTATCAATAAGGATTTAAGCGTCCAAAACCCACCTCTCACTTATCAGCCCTATAGTACAGATCAAGACGTAATAATAGAAAACAATCAAGGTCTAAGTCAAGGCCCATCCACTCATCCTAACAAGCAATCCTCCAAAGAACCTTATCAGTCTAAAGGTTTAGCTACAACCGATGAAAGGAACCTGATGGAGTCACCGGAGTTCTCATTATTGACTTCTATTGGCTCGGCTGTCAAAGAGAAAAAAGTAAGAGCCATGTCTCATCCAGTGAGCCATTTTGAGGTTCACGTTAAAACATATAAGAATATTCCCTATACTCCTTACTTCGAGTATCGTATTGATGCAGAAAAGGCTGTTTGGAACAGCTCTATAAAAAAATGGATGGTCTATAACGGGACAAAACGTTATTGGCACAAAACAAATGGGTTAATAAAAGTAATTAATTTGAACCTCCCTCAAATCATTCAGAAGGATGTATTCCAAAATATAATACTAAAGAATCTAACACGAGACCTAATGAGCAAAAAGATCCGATCTTACTATTCTATTGATAAAAGTGATAAAAAGATCTACAAGCTCACTAAAAGTATTAAAAAGCTCAGCAAACAAGAAAGAACCGATATACTCAACCTGTTAAGTATCACTCCATCCAATCAACTCAATCGACCAGCCACAAAGGTACCCAAACAATTCACCACTAGTGTTTTTGAGAATATTATATTAAAAAGCTTGTCAAGTCATGAGATAAAAAAACTTATCACAAGTTATTATATACTTAATCCAAAGGATCAGACCTATGGGCTAACAGGTAATTTGTCGAAGAATGAAGAAGATAAATTATCTAACATCCTTAAGTTATTGGGCTACGCCTATATATTAAATGAAGTCAATGACAGACCAGAACACATTCTAATAAAAAACAAGGAAATGGATCGTCTGACCTTTGCAGAAGGCACTACTCTTATCACAAGACTCAAACGGGCAAGAAAGAAATGGAAGGGTCTTCAGATCGATTTATACTCCAACAAGTTTGCCTTTCAGCTCTCCACCTTCCTTATTGTGCTGGTTGGAACAACATTAGGGCAGTTTCACTCACGTAAGTTAATATTTATTAATAGCTTATTTAAGTCTATTTTAATCTTTCTGCTTTATTTTGTTCTCTTTCAATTAGGTGTCTCACTGGCCAAAGTGTTGGGCTTTATCCCGGTTTTCCTGGCTCCATGGGTTGGGAATATTGCCTTTTTAGGCTTCGGTTTTTACATGATGAAGAGAGCGAAAACATAAAAAAGCTTGGCCAATTGGGATTTAAGATTTATATTTCACTCATGGTTGTGACAGGGATCAAATTAATTCTTATTGTAACAATTAGCGTTCTATGGTCCAGTGTGGCAGTGATCACAGGCCCTCTCAACCTGTTTATACCAGCCTATCATGTTATATCCAGAAGCTGGGCTAAATGGTTAATCCGAGTGAGTGGTATTGAAATACAGACTTCAGGACTGGATAATATCGATGTCAAGCAAAACTACGTCTTTATCAGCAACCATGCCAGCCTCTTTGACATCCCTATCCTCCTGTCTACCGTTAAGAATGAGATCAAGATGATTGCGAAAAAAGAGTTAGCCTATATCCCAATATTCGGATGGTCTCTCATTGCAGGGGGGTACATTCTAATTGACCGTAACAACACCAGAAAAACCCTAAGAGCCATGGGGAAAGCCAGAAAGAAGCTTAAAAAAGGTACATCCATACTGGTTTTTCCTGAAGGAACACGTAGCATAAATGGTTCCATCCAGGCATTCAAGAAGGGGGCGTTTTTATTGGCCTTTCAGACACAGCTTGATATAGTCCCCATTTCTATTATTGGCTCCCATCGCGTGATGCCCAAAAAAACCTTCCAACTCACACCCGCCAGGATTCGTATCGTTGTTGACAAGCCCATCAGCATCAAAGAGGTCAAATCAGCCCAAAAACAAGTCCTCATCGATCAGGTGAGAGATTTAATAATAAATAACTGTCAGGAGAAAAAACTATGAGATTTACTGTAACAATCCTTATATTGCTTGTTGTTGCCATGCCCGCATTCAGCAAGGAGCAAAAAGCAAAGTATATTAAAAACAAAGCGTCCAAAAGGTTTGAGGTTGTCAAGTTCTATCAAAACTATCTTTACAACCCCTATCTTCAAAAACTGGAGCTTAATAAGCCCCTAAAACCTTCTCAAATCAAGGATAACCCACGATACTATAAAGCGGTTTATGATGGATCCAGGAGTCTTGTGAGGATAGAAGAAATACGTGACGGTCGCCTTTACGGGTTTTACCTTTTCTTTTATGATACTAATGGAACTGAAATTGCCCGATCTCAGTATCATTATATCGGCTCAAACAAGAAGTCCTCCAAAGAAAATGCTCAATTTCACATTGATGTCCAGTCTGATACTAAAGAAGGCGGTTACTTCATATCTTATTATAGTGATAAAAAGTTAGTGAAGCGTGAATTCTATTATTGGGGCGGAAAACTGGGTGATAGTAAAACCTTTGAGGGTGGCGAGACCAAGGAAAACAGGAAATTCAAGAAGCTGAAGGGTCGCCAAGGCGGCAAATGGTAAAGCTAAGAAAACTGGTTTTTGATCTCTCCATTTAATGAAGTTTATAATGAAAAGCTCCTTTATCCGACTATCTTTGAGCCTTTTATTCATTGTGTCATCCACCCTATTAGTGGAAACATCTGTTTTCTCTAAACCGAAGGAAGACTCGAAGAAAGTTTCACCGGAAGACTCCATAAAAGACCCTATGGAGAAGAGGATCTATATCCTTCTCAATGATGAAAATGTGGTCAAGAGAAGGCATGCGGCCATCACCCTCTGGCATTACCCCCATCCACGGAGTGTCAATGCTCTCATTGAGGCTCTTGAGGACGATGATTCTCAAGTCAGAAAGAATGCTGTTCGTTCTCTTGGTAAACTCCGTTCTAAAAAAGCGATCCCGGACCTAATCGAGTTATTGGATGAAGAGGAAGGGGATCTACGGAATCAGGCCGTCCGGAGTTTAGGCTTGATCGGGGGAAAAGAAGTTGTAGGGCCTTTAATTGCTGCACTAGACGATGAGGATAAGGTAGTGCGAATGAGTGCCATCTGGTCTCTTAAGCTGATACGGGACAAAAGGGCTTTAAGAGGTTTGATTGAACGGCTGTTTGAGGAGGATAAAGAAGTGAGAGCTTATGCGGCACAGGCTTTAGGCGATTTTGGAGACAAAAGGGCTGTTAAGTACCTGAAACACGCTTATATGAATGACAAAGACCTCTCTGTAAGGCAAAATGCGGCCTTATCCCTCAGAAAGTTAGGGGTGAAGGTGGATTTCCCCACCGAGAACGGATAATAGCTATTGGAGCCACACGATAGTCGCTCCCTCTCCCCCGTGATTGTTTGAGGCGGATCGAAAGAAGCGTATGAATCCCTTGCCCTCTGTGTTGAGCCAGTATATAACGGCTTTCTTGATCTTGGGCCCTCCCAAACTGTGCTTCCCTCTGCCGTGTATGATTTTTACCACCTGATCATTACGTTTATGACAGTCGTATATAAATTGGTGAAGGATATGTAAGGCTTGTCTCACAGTTAGTCTATGGAGGTCTATGGTGCTGTGAATCCGAACAGCATGGAGATTCTCAGGGGGATACATCCAGGTTTCCTTTTCCTTAAGGGTATAATCTTTATCAAAGACTTCATTCTTTGACAGCCACTGGTCTAAGCTCTCCTCTTCCTCCACATAAAACTTTGCCAGAAGATCGAACCTGCCGCTGGTGGAATAAACCTCGGAGACAATTTCGCGCGCAACCAGCTCATCAGC
>ENA-ORDP01001118-ORDP01001118.1-marine-sediment-metagenome-genome-assembly--contig:-NODE-1118-length-15264-cov-5.108225_pt1 | contig 15264 bp, 14 predicted proteins | sample MGYA00248627_ERZ508539 | MGnify/ENA primary metagenome ERZ508539 (study PRJEB26208, sample SAMN05571518) | marine sediment metagenome | biome: deep sea; feature: Hydrothermal vent; material...
TTTTCAAAACGCGGGGGAACTTGTTGGCACTCCCCGTTTTTCCTTTCATGTCCATGTATTCCAGAAAAGCTTTTGGAGGCAAAACCTGAACAAAAACTTCGCGGATGGCTTCTAACCGCTCCACGCGATAGTCGTCGTTGAGATTTTTTAAATAACGGTCGATCTTTTGCAAAGCCACTTCCGGATCGAGAGGAGCATTGGTGCCGAGATACCATTTATGGGCAAACATGTCCTGGTAGCGGAAGGCCAGCACGGTAAATTCATTAATTTCTATGTTCAGCTCTTCCTGCAACAGTTCGATAGCGCGGTTCATGTTTTCCTGTGAAAGATGTTCGCCACAAATACTCAGAAAATGCTTTGTACGTCCGGTAATTTGAATTTCTGCATAGTCTTTGTTGATGAATTTAATCGTATCTCCCAGCAAATAACGCCAGGCGCCGGCATTGGTGCTCATAAGCAGGGCATAATCAACGTCGTTTTTCACTTCGCTAATAGTGTATGTATCAACGGTTTCTTTCATGTTTCCATCTTCGTCAAAATTATCATCATTAAAAGGAACAAATTCAAAAAATATCCCGTTGTCCGTTTGCATATCAATTTCGGCATTTAACCGGTTTCTAAAGCCAATGTAACCTTCGGAGGCAAGATACGATTCGTTGTATATAACTTTTTTTGCAAACAACTTTTCAAAACTTTTTACGTATGGTTTGAAAGAAACTCCGCTGTGCACATAAACGCCAAGGTTCGGCCAGACGTCATGGATGGTTTCAACCTTGTATTCTTCAATGATACGTTCGAGTAATATTTGTATCCATGCCGGGACACCGACAATCACGCCGATGTCCCAGTCAGGCGCTTTTCTGACAATTTCTTTTAGTTTGGTATTCCAGTCAGCGGTGCGTGAAATACGTTTTCCGGGTTTGTAAAAATGCTGAAACCAAAAGGGAATGCTTGCTGCCGTTATCCCGGAAAGATCGCCTTCGTAATAGGTCCCGTTATATTGCAGATGAGTGCTGCCTCCAATCATCAGCATTCCTTTTTCGTAAAAGTCGAGAGGAAAATTGTAACGCACCATCGAAACAATCTGACGAAGGCTGGCACGTTTGATACTGCGCAGCATATCGCCCGTTACCGGGATGTATTTACTGGAGGCTTCGGAAGTCCCGGAGCTTAGCGCAAAATATTTTACCTTGCCCGGCCAGGTTACATAAGGTTCGCCGTTGAGCGAACGGTACCACCAGCATTTATACATTTTAGAATAATTGAAAACGGGAACGGTTTCGCGAAAAGCATCCACAATGTTGCCGGAAGTAAGAATTTTTGAGAACTTGTAGTGTTCGCCAAAAGCCGTAAACTGTGCCTTGCGTAACAATTTCATTAGTTGGCCTCTTTGTGCTTTCTCAGGATTTATCCATTGTTTCTTTAACTCAACAGGCTTGTTCCTAATGATATAGGCTCTTCTAATAAGACTTCCTAACAGGGGCATAAAAGTTCTGTTTTAACGCGGCAAAGATAGCAATAATCATCATCTGTAATTCTCATTGCTATTTCGTTGAAAATAAAAAATACAGAACCAAACCGGGACAGAACCAGAATAATACCATTGAACAAGAAATGAAAGAATTAAGTGCAATGCAGAAACGTATCGAGAGTTTTACGGAGAAAATTTATTTAGGGCAAATTCATGAATTTGCCCTATTTTTGCCCCCATGGAAAAGAAAGAGATTGTACTGAGCGGAATCAGACCCACAGGCCATTTGCACCTCGGAAACTATTTTGGTGCGGTGAAGAATTTTGTAAAAATGCAGGAGACAAACGAATGCTATTTTTTTATTGCCGACTACCATTCGCTGACCACGCACCCGCATCCCGATAACCTGCAGGGGAATGTGCGTCAGGTGCTTGTGGAATATCTCGCAGCCGGCCTCGACCCGGAAAAAGCGACACTTTATCTACAAAGCGACATTCCCGAAACTGCCGAATTGTATCTTTTCCTGAACATGAACACCTACCTCGGTGAATTGGAAAGGGTAACTACTTTTAAAGAAAAAGCCCGCAAACAGCCCAACAATGTGAACGCCGGGCTACTCACTTACCCGACCCTCATGGCTGCTGATATCATTATTCAAAAGGCGAACAAAGTCCCTGTGGGAAAGGATCAGGAACAAAATCTGGAGATGACACGCACCTATACCCGCCGGTTCAACCACATGTACGGTGTGGACTTTTTCCCCATTCCCTCTGCCTACAATTTTGGTGAAGCGCTGGTGAAAATTCCCGGACTGGATGGCTCCGGAAAAATGGGGAAATCGGAAGGCGAAGGCAACGCTGTTTTTCTGAATGATGACCCGAAAGTTATTCGTAAAAAAATTATGCGGGCAGTTACCGACAGTGGTCCCACAGAGATGAACCAGACGAAACCCGATCCCATCGAAAACCTTTTCACTTTGCTAAAAGTAGTCTCCAAATCTGATGTGGTGGCATATTTTGATGAACAATACAACAAATGCACCATCCGTTATGGCGATCTGAAAAAACAGCTGGCAGAAGATATGATTGCGTTTACCTCCCCTTTTGCCGAAAAGATTAAAGCGCTTTCTTCGGACGATGATTATATCCTGAAAGTGATGAACATGGGCGCTGAGAAAGCCCGTGCCAATGCTCAGAAAACCATGCGTGAAGTGAGGGAGATTATCGGTTTCCGGAAAATTTATTAGCGGAGAACGTTTATTCGTTAAGTAAAAATAGAAGCTGTCTAAAAAGCACAACTTGCTTCGTCATTGCGATGAGCACAGGGTGGGTTTGTGGGAAGACCGAAGACGTTTTCTTTTGCCTTCAGCCTTCAGGATTATTTACTCTTTTAAAGTTGCGCTTCGTGTTGCAAGTTGGCGGTCTGTTTTTTTGAAAAGGCCCTGTAAAACTTTCCCCGGACCTACTTCCACTATCTCTGTGGCACCATCAGCCAGCATATTTTGCATAATTTGCGTCCAGCGCACCGGCGAGGTAAGCTGAGAGATGAGGTTGGTTTTAATAATTTCCGGATCAGTCACAGGCTGTCCTGTAACATTCTGATAAACAGGACATACTCCCTGTTGAAAAGGTGTATTATTGATAGCCTCTGCCAATTCGATACGGGCGGGCTCCATGAGTGGCGAGTGAAAAGCGCCGCCAACTTTCAACGGGAGTACCCGTTTGGCACCGGCTTCCTTACATTTTTGGATAGCTTGCTCCACTCCGCCAACACTTCCCGATATCACCAACTGCCCAGGACTGTTGTAGTTAGCCGGAACAACTACCTCCTGAATACTTTTACAGATACTTTCCACCACCTCATCTTTCAGCCCGAGGATAGCAGCCATGGTAGAAGGTTCTGCTAAGCAGGCTTTTTGCATGGCATCGGCACGTTTTGCAACGAGCTTCAAACCGTCTTCAAATGTCAGGGTACCATTGGCTACCAGCGCAGAAAACTCGCCGAGTGAATGGCCGGCAACCATGTCTGGTGTAAAATTGTCGCCCATGACTTTTGCCATAATGACAGAATGAAGAAAAATGGCGGGCTGGGTGACATTGGTTTGTTTCAAATCATCTTCGACCCCGGCAAACATCAATTCCGTAATATTAAATTTCAGAATATGGTTTGCTTTGTGAAACAAATCTTTGGCCTTGGTAGAGTTGTCGTACAACTCTTTCCCCATACCGATATATTGGGCGCCCTGCCCGGGAAATACATAAGCTATCATATAACTTTTTTAAAGATAATTTTCTATTGTCGGTTACCAAAAAAACGCAGCAAAAACAGAAATAAATTGATAAAGTCAAGATAGAGGGTTAGTGCTCCCATGATGGTCATTTTTCGTGTGCCTTCAGCACCTTCCACCATCCCGCTACCAATTCTTTTCAGTTTCTGCACATCGTAAGCCGTAAGGCCGGTGAAAATGAGTACCCCAATGAAACTGATGATGTAATCAAGGCCACTGCTGTGCATAAAAATGTTCACAAACATGGCAATAAACAGCCCCACAACTCCCATAATCATAATGCTGCCGAATTTGGTCAGGTCGGTTTTGGTTGTGTATCCCAAAATGGCCATAAAGCCAAACATCCCGGCGGTTATCAGAAAAGTGGTAGCAATAGAAGCTCCGGTATAAGCCAGAAAAATAAAGCTCAGGCTCATGCCCATCAAAATGGAATAAACCACGAACAACAGTGCCAGTTTGGAAGCTGACATACGGTTAAAACGCGCCACTATCCAAAGTACAAAACCAATAGGAGCCAGCATCACAATCCAACCTAAAATGGTCATTCCTCCTTTTACGTTGTACATCAAAGAAAGTAATTGCGGGCTGGAAGCAAACAGCCAGGAAGTGATGGCTGTGATGCCCAGTGCCAGAAACATCCATCCAAAAACGCCGGAAAGGAAAGTTTTGGCCACAGGCAATGCAGTTGTTTTGTTGCCGATAAAACTCTTGTCTAATTGATTAATATTCATCATTTTATGTGCTATATTCAACAAATAACTAAGACAGGCGGGAAGAAATCAAATGGATAAATTCCTCTCGTGTCTCTTTTCTTTCAAAAGCTCCCGTAAAATCGGAAGTGGTGGTGACAGAATTTTGTTTCTGCACACCCCGCATGGCCATACACAAATGTCGTGCCTCAATGACCACTGCCACGCCTAACGGGTCCAAAGTTTCCTGAATAGCTGTTTTAATTTGGGTAGTCAGTCGTTCCTGAACCTGCAGCCGGCGGGCATAGGCTTCCACCACGCGGGCAATTTTGCTCAGGCCGGTAATGTAATTGTTGGGGATGTATGCCACATGGGCTTTTCCTATAAAAGGTATCATGTGGTGCTCGCAAATGGAAAAGATGTCAATATCTTTCACAATGACCATTTGCTTGTAATCTTCCCTGAACCTTGCCGAAAGCAGTATTTCTTTAGGGTCATGGTCGTATCCCTGCGTAAGAAACTGGATAGCTTTTGCCACGCGCAGTGGTGTCTTTTGCAGCCCTTCTCGTGTAACATCCTCTCCGATAAGTTTTAAAATTTCCGCATAGTGATATTTTAATTTTTCCAGTTTATCAGGTGCATAGGTTTCAATTCTTTCGTAATCAAGCATTGCTTTCGGTTTATCCATGAAATTATATTTTAACGAATGAATATTGTTCTTGGTATATTTATCCAAAATATTCTACGATATTGTTTTCGGATTCGTAAATTTTCACACTATGAAGCGTAACACCAAGGCCGGTAATTTCCTTTTCCAACTGTTTCCAGATACCGATGGTCAGGTTTTCCGTTGACGCCATTTTATTTTTCATAAAATCCACTTCTATGTTGATATTTTTATGATCAATTTTCTCGATAACATATTCCCGGATGATTTGACTCAGTATTTTCAGATTTATTAGAAATCCTGTTTCCGGATCAACCTCCCCTTTAACAGTAACAAACAACTCATAATTATGTCCGTGCCAGTTGGGATTAGAACATTTACCAAAAACTTTTAGGTTTTTTTCGTCGCTGTATTCTTCTTTGAACAGGCGATGGGCAGCATTAAACCGTTCTCTTCTCGTAATGTAAATCATAGCGCAATTTGAAAAGCAAAGATAGGGTATATCGGGCAGTTAAAGGGTTAAAATATCTAAAATCTTGTTTGTATCAGCTTATCTATTCGCCATTAGTGTTTAATTCTCCGGGTAAGTTCGGTGGCAAAGACAAAGTCATTAAGTTCTTTGTTCTTTGTTTTCAGGATAGTTTCTTTGGTGCCTTCCCAGCAAAGTTTCCCCTGGTTAATAAAACAGATTTTCTCACCTATCTGGAGTACCGAATTCATGTCGTGGGTGTTGATGACGGTGGTCATATTAAATTTTTTGGTCAGGCTTGACAACAGTTCATCAATCCGTTCTGCTGTTTTCGGATCAAGCCCGGAGTTTGGCTCGTCAGCAAACAGGTATTTGGGCATTAAAGAGAGTGCTCGTGCAATGGCCACCCGTTTTACCATTCCGCCACTCAACTCAGCCGGAAATTTACTGTTGGTGCCGGAAAGATTGACGTTTTCGAGAACAAAATTTACCCGCTCCAGTTTCTCTTTTGGCTTCATATTGGTAAACATGTTGAGTGGAAACATAATATTTTCCTCCACCGTAAGGGAATCGAACAGAGCGCCTCCCTGAAACAATACACCCATTTCCTTACGGATATTTTTTCTTTTCTTGTCGGAAAGATTGGAAAATTGCCGTCCATGGAAATCTACCTCTCCGCTGTCCACATCATACAAGCCAATGCAGCATTTCATCAAAACGGTTTTCCCGGAGCCGCTCTGCCCAATAATCAGGTTGGTTTTCCCCTCTTCAAAAGTCGTGCTTACATTATCCACAATCAGCTGATCTCCAAAGCTCTTGGATATATTTTTAACTTCAATCATGTGAGCAGTAGTTGAGTAAGTATCAAATCGGAGAAGATAATCAGAATACTGCTTACCACAATGGCTTCGGTACTGGCCTGCCCCACTTCCACCGAACCACCTTTTACCGTATAGCCTTTGTAAGCGGAAACAGAAGTGATGATAAAAGCAAAAACTACGGTTTTTATCATGGCATAAGTTAGCGTAAACGGATCGAACCACGAGCGAATGCCAAGAATATAATCCGCCGAGGGAATTAACCCTGTAATAGATCCCATAATCCATCCCCCTAAAATCCCGAGAAAAATCGAAAAAACGATCAGGACAGGAAAATAGATCATGGCAGCAACTATTTTTGGTAGTATCAGATAATTAGGAGGATTAACGCCCATTACCCGCAGTGCATCAATCTGTTCTGTTATGCGCATGGTTCCAATCTCCGAGGCAATTCGAGATCCCACTTTTCCGGCCAATATCAGGCAGATGATGGTGGGAGAAATCTCCAATACCAGCATTTGTCGTGTGGAGAAACCGATAATTGATTTTGCGATAAAGGGCGAATCAATATTATATGCCATTTGAATGGCAATGATGGCACCGGTAAAAAGAGAAATGATAGAAATAATACTGATAGAATCAACACCGAGTCGTTTGAAATCATACAACAACTGGCGACGAAATACAAAGCCTTTGTCAGGTCTTTTCAAGGCCTGAAACATGATGATAACATATTCGCCTATCTGATACAGTATTTTCATAATATGAATTGGCTAAATTACGGAATTTTGACAGACACCATTTTATTTTGAAATTCTTTTTCCACCTGCCGAATAATAAAGTACCCGGAACCTTTTTGCCTTTGTAAGAGAATAATTGTGACTTTTGTGCGTTTTATAAATCTAAAAAAATTAAATTTTATGGAAAATCACAACGAAAAGCATTGCCTCTTTTGCAAAAGAGACTCCGAACAGGTTCCATTGGTACACCTTGATTTTAAAGGGAAAAGTTACTGGATTTGCCCACAGCACATCCCGGTCTTAATTCACGATCCATCACAACTGGAAGGGATGATCCCTGATGCTGAAAATATGCAGGCCGGCTAATGAATCTGTTCTTAAAAATACAGATTTCTTTTTTGGACGACAAAAAAATTTGTAGAAATTAAAAGTTTTACCTATTTTTGACAACAATAAAAGCAATTATCTAACTTAAAATCTTTTGATTATGAAAAAATTTAGTCTGTTTCTTGTTGCCATACTTATGAGTGGTATCATGTATGGTCAGTTCCATATCGGGCCACAAATTGGATATACGGCTTCCAAACTTTCGTATAAAGGCTCCGATATTACCAATAGTTTGAAAAACAACATGTTAGTCGGTGTTTTTATGCGTATCGGGAAAAAGATTTATGTGCAGCCCGAAATAAATTATATGACGCAGGGAAGTGTCTTTAAATTTCCAACTCCTGGTAGCCCAACACCTGTTGAGCAGGATGTTAGCTTAAAATCTATTCAGGTTCCTTTAAGCCTCGGATGGCAGTTCCTGAATTTGAAAGTTGTTAAATTCAGAATATTTGGTGGTGCTACTGCTAACTTTATCGTGAATAAAACTATCAATACCAAAAATGGAAGCCCGAAAGATTACCTTTTGCCAAGTGATTTTAGCGATATTCAATGGCAATATCAGGTTGGTTTTGGGATAGATGTTTTGATGCTTGCTATTGACGTTAAATATTACGGAGGGATCAATGATATTGTAAATTTAAAATATGATAATAATACAAAAACGCTGAATGGTGGAGCTAACGTGTTTGAAGTAACCCTCGGCTGGAAAATTTTGTAGATTCCGGTTCAAACAATACAAAGAAATGTCAGTACATTTGTGCTGGCATTTTTTTGTGCCCGCGTTAATTTTAATGCCTGATATGTTTTGGTTATGAAAAAACAACTTTTTTTTTCTTTTTTTCTGCTGGTCTTTCTTTCGGTTGCATTACTTTCGTGCAGCCATTCTAACCGGAATGTGCCCATAGTTCCCCAAAATAAACTTCCCAAAGTGCAGGTGAAGATTCATCGTTACGGAAAAGCACTTTTCAGCCTTGATCTCAAAAGTTTTCAAGTGGGGTTAAAAAAAATTAAACCCGATTTTCTGCCGTTTCTTAATGCCGACCTCAACGATACGGCTAACATAAACCAGCTGTATCGCTATGTTACCGATACACAGATCCGGTATGTCTATCAAAAAACTATGAAAACTTTCCCGCAGCTGAGCCGGGAGCAACAACAGCTGCAATCGGCTTTTGCACATCTGAAATATTATTATCCTTCCTTTTCTATCCCCCGGGTATATTCCTATATTTCCGATCTATATTACGAACAACCCGTTATGAAACAGGGGAACTCGGTAGTCATAGCATTGGATGACTATCTTGGTGAAAAGTTTCCGCTTTACATTGATTTAAATATTCCACAATATCACCGGCGTTGCATGACAAAGAAAAACATGGTTGTGGATGTGGTTCGAACGATTTACAGAAGCAATTTCGAACAGAATATTCGTCCGAAGACACTACTGGATAATATGATGGAAGCCGGAAAAGAACTTTATTTTCTGGATGCCATGCTGCCGGGTATTCCCGATACGCTGAAGATTTGTTACACGCAAAACCAGCTGGAATGGATGGAAAAAAACAAAAAAGAGGTGTGGGCAGTCATGGTGAAAAACCGGTTTTTGTATTCAACCAATTATATGCTTATCAATAAGATGATACAGCCCGGGCCTTTCAGCGATGGCTACTCGCACGCTTCACCGCCGGCCATGGCCAAATGGTTTGGCTGGCAAATGGTACGCAAATATATGCATGACCACCCGAAGATGACAATTCAGAAGCTCTTGAAAATGAAGGATGCACAGTCCCTTTTGGAAGACTCTGGTTATAAACCCTGAGCCTTCATTGCCAGACTTTTAGCCACAATCCCAGAAATATCATCTGCCGGTATCCGTTCCTGTTTCATACTGTCGCGTTCGCGCAGTGTAACGGTGTTGTCTTCCAGTGTTTGATGGTCAACGGTAATACAGTAAGGCGTTCCAATGGCATCGTGGCGGCGGTAGCGTTTTCCGATGGTGTCTTTTTCTTCATAGAAACACATGAAATCACCTTTTAAGTTATCCATAATCTCCCGTGCTTTTTCCGGTAACCCGTCTTTTTTGGTCAGCGGGAAAACAGCAATTTTGTAAGGAGCCAGAAAGGGTGGTAGTTTCATAACTACGCGCTGTGTGCCGCCCTCCAGCTCTTCTTCGGTGTAGGCATTGCTAAGGATGGCGAGAAACATACGGTCGAGCCCGATGGATGTTTCGATGACGTAAGGCACATAACTTTCGTTAATTTCCGAATCGAAATAACGCAATTTTTTACCGGAATATTTTTCATGTGCGCTCAGGTCAAAGTTGGTACGCGAATGGATACCTTCCAGCTCTTTAAAGCCCATGGGAAATTCAAACTCTATGTCGGCAGCAGCGTTAGCATAATGTGCCAGCTTGTCGTGGTCGCGGAAGCGGAATTTCTCCGCCGGGATGCCGGTGGAGATATGCCATTTCATCCGTTTTTCTTTCCACAATTTGTACCATTCCATTTCTGTTCCGGGGCGGACAAAAAACTGCATCTCCATCTGCTCAAATTCGCGCATACGGAAGATAAACTGCCTGGCTACAATTTCATTTCTAAAAGCTTTTCCGGTTTGGGCAATGCCAAACGGAATTTTCATACGAGAGGTTTTCTGTACATTCAGGTAATTTACAAAAATACCCTGGGCCGTCTCCGGACGGAGATAGATTTCAGAAGCACCGTCTGCTGTAGAACCCATTTGTGTTGAAAACATCAGGTTAAACTGTCGCACATCCGTCCAGTTTTTGGATCCGGAAACAGGATCAGCAATACCCAAATCTTCAATGAGTTGCTTAATACCAGCCATATCTGATTTATCCATAGCCGGGTAAAGGCGGTTTTTTATCTCTTCCATTTTCCGGCGGTTGGCCACCACCCGAGGGTTGGTTTCCAGAAACTGTTGTTCGTCGAAACTGTCGCCGAAACGTTTTCTGGCTTTGGCAACCTCTTTGTTGATTTTGGCTTCTATTTTGGCCAGATAATCTTCTACCAGCACGTCGGCACGGTAGCGCTTTTTGGAATCTTTGTTGTCGATCAACGGATCGCTGAAAGCGTCCACATGGCCGGAGGCTTTCCAAACGGTGGGGTGCATAAAAATAGCCGCATCGAGGCCGACAATATTTTCGTGCATTTGTACCATGGCTTTCCACCAGTAATTACGGATATTCTTTTTCAGCTCCACACCGTTCGGGCCGTAATCGTAAACGGCGCTCAGCCCATCGTAGATGTCGCTGGAAGGAAAAACAAACCCATACTCTTTGGCGTGTGCAATGATTTTCTTTAATAAATCTTCTTGTTGAGCCATGATGTTAAATTTTAAGTGGGCAAAATTACAAATATTCAGAGATAGTCAGGTGTTAGCCGGAAACAATCCTATCTTTGTCCTAAGGAATTGTAACGTAATTGCCTGCTGACTTCCGTTTGTTCTTTTGGTTTTTTATTCGTTGCAAATTCCAGGTGAAACTTTTGTCTGGCCCCAGCCGGGATAAATCAAGTATTGGCGTTATCTCATGGGTGGATCTTGTGGATAAAAACATTAATAATACCATGGCAATAATTTTAAAAAACGTCAATTATATCGATTGGAAAACGCTCTCATTTACCAAAACAAACCTTTTGGTAGAAGAAGGTAAAGCGGGGAAAATTCATTTTTTGGATACAGCAGAGAAATTTCCCGCAGCAGCGGAGGTGCTGGATGTACAGGGCAATTTCGTTACCAAAGCGTTTGCCGTGGGGCATCATCATGCCTATTCGGCACTGTCGCGGGGTATGCCGGCACCACGCTATACGCCTCATAATTTTTATGAAATACTGAAATATATCTGGTGGACTTTGGATAAAGCGCTCGACAAGGAGATGGTGGAAGCCAGTGCTTTGGCAACGGCCATAGCTTGCGCCAAAGCCGGGTCAACTTTTGTGATTGATCACCATGCCTCACCCAATTTTATTAGCGGTTCGCTGGAAATTATGGCAGAAGCTTTTGAAAAAGTTGGCGTGAGTCACTTGCTTTGCTATGAAATTACCGACCGCGATGGTCCGGACAAAGCCCGACAGGGACTGGCGGAAACAGCTGCCTGGCTCGAAAATCATCAGGGGCTGATTGGGTTGCATGCTTCGTTTACTGTAGGCGACCAAACCATGAAAGAAGCCGCCGGACTAATGGAAAAATACCGGTCTGGGTTTCATGTTCATGTGGCAGAGGATCCGTACGATGAGAATGACAGTCTTCAGAAATATGGTATGCGGGTGGTGGAGCGGCTTCACGCTTTCGGTGTGCTGGATTCGGAAAAAACCATTCTCGGACATTGCCTGCATGTGAATGAAAAAGAACGGGCGCTTATCAAAAACAGCAAAGCCTGGGTAGTTCAAAATACCGAGAGCAATTTGAATAACAATGTGGGCTTCTTTCGTTCGGAAGGGCTGGGCAACCGGCTGATGCTCGGTACCGACGGTATGCACAGCGACATGCTTAGGAGTGCACAGGCTGCTTATTTTGCCGGACAGTCGTTTGACAATATCGACTTTCCGGAAGCTTACCGGCGCTTCAGAAATGTGCATAATTATCTAAATAGCAATCATTTTGATGGTGATGGTGAAAATAATCTCGTGGTACTTGATTATGATTCTCCTACGGAAATGAATACGGATAATTTTCTCGGTCATTTTCTTTTCGGATTGCGGGCTACACATGTGAAACATGTCATTTCCGATGGCGAAATCATTGTGAAAGACCGAAAACTACAAAAAGTTAATGAAGCAGAAATTCTTGCTTTTACACGCGAACAGGGCAAATGGCTTTGGGAGAAGCTTTGATTTGGAAAACGGAAGTCGGGAGACGGAAGTAGGAAGAGTAACTGCTAATATGGAGATCTACTTGTCATTAAAAATTTTGGTCTGACGCTGAATTGACTCTTTGTGTATCAGGTTTAAGAGTTTTTTCAAAAACGTTTCATTTAGTCCCAGGTTAGTACCGATGGAAAGCCTGTCGGTGATAATGCCTGCCCAGCGTTTCATTTGCAGAATGGTGATGTTATTGTCGCGTTTGTAATCACCTATTTCATCAATAATTTCCAGTCTTTTGGCAAGGATCTGAAGCATCTCCCCATCCAGCTTATCTATTTCGGTACGCAAGGCTTCCAGCCGGTTTTCAAAAGCAGTACTTCCGGTACGGTTACGTAAAATCAAATTATGCAGCAAAGTGTTCAGCACATCGGGGGTAATTTGCTGTGCAGCATCGGTGAGAGCGGCTTCCGGGTTTTCGTGTACTTCGAGCATGAGGCCATCCATTTCGAGGTCAACGGCTTTTTGGGAAATATCCTGCAACAGGTCGCGGCGGCCGCAAATATGACTGGGGTCAACAATAATAGGAAGTTGCGGCACAAGTCGTTTCAGCTCGATGGGAATTTCCCACATGGGAGCGTTTCTGAAAAGCGATTTTTCAAAGTAATGAAAGCCACGATGGACGGCGAGAAGTTGTTTAATGCCGGCAGTGTTCACTCGCTCCAGTGCACCAATCCACAGTTTCAGGTCAGGAATAATGGGGTTTTTTACCATCACCGTTACCGAAACGCCTTTCATGGCTTCTGCCAGTTCCTGAACCACAAACGGATTTACAACCGTTCGCGCACCGAGCCACAGGATATCTATTCCGTGTTTCAGTGCAAGTTCTACGTGTTCCGGGCGAGCCACTTCCACGGTAGTCAACAAACCGGTTTCGGCTTTTACCTTTTCCAACCATTGCATACCTTTTTCGCCCACCCCTTCAAAAGTACCCGGTCGGGTTCGTGGTTTCCACAATCCGGATCGAAAAACTTTTACCTCGGGGATTTTGGCAAGTTTACGGGCAGTACGTAAGACCTGCTCTTCGCTTTCGGCGCTGCACGGGCCGGCAACAACAAGCGGAAAATCTTCCGGGTTCCACAAATTACCCGGCCGGGCTATGTCCATATTTGTACTCACGCTGCAAAAATAAACATTTGGCAAATGGAAAAACACAAGATGGGTAAACCGGTGAAACCATCCAAATAAACAATAACTTTCAACACTGAATACACTGGTTATCTTACACTTGAAAGTAAACAACAACAACTACAATAGTTTTGTACCTTTGCCGCCGGAAGATCCCACTTATTTTAGGAGATAACTTTTACATGAAATTTCAAGAACTTAATTTATCCGATACCCTGTTGGAAGCCATTTCATTTATGGGTTTCGAGGAGGCTACGCCTATTCAGGAACAGGCTATTCCAGCCATCATGGAACACAAAGATCTGATTGCAAGTGCGCAAACAGGAACAGGGAAAACAGCCGCTTTTATTTTACCGGTTTTGAATGAGCTGGCTGGTGACAACCGGCACGAAACCAAGGTGCTGGTGATTGTGCCGACACGTGAGCTGGCGCTGCAAATAGACCAGCAGATACAAGGTTTTTCCTATTTCACGCCGGTAGAATCCATTGCCATTTATGGTGGCGGCAGCGGCTCGGAATGGGATCAGCAAAAAAGAGCCCTGACTTCGGGAACGGAGATTATTGTGGCCACACCCGGAAAACTCATTTCACATCTGAACATGGGTTATGTGAAATTCGAGCACTTACGCTATCTTATCCTCGACGAAGCTGACCGGATGCTGGATATGGGCTTTTACGAAGATATTCAGAAAATCATTACTTACCTGCCTAAAAAGCGGCAAACGCTGATGTTCAGCGCTACCATGCCACCAAAAATCAGGCAACTGGCCGCCAAAACATTAAATCATCCTGTGGAGATTTTCATTGGCATGTCAAAGCCGGCTGAAGGGGTTTTGCAGGCGGCTTATCTCACCTATGAGAACCAGAAAACGCCACTGATTATTGATTTAATTACCGATAAGCCGGAGGTGAAAAGTATTTTAATTTTCAGCTCTACAAAGAAAAAAGTCAGTGATATTGTCAGCGGTCTGCGTGGAAAAGGCTTTAATGTGGAAGGCATCTCATCAGATTTTGAACAAAGCCGGCGGGAAGAAGTGCTGCGTGGTTTTCGCTCGAAACGTACGCGCGTGCTGGTGGCAACAGATGTGCTCAGCCGTGGGATTGACATCAAGGACATTGACATTGTCATCAACTATGATGTGCCCGGCGATGCTGAAGACTATGTGCACCGTGTGGGACGGACTGCCCGAGCCGCCTCTTCGGGGTTGGCCATTACCCTGATCAACGAAAGAGATATGATGAGCTTTCGGCAGATAGAAGAACTTATCGGGAGCGAAGTGATGAAACTGCCCCTGCCTGACGGACTCGGCGACGGCCCCCCATGGAATCCGAAAACTATCCGGCGTCCCTATCATGGTAAAGGCAAATTCCACGATAAAGGTAAGCGAAAAAAACGGTAAGATGCTTTGCCTGTTTCTTCGGCAAAATGAAATCCAGGTATTTTCTGACGGAATCTTCAATGCCCAGGCGGTCGGTTCTGATAACAACATCAGGACTTTGTGGCGGTTCATAAGGCGCATCAATGCCGGTAAACCGCTTTATCTCTCCTGCACGCGCCATTTTATACAGCCCTTTCACATTGCGTTGTTCACACACGGCAAGTGGTGCATCGATAAACACTTCAACAAAATTTTCTTTATCGGACCATTTTAATATTTGATGGAATACAGGATGAATATTTTTTGATACCATAGGCATGGGATTAAAAAGACAGAACAAATATAAGCAGAT
>ENA-ORDP01001119-ORDP01001119.1-marine-sediment-metagenome-genome-assembly--contig:-NODE-1119-length-15244-cov-12.972546_pt1 | contig 15244 bp, 18 predicted proteins | sample MGYA00248627_ERZ508539 | MGnify/ENA primary metagenome ERZ508539 (study PRJEB26208, sample SAMN05571518) | marine sediment metagenome | biome: deep sea; feature: Hydrothermal vent; material...
CCGCCTTAGATTCCCACTCCACATTTTTATTTGGAGAAAGAATAGGATTTTCTTCTGCTCGTTTTAATTCAATCATACCTTTTATTATAGGTGCCTACTGCGTGCGCGTCCATACAGACAAAGAATAAAGAGGCAATCAAAGGTACTTGACCCCTTTATCTCCCCGATTGTCGCTCGTAAAAGGTTCGGGCAGGTGTTAGTACTTCACCACATTTAATGGAGGCGTTGGAAGCGTTGCATTTCACGTTGCATTTCAGCAGGGTGTAGCTTTACCATATAATCATACGCGTCGCCCATTAACTTCTTTAAATTTTCTGGTCGGCAAAAATCTTGTTGGGCTTTATTACTCAATCCCGTGTTGTACTCAAAGATTTTTGTATGAGAGTTCCACTGATACATTTCAGCACGACAATAGTCCGAACCCTCTAAGTAAATGTAATAACTTGCAGAGTAGATCGCGTTGTTCTTTAATATTTCAAACTTACTTGCATAACGTCCAGCCCCCCCAGCCCCATCGGTAAACACAAGAGTAGATACTTTCCCATCTTTTTGTTTGAAAAGAGAAACAACAGGTTTGTTGTTTTTTATTCTCACTAAAGTAAAAGAATCGGTAGTAGCTCCACTGCCTAAATCCACCACAGCTTCTGGAACACCGTCGCCTGTAATATAAACTTCACCATTAATACTTATGGGATTCGTCGTGCTTGGCTGGTAAGAAGGGAGTGCTTTTTTGAGTGCAATTTGAATACCCGGAAGTAAACTTTTTAAATCAACAGCTTTCGGGCTTGCCGTGGTTACCGTAGGATTATTTGTTGGTTGAGTTTCGCTCGTTGGAGCTGGAGACTTCTTCACTAACGCAAAGTATCCGACCGCGCCAACCAAAATGAGAACTGAGACAATGAGAACTATATTTATAAATCTTTGATTATTCATAATATAAGTTTATTAGTTAATATTTTTTGACTTCATGCATTCATGACTAATTCAAGCTAACTCAAAAAATAATATTACACCATGTAGGAAAAGTCAACACTCGCATCAGTACATTCAACCATCAAGTGCAACACTTGCGTTAAAAGCTTCTAATGGTGTTTCCCATCCAAGGCGCTTCCTCGGGCGAGTGTTCAGCATATATTCTACCATTGAGACTTCTTCATCGGACACATCCGCAAAGTTAGTACTTTTGAAAGGAAAAATTGGTCGCATAATATACAAGAAATTGTTATAGTATGGCTACAAAGTTTAGATAAAAGCCAGTTAGGCGAAATTTTATTTTGCCACCTTTTTTAGAAAGTTATTTAATGATAGAAATATATATTCAATATTATGGAAGACGAAACAATCATTTATGAAACAGATTTTTGGAAAGTCGTTCTCTCGCCAGACCAAGCTTATTTAGGTAGATGCGCAATTGTTCTCAAGAGAGATTGTGGAGAAATGTCAAACTTAACCTCTGATGAATGGACAGATTTTCATAAAAACATTGTTCAAAAATTAGAATCTGCTTTCAAGAAAGCATTTAATGCTACAATGTTTAATTGGACTTGTTTAATGAACAATGCTTTCAAAGCTGAAAATCCGAAACCTCATGTCCATTGGCATTTTAGACCAAGATATAGAAACGAGGTTAAATTTGCAGGAGAACAATTCCAAGATTTAGAATTTGCTCATCATTATAACCGAGAACGAAAAATGATTGTTTCTAAAGAGATACTTGAAAAAATTTCTGAAGAAGTTAAAAAGCATTTGTAACGGTGGCAAAATAAAACTTCTCCGTTAAATTTATATCCTGCTTTAACTTTTTATAAACTATGACCAATATAATTATAATTCATGGCGCGTATGGTAACCCAAATGAAAATTGGTTTCCTTGGTTAAAATCTGAACTTGAAAAGTTAAAATGTAATGTTTTCGTTCCAAAATTTCCAACTCCAAAAAATCAATCATTGGGGAGTTGGAAAAAAGTATTTGAGGAATATAAGCAATATGTAAATGAAAACACAATTTTAATTGGACATAGTTTAGGCCCTGCATTTTTATTAGATTTGCTTGAAAATTTAAATAAGCCAATCAAAGCAGCTTTTTTTGTTTCTGGATTCCTCGGACTGTTGGGCAATTCTGATTTTGACGAAATCAATAAAACATTTACCGACAGAGATTTTGATTGGAGAAAAATCAAACAGAATTGCAATAAGTTTTATATTTATCATTCCGACAATGATCCTTACCTTCCAATAAAAAAAGCTACCGAGCTTGCTGAAAAATTAGATAGTAAAGTTATAGAAATAAAAAACGCAGGACACTTTAATGAAAAAGCAGGATATAATAAGTTTGAATTATTATTAGAGGATGTTAAAAAGCGTATAGAATAGAGCCGGCATCAAAATATTCAAGGGTTAGATGAAATTTATTCAGAAACAGAAAATAATATGGACATCATCAAAGTATTTAAGACCGTTCGCGATATGCCTTATAGAATCCCACTTGCCTTGGGTGAAAGAGATGTCTGCTGTGGTGGCAAACATAAAATACTCCAGGATTTATTAAGTAAAGAAGGTTTTGGGGTTAGATATCGTGTCTGCTCTTTTTTGTGGAGTTCTATGGATTTACCTGATAAAATTTCAAATATTTCGCACGACGATATGTGCACACATGTGTGGCTTGAGGTAAATATAGATAATGAGTGGGTGGTTGTTGATGCAACTTGGGATATTGGTTTAAAAAATATATTTCATATAAACGAATGGGATGGAAAATCAAATACAAAAATTGCTGTAAGACCACTTGAAATATTCAGTTTACAAAAAAGTGCAGGGATTATGGATAGCGAAAATGATGAGGATATATTAACTGACCTAAAGACAAACGGAGAATTTTACAAGGCACTTAATGACTGGTTCGCAGAACAGCGAGTTTCTGTTTCTGTATAGTCAGGAGGAAGTCGGACTTCCTCCTGACCAGCGCGCCTTCGGCGCGCTGGGTGGATGCTATCCTCTTATTCAAAAACAAAGGTGTTTGACCATATTTTACTATTTTACAATACAGGAGATTTTTATTTCCTTGCATTAAAATACTTGTTATGGAACAATTATTACTATGAATACGGCTAACTCGCAAGCACATTCACCGTCAAATTTTTGGATGTCTCGTTTCATGTGGTTTGGGGTTGGGCTGAGTGTAGTGAGCAGTGCGTTGGTACTTGGAATCTTATACATCATCGTACCGAATCATATTCCTTCTGATACTTTATTCATTGCACTACTTCTCGCGCAGCTTCTAGCAGGACCATTTATCTTTGGTGTGATTGCGTTGTACTACTTTCATTTGATAAACGGGATCGCTTTGTTATCCAAGAAATCTTTTCTGTGGCTTGCTGGAGTTACCTCCAGTCTTCTTATTGCAATGCTCGGCTCCTTTTTTATATACGGTTTCATAACATGGGGCAGGAGTGCATGGGGAGGAGGTAGTAATTCTTTGGAGTTCGGTATTGCTGGTTTTATTTTAGGTTTTGTTATTATACGATCCTTCAGTGTTTTTATACCAAAAATGCGCGGCGAGGACATTTGGACGATACTTGCTATAACAACTCTCATTCCCTTCTTTGCCATTGGTAGCTCCGTCGTTTTTGGACAGGCAGTACTCGCTCTTATTTTATTTTTTTCGCAAACACTACTTCTCGTTGTGTTGGGCAACATCCTTTATAAAGAAACTAAAAGGGTGTCAGGAGGAAGTCGGACTTCCTCCTGACCAGCGCGCCGAAGGCGCGCTGGGTGGTGCTTCATCTTATTCAAAAACACAAGGTGTCTGACCCTTTTTATTATTGGTGTGGATAAGTCCTGTATTGCGTATGTGTCGGGGGTATACAATGTATATATTACTTTTATGAAAGCTCGCTTTTTTTCTTTCTTGGTAGTTTTCTTTTTTGCCAGTTTCTTATTACTGGGGTCACCTTTTTTTGCAGAAGCAGCTTCCTCTTCTCACAGTGTTGCAGCGAGTACTCGCACTCCAAGTAGTGTCTCATTCGCTCCGAGAGTTGAATACACCACTGGCGCAGGTCCCTTCTCTGTCGCCATCGGAGGGTGAAACAAATGGGTCAGGTACCTTTGATTTTATTAACTTTTACACTCACGACTTGAACGACTTACGAAGTCGTTCATTATATAGGTGGCTACTGCGTGCGCGTCCATATGTAAGAATAATAAAGGGTCGCATAGCATGCAAGAAATTGTTATAGTATGGCTACAGAGTTTGAATAAAAATCAGTTAGGCGACATATTTTTAACAATTTATTTCTATGAAATACATATTTATCAGCGGTATCCCGACATCTGGAAAAAGTTATTTAGCAAAAAGAGTAGCACAAAAAACCAACAGCATTCATGTAGATATTGACGATTTAAGAGGTGAAATGAAGAAAAATCCAAAGCTTAAGCATTGGGTGAATTTTTTTTGGAATAAGGATGAAGAAAAATATTGGGAAACAATAACACCAGAAAAGCATTGGGATAATCTAGTAAAACAATCTGAGACTTTCTGGCCAACAATTTTAGAAAAAATTCACGAAATTAAAAAACTAAAAAAGTCTGCAATTTTTGAAGGTGTTAATATTTTGCCACATTTAGCACATCAAGATTTGGATTTTCCAGGTATTGTTTTAGTTGGTAATTCTAAACGAACTGTATTAAAACGTTGCAGAGAAAATCCACGTTGGGGTAAAACTGATGAGCTACAAAAGAAAGAGGCGGAATGGTTTTTTGTGCATGAAGGAGCAATGTACAAAAAGGAAGCTAATAAATATGGATATAAATCATTCAATGATTTCAAAAAGGCGAAGAATGAGTTATTAAGATTACTTGAAAAATAAATTGTTAAAAATATGTTTCAGGGACATTGTATTTTCGCTCGTTCCTCGCTCATCCTCGCCTAACACAGTATACGACTTGAACGACTTACGAAGTCGTTCATTTATAGGTGGGCTGCTGTGTAGGGTGCGTAGAGTACACAGGGTTGACAAACTGCCTCCGATAGGTAAGTATCTAACATAGTATGCTACAGCGCACCAATCAGATACAAGAAATGTTAGAGGGCTTCTCTAAAATGAAGCGCTCTATCAATTTGCGAGAGGTATGTAAAAAACACCGCCTTGCCGTTACCCATGCGCAGTGGATGGTGCTTTCTTTCATAGAAAGAGGTGGCACTGCTTCAACAAAAGAAATAAGCGCGGCATTCGGTATCACAAGCAGTGCGGTCACGCAGATAATATCCGAGCTTCTGAAGCATTCGTTCGTTACCAAACAAATGGATACTGTGGACAGGCGGGTGGCGGTTATTCGCTTAACACCAGCGACAAAAAAGGATATGGCGCGCGCGAAGCGCGCGATACTTACTCATTTAGTTCGCCTGTTTTCTGTTTTGAATGATAAGGAGTTCGCAATGTATGTGCGCCTGAATAAAAAGATTAATAATAAAAAACTTTCATAAATTTTATATGCCTACACTACTGCCAACCAATTCATTTTTCACACGGTTTTCCAAAAAATCCTTACTCATTCTCGCAGTTATTCTTATCATCGGCGTGATACTCGGTGTTCGTCATTTCTCCGCACCCAAAAAGCTATCAAACAGTTCAGCTGGCAATAACGCAGCGCAGGTAACCGTCGCCACCGTCGCAAGCCTTTCCCTTGCAACAAGCTCTGTTCCTTTTGTTGGCAGGGTAACAGCGCAAAGCCAAGCGACCATTTTGGCGCAAGTGCCCGGTGAGATTATTTCCCTCCCGCACGCGCTTGGCGACAAGGTAACAACCGGAGAAATTATCGCTGAATTTTCCAACAGCACGCAAAAGGCGGCGGTGCTTCAGGCGCGAGGTGCATACGAGGCTGCCCAGGCAGGGCTCGCAAGTGTGCAGGGGACATCAGTGACGAGGTCTGCAATTTCCGTTGCACAGACAAAACAAAATGTGCAAAGCGCACGCAAGGCATTTTCCAATGCATTGCAAAGTACTTACGCAGCACTTGATGATGCGGTTCATACGAAGGCAGACCAACTTTTCTCAAATCCTAGAAATTCTACCCTACGATTACTTATTGTCGTACCAAATAGTCGGCTTGTCATACTCATTCGGCAAGAACGCATACAATTGGTAACAACCTTTTCCACCATTCTTCCGAGCACCGCAGGTACGGCAAGCTCCACACTGGATGCACGCAGCAAAACTATGATGACTGCAGCAAATTCTGTTATTCAATTTTTGGGAAATCTTGCGACTGCCGTCAATGAGACGCAGCCAAGCCCGGTTGCTCCAGCAGCAAAGCTCGCCGGTTACAGTGCCTCGCTAAACGCAGCGCGCGCGCAGGTCAGTGGCGCGCTTTCCGGACTCATTATGGCAAAAAGTGCGTATGACAACGCACAAGCAGCCGAACGAGCGGCAAACAATGCGGCAACAAACGGCATACCCGATGCAATCTCACTTGCCAAGGCACGACTCACACAAGCCCTCGGCGCATACAGCGCCGCAAAAAGCGTACTTGAAAAAACCATCATTAGAAGCCCTATAAACGGCACCATTGTATCGTTGCCAGTGATGCTCGGCGACTATGTGCCTATGTTTTCTCGTGTGGCAATTATTTCAAATCCGCGCGCGCTGTATATAAAAACATTTGTAACTACAAACGAAGCGCGCGCGCTTTCTGTTGGCGACCGCGCGACTATAAATAAATCCATACGAGGAGTGGTCACTTTCATCGCCCCCACACTAAACCCGCTCACGAATAAACGAGAAGTAAAAATAGGAATAACAGAAGTGGCGCACGCGCTCACCAGCGGGGAGGCGGTATCAGTTGTTTTTAACCACTCTCTTTCCGCGTCGCACCGAAGAGCTGATAGCGCATTGTCCGTACCTATTACCGCCATAAAAATAACCCCAGCCGGACCAAGTGTATTTACGCTAAACAACAAAAACGCACTCGTCAGTCATCTGGTGACCATCAAAAATATCACCGGGAGCACGGTCTCACTTTTGTCGGGCGTAACACCAACCATGCGTATCGTGCTTGACGCGCGCGGGCTCTCAAGCGGGCAGACGGTCTCGGTAAGCACGAACGCGCTTCTCACGAAATAAGTATGTTGTGGCTTTGGAACTTTTTTCTTGAACGGAGGCAGTTTAGTTATGTCCTTATCGGCACCATTATTGTTGCAGGGTCTTTCGCGCTGATACAAATACCAAAAGAAGTGCAGCCGCCGGTAAATATCGCCGAGGGTGTGGTGGTCACCGCGCTTCCGGGTGCTTCCGCCGGCGATATAGAAACGCTCGTTACAAATAAACTGGAAGACCAGATATCGGGTATCGCAAACATTGATACCATGAAATCGGTTTCAAGTAACAGCATTTCGCGCATCATCGTACAGTTTGATGCAAATGCAAACATAACGCAGTCCATACAAAACTTGCGCAATGCTGTGGCAAAAGCCTCGCCAAACTTGCCAACAGACGCGACCACGCCATCGGTCACAAAAATCAGTTTCTCCAATACGCCGGTGCTTATCGCATCGGTATCGGCTCCGGCGCCACCGCTCCTTTTTTCAAGTGTCGGGCAAACCGTATCAGACGCGCTCAAGCGCGTGTCTGGTGTTTCCGATGTGAATGTCGCCGGAGTACCGGCGCGACAAGTCACGGTGGTGGTAAACAAAAAGAAACTCCTAACCTATGGGCTGCAAATTTCAAATGTGATGGGCGCCATTCAAGCAGCGAACGCTCCGTTGCCCGCTGGCTCCATTTCAATTCGCGGAGTTTCGTACAACATACATTTTAATGGCGGTATCACTAGTCCAGACACCATCAACAATATCGTCGTTGCAAATAAAAACGGCGCGCCGGTATATGTGCGTGATGTCGCGCATGTCTTTAACGGGCTGGCACCGGCAACAACCTATTCGCGCATTTCAATTCACGGAAAGCCGGACCAAAACGCCATCACTTTTTCAGTGTACAAACAAACAAGCGCTTCAACACAAGGTGTCGCACTTGCGGTAAAGAAGGAATTCACAAAATTGCAAAAAACAACTCTTGCCGGATATAGCGTGTATATTTCTCCGGCAACCGATATGAGTATTCAAGTCGGGAAGCAGTTGGGAAATCTCGCAAAGACAGGGATTGAAACTGTGGTGTTGGTGTTGCTTGTGTTGCTCCTCACTATCGGATGGCGAGAGGCAGTCGTTGCCGCGCTCTCCATTCCGCTCTCATTCCTCATCACTTTTGTCGGTCTGTATCTTACCGGAAATTCATTAAACTTCATCAGTTTGTTTGCGCTCATTCTGGCTGTCGGTATTTTGGTGGACTCCGGTATTGTGGTAACCGAAGCAATTCATTCTCGTATGCGAGATGGACGGGACGCACTCTCTGCGGCGCACAAAGCTCTTTCGGATTATGCATGGCCACTTATCGCAGGCACTATGGCAACAATTGCCGTTTTCATTCCACTCTTTTTCATCTCCGGTATTATCGGAAAATTTATCGCCGGTATTCCATACACAATTATTTTTATACTACTTGCATCTATTTTTGTTGCACTTGGTATCGTGCCACTCATTGCAATTTCCTTAAGCAAAAAACACAAAAACAGATTTGAAGAATTACAAGAAGAATATACCGACCGCATTACCCAGTGGTATAAACGAATGTTGCGAAGTGTGTTGGAGCATCGCCGTGCGCAAAAGATTTTCCTGTTTTCTCTTGCAGGACTTTTCGTGCTCTCTCTTTCTCTTCCCGCACTTGGGATGGTACAAACCATACTCTTTCCTCAGAAAAATCAAGATTTTGCTTTTATCAATATCACCGAACCGCAAGGCACCACTCTTGCAGTTACGAATAAAGCCGTAAAAGAAGTTGAAGCTGTGTTGTATAAGGATTCAGATATCTCCTCATTTCAAACGACTGTTGGGCAAAGCTCTGCGCTCAAGAGCGGGGCATTGGGGGGAGCAGCGAGTGGAGGCAATGTGGCAAATATCACTATAAACTTACCTCTTGGACACAAGGAGACGAGTGCACACATAGTGAGTTCTCTGCAAAGAAAGCTTTCTTCAATAACTGACGCGACGGTGCAGGTACTTCAAGTAACCGGCGGGCCACCAAGTGGCGCGCCGGTGCAAATCCAATTCCTCGGAAACAATTTAAATAATCTCATCACCGCTGCCGATAGAGCAAAACAGCTTTTAGCAACTATCCCGGGCGTGACCAATCTCACCAGCAGTACGCAAAATAACGGCACGAAGTTTGACCTCACCATTGACCGCGCGAAGGCGGCGGCGCTCGGAGTGAACACACGCACCGTTGCTATGACTTTGCGAAGCGCCATCAATGGAACGAAGGTCATTAGTATTACAAAGCCGAACAAGACAATAGATGTAATTGTAAAAATGGATATGAACGCATCGTATACCAGCCCGTCAGATACCAATAAAACAACTTTGGCGAGCATACGAAACCTCACCGTCCCCGGTTCTTCCGGTCCGGTGTTGCTCGGGTCCATTCTCACGCAGTCACTCGCGCAGAGTAATGCCAGTATCACGCACAAAAATAAAATCCGTATGGAAACCGTTTCAGCATATCCAAGCAACAAGACAACTACCTCGGCTATTGTGAGCGCCTTTCAAAAACACATCGGCGAGCTTTCACTTCCTGCTGGAGTTTCCGTGTCCTACGGTGGCAACACGAAAAGTATCAATAAATCTTTTTCGCAAATGTTTGTTGCACTCATCGCCGGGTTGCTGTTTATGTTTATGATTCTTATCGTTGCGTTTAATTCATTCCGCTACACATTTTATCTCATTATGATTGTGCCACTTTCACTCATTGGCGTACTTGATGGTCTTGCGCTTGCTGGGCAACCCATTTCTTTCCCGTCACTTCTTGGGGTCATTGCGCTTGGTGGTATCATCATCAACCATGCAATCATCTTGATGGATTCTATGTTGCACCGCCTACGCGAAGCGCCGGACGCGCCACTTATTGATTCGGTCATTGATTCGGCGGCGACTCGTTTACGCCCTATTGTTCTCACCACCATCACCACCGCAATCGGTATGATACCGCTCTCACTTGCAAGTGCTACATGGAGCCCGCTTGCTTTCAGTATTATGTTCGGACTTTTGTTTGCTATTGTGCTCACACTCGTACTGACACCGGTCTTATTTTATCGAGCAAAAAGCAGAGAGGCGCGTGTTGCAGAGATTGCTTTACAAAAGACGCAAACAACGCGCGCTTAAAATTTTCTGAAAAAGAATTTAAAATGAAATTGGGCAACCTCATTAAACAGTGCTTTGCTTAAATTTTGCTATTGTGGATAAACTATTGACTTTGCATATGCTGAACCCTATACTTCTGATATTAGGGCTTCGGCCTCCGAGAACCTCCGCCTCCGTGCGGGGGTTCGATTGTTTTATAGAAATACTTTCAATATTTTTTGTAGTTTTTCAAATGAATCTTTATCAAGCACATCGACCTTACGCAACAATCGTTTGTTACTAATGACTCTGGCTTGGGTGAGTTTCGCCCATGATACTTTTCGCGCAGTCTTGACCATGTGGTGAAATTTGTCATTTTTTTCTTTGCTGGTAAGAGGGAGCGCAATCATAGATTTTGTATTGTAAACACGCATAATGATAACCGGTCGCTCAAAGTTTTCATTCTTTCCATCAGTCTCCACACCGACATTAACACCCAGAGAGCACCACCATATTTCACGTGGGTGCGCGAAAGCCGTGCCTGGCATTGCGTTTAACTTTTCTTTCAACCCTAACCATTTGGCAAAATCTTTTAGCATAATCAATATTTAAGTTCTGATAGATAAATGACCCATAATCTCATTAAACAATGTTTTGCTTAAATTTTGCTATTGTGGATAAACTATTGATTTTGTATATCTGGACACCGACGAAGTGCAGTATGCACTTCGTCGGTGTAGCGCTCGCTTTTTCACCTGAAGCGGTGGTTGCATAGGTCAGACCTATGCAACCTACTCCTGCTCCTTAAACATAGCATTGCCCTACAGATAGTATAAACAAATGTACCTAATCTTTTGACATGACACCTTTTGGCCACATTGGCTCTTTGTAAAAGTATCTGAAGAAAATGTGTTAATATATTAATGAAATTAAAATAAGTTTCTAAATAAATTGGAATTGAAAAACAAATGAAGTTATGATTTTAAGTAATCAAAAAGAGAAAGAAAATTGGAAGAAATCCAAGATAAAATATGTTAAAGGCGCCCTAATTATTGGTCGGTTTCAAGTTATGCAGAATTGGGAAAAACCAATAATGGATTTATTAGCTAAAGAAGTTACTAAAAATGGCGGGCGTGTTCTAGAGATTGGTTTTGGATTGGGAATTTCCGCCACTAAAATTTTACAGAATGGTTGTGATTCATACACACTAATAGAAGCACATCCAAAAATTATTGATAAGGCAAAAGCTTGGGAAAAACAAATAACAAAAAAATTTCAAAATACAAAAATAAAAATAATTGAGGGTTTTTGGCAAGATAAATTATCTGAAATAGATGGAAAATTTGATGGTATTTTGTTTGACAGTTCTCCAATAAGCGAGATTGAGAGAGATAAGTGGTTTTTCCCGTTTTTAAAAAAGGTTCCCAATTTATTAAAAAAAGATGGAATATTTACATATTATTCAAATGAAACAAAAGAGTTTAGCAAGAAACATAAGAAAATGTTGGATACATTTTTTCCTAAAAATAAATTTGTAATACAATATAAATTAATAAAAAATCTTAATCCGGTTAATTGTGAATATTGGAATAATGACAATATGTGTATTCCGGTAATACAAAGAAAAAAATAAAGAATTAAGCAATTTATTAATAATGTCTGACCCTATTTATACTATTTATATTTATGATATAGAAAATATATAGCGTGTACGCAACGAAAACGAAAAGGGTAAAGGTCAGGTACCTTTAAATCCTACAGCTCCTCCCTTCCTGCTCCTTAAACATAGCGTTGCCCTACAGATAGTATAATCAAAGGTACCTTTGATTCCTTTTGATAACACACAACAAAAATAAATATGGCCAGACGCCATTTATTTGTTTTTCCATTATTCTGAAGATTAGAAAAAAGAATCCCGTCATCGTTCTTACGATGACGGGATGGTTGTCCCATGCCATATTAGACTTGGATTAGACCTGGTTGTGCTCAACGAATTGCCTAACATTGAAGTGGTCCTCAATAAGGCAACTATCTTGTTTATGGTCTGGGCAGAATGTGTGGCTGCCAATGATGACCACATACTTATCACTCACAACGCGCTGGCAGTTGCAACAACGCACTGCGGACATGTCAAGTAGGTGAAAAAAATCATCCGTTGTTCCCCACGGATTGCTCTTTTCCGATGGCGGGTCGTTACTTGCAGGTCGTCGTGTGAACGAACGCAGACCTGACGAAGAAGGGATTGAGACCCACGCGGCTTTGTCGTTATGTGCTTCAAATACGAACGAACGCAGACCTGACGAAGAAGGGATTGAGACACCCCTGCTTCACCTGATCCGCCACCCCCAGTTGAACGAACGCAGACCTGACGAAGAAGGGATTGAGACCACCAGATACTCCCTATCATGCTTCACCGGTTGAGCGAACAGGCCCCTACATCGTGTCCGAGCACCTCAGAGGCCAGTCTCGACCCGCGATCCTCGCGGATGGACGCTTTCCCCGAGCCCGCGGGCGTCGTAGATGTCGCGGTAGCTCGGAGCCCGGGTGGCCAGTCCGAGTTGGAGCAAGCGCTGGAACTCAGGCAACGAACGGGGGTACGGGAGCGCCGTCATGCCAAGCGGCACTACACCTTGTGGCCTGTTCTCTCAACCGGAGAAGCATGACTCCCTATATAATCGAGAGGCAATGAACGAACGCAGACCTGACGAAGAAGGGATTGAGACCTAGCGGAATTAACCTGGATAGCAAAGGTCATATGAACGAACGCAGACCTGACGAAGAAGGGATTGAGACGCGAGCGGTTGTCCATCCTCGGCAGAAGTGGTGAACGAACGCAGACCTGACGAAGAAGGGATTGAGACGCCTCGACCATCTTCCATGCCGCAGCTTCCTCGGAACGAACGCAGACCTGACGAAGAAGGGATTGAGACAGAACACTTTCGACACTTCCACCCAGTGCATGGAACGAACGCAGACCTGACGAAGAAGGGATTGAGACCACATATGGCTTCCCATATGAAGTATAATACGAACGAACGCAGACCTGACGAAGAAGGGATTGAGACATACTGCATGAAGCCCATGCCCTGTGGCTTGGAGAACGAACGCAGACCTGACGAAGAAGGGATTGAGACGAGAGTCAGGACAGGAATGGAATCTGGAAACTTGGAACGAACGCAGACCTGACGAAGAAGGGATTGAGACTTTATTATTTGTTGCCCCGGCGTTTTTACCAGGGAACGAACGCAGACCTGACGAAGAAGGGATTGAGACGGTGTGGTCGATGTTGGCGTCGTAACAGATATGGGAACGAACGCAGACCTGACGAAGAAGGGATTGAGACTTCAAACTTCTTACCTCCTTCTATCGGTACTGATGAACGAACGCAGACCTGACGAAGAAGGGATTGAGACAATGGTTTTTGCACCGGTTTATCTGGCAGATACGAACGAACGCAGACCTGACGAAGAAGGGATTGAGACGAAATAGGAATCGCTGCCATATAAAGCTGACGAGGAACGAACGCAGACCTGACGAAGAAGGGATTGAGACAGACCGTTCTTCCACTGATAGTGCGACTGATACGGAACGAACGCAGACCTGACGAAGAAGGGATTGAGACGTTTGTACGCAGCTGGAATGACCTGCCTTGGACGAACGAACGCAGACCTGACGAAAAAGGGATTGAGACTAGTAACCGATTTCTGGGACTGGAGTGAAAATAAGAACGAACGCAGACCTGACGAAGAAGGGATTGAGACACATCTTGTTCATCTCACCCTCCTCTCTTCTCGGAACGAACGCAGACCTGACGAAGAAGGGATTGAGACGGAATAGGAGTCCCCATATCCATGGGTGGTGTGAACGAACGCAGACCTGACGAAGAAGGGATTGAGACATGGCTTGTATCCGCACTTTCTACAAACCCAAGGAACGAACGCAGACCTGTCGAAGAAGGGATTGAGACACATATTCACGCCCAAGTTGAGCAGAAATCAAAGAACGAACGCAGACCTGACGAAGAAGGGATTGAGACGGTTGTCCATTGACCGCGATGGTCCATAATTACGAACGAACGCAGACCTGACGAAGAAGGGATTGAGACCACTTATTCTGCTCATGCATCCCCTCATATCCAGAAAAGTTCAGCGAACTCCTACGATTGCGAAGGTCCCGGTGAAGGTGTGGTGGCCGTGGAGTAACTCCTGGAAGCTGCGCATCAGCGGCTTAAGATCCCGGGCGGGCCTGTTGGGGATGAGGTCGTATGGCAGGCAGCCTTGACGGTGTTGGCCCTCAACCCCGCGGTCGAGTGCGACGCTCCCCGGCCTCTCCGAGCAGGGTGAGCCACACGATGGCGAAGGTGCTGAGCGGAGTAGGCAGTCGCGACGCTCGGGGGTGGCAATGCGCGTCGAACTCAAGCCCCTGCCAAAACGCGAGTTCTTGGTGTCTCGGAAGCGGGTTTCGATCCCCCAGCGTTTCCCGTACCGGCGGAGCCGCGCCGGGTGTCGCTGTCCTGGATGGCGTTGGCGGCGCTCGATGCGCTACCGCGACGGATTGATGGTTGCGTGTGGGGCATCCGAGCCGACTCCATCACCCGGGCGGGTGGTCGCCGGCCGCCGCGACTACGAGGGTGAGTGCGCTGTCGCCAGCGAGACCCCGGACCCCCGGATGCTGGTGGGCTGCGGTTCCACGACCTGCGCCACGAGGCGACCAGCCGCCTGTTCGAGAGGGGCCTGAACCCGATGGAAGTCTCCGCCATCACCGGGCACAAGACCCTGCAAATGCTCAAGCGGTACACTCACCTGCGGGCCGAGGACCTGGTGGACCGGCTGGGATAGGGGGACGCGGCATGGTGACCAGCGAGGATGCTTGGGGAACCGTAAAGTGTATCCACTTCCTTTCAACTCCCCCATGGCGTGGGGCTGCGTGGAATAAATTGGGTACGATTGATTCCAACTCCCTCACGGCGTTTCCGCCGCGTGGATTGGCCCACCAATAACTCCTTGATCCCCCCCCTCCCCTCTCC
>ENA-ORDP01001120-ORDP01001120.1-marine-sediment-metagenome-genome-assembly--contig:-NODE-1120-length-15239-cov-4.018045_pt1 | contig 15239 bp, 12 predicted proteins | sample MGYA00248627_ERZ508539 | MGnify/ENA primary metagenome ERZ508539 (study PRJEB26208, sample SAMN05571518) | marine sediment metagenome | biome: deep sea; feature: Hydrothermal vent; material...
GATTATTATCTTACCGTTATTATTTCTGTTACCTGCATGGTTTCTGCAAGAGGCAAAAAACAGCAGGTTTAAACGTATAGTAAAAATCTTGATGCCGATTATGATAATAATTAATGTCTATTTATTAGTAGTATTTAATATTCATTCCGCTGAGGAGATTAATAATGGACGTTACCTGGTTTCTACTTTCAGGAAAATGGAAACTATCCGGCTGAATATTAAGGCGCATGCGGGCGAGGATGTCTACATTAACATTGATGCATCAGATTATATTGACAATGCGAGTGACAAAATTGAAAACGCCGGGACTGCACTTGCTGATTATGTTTATGCATATGAGCATTACCTTGCACACGACAGAAAGCCGGACAATGAAGTTGTCTATAAAATAGTGTCTGATAATAAAACGGTAGAAAAGTCTGCGATCGCTTATAGCGGTAACAATACCTTAATTGTAAGACAAAGCCACTGAGAAAAATTATTATTGCGGTTGTTTATCGAGTTCGTTTTGCAGGTGTAGGGAATGAGACTGTACCTACCCGCCGTTTTATGTTCTACCCGCTATTGATTGCCGACAATTATATCCGTTAATGAATACTATAATCGACCAGCGAACCATATGGTTACTTTTTGTTCAGAGAGTTGATCTTGACAATCAATAGGTTATATTTAATCCACTTGCGCCACAAAGAGATATCTTTAACTATACTATTCGTACGGCGATACCTTTATATATCATTAATTTTAATAGGTCATTAAATGCCAACAAAGATAGCGGACCTGGACATCGGTTTGGACAGGGATATTTTCCTACGTAACTTACTGCGCGAATTGTCGGGCACGCTCGAAGAGGTCGTTGGTTTCGACGAAGCCTCAGGTTTCATTAGTATCGTTGGACAACAAATTGCTGAGTGGATCAATCAGTCCTATCTGGATGCACTTGGACAGGAGAATCTAAGCTACGAACAGGTTGTTGACGTGTTGATTGATTTGAAACAACGGATCAGAGGGGGTTTTTATCTTAAGTCCGCAGACAAGGATAAAATTATCCTTGGCAATAATTGCTGTCCCTTTGGGGATAAGGTTTTAGAACGAAATTCACTGTGCATGATGACATCAAATATATTTGGCACGATCGTGGCTGAGAATCTTGGTTTTGCAAAAATATGCCTGCATAAGACCATTGCAAATGGGGATAAGGAATGTGAAATTACTGTATATCTCGAAGATAATGATGAAGCACGAATAGATTCAGGGAATGAGTATTTTGCTACGTAGATACAATGTGAGCTTGCTGTATGATAGATGATGGATTTCAAACAATTGCAAACGCCTTACCTGAAGCACTAATCCTTATCACAGACCAGCTTGAAATTATCTCTCTCAATAAGGCGGCTTTAGAAGTATTTGGCTGTGGTTCCGATTCTATTGTGGGAAAAAGACTTTCCGAAATAACGTCTAATCAAGAAGAAAATCTTTTAAAGCAGGCCAAGATGTGGTTTCGTTCACGCAAACCTGTGCCAGCTGTTTTGCATTGGGAACCTGGCAATTCGGTGCTTGGCAGCTGGTCCTGCCATGGTTTTTTAGTGAAACCGGTCAGGGACGATGAAACAGGTTATGCCATTATCCGTTGTATACCAGGTAAGAAGCCATCAAAGGACTTCATTGATTTAAATCGTGAGTACAGTAAACAGAGAGAGACGTTGCGGAAGCTACAAAAAAGTCGCGATGAGCTCTCGGCAGAGCATGAGAAAGCGCTAATCACGCTGGAGAGTATTGGCGATGCGGTCATTACAACAGATGCGAATGCAAAAATTGAATATCTAAATCCAGTCGCAGAGCAACTAACGGGCTGGAAAAGTGATGAAGTAGCGGGGAAAGAACTGTCAGAAATATTTAATATCATTAACGAGGTAACCCGCAAACCGGCGGTTGATCCTGTTTCACTCTGTTTAAAAGAGAACAGAATTGTTGGTCTGGCCAATCATACGGCGCTGATCAACCGTGATGGCAGGGAATACATCATAGAAGATTCAGCCGCACCAATACGCAATCGACGTGGCAAGATCATTGGTGCCGTGATGGTATTTCGCGACGTGACAGAGGATCGTCTTCTTCAGAGACAGTTAAGATATCTTGCGCAGCATGATACGTTAACAACTTTAAATAACCGGCACCATTTTGAACAGGAACTGGAAAAAGCAGTTCAGCTGGCGCACCGGGGGAATATCAATTTTGCCCTGCTTTATCTTGATCTGGACCAATTTAAAGTCATTAATGATACGGCTGGCCATAGTGTTGGTGATGAATTGCTAAGAGAAGTAGCCGAGATTTTTACAAAAAGAGTAAGAACCAGTGATGTTCTTGCCCGCTTAGGTGGTGATGAGTTTGGTATCTTGCTAAGCGATGCAGATACTGAGTCAGCCAGAGATGTCGCGACGGCGTTGCTCAGCGAGATGCAGGAGTATACGTTTGAAGGCCAGGGCAAACGGTATGATATTAGTACTAGCATCGGAATCTCGATCATTAACCAGGAAACGGCCTCTTCTGCAGAAGCATTGCGCCTGGCTGACGTTGCCTGTTACCTGGCAAAACGCGAGGGTCGAAATCGGTATCATGTTTATGCAGGTGACGATAGCCAGGAAATATCGGCAATGGGTGAACTAAGACTGGCAACAGGCATAAAGCAGGCACTATCCGATAACCGATTTGTTTTACACTATCAAACTATTAAAGCAATTCAGGAAGAGGAATCAACGCAGCATTTTGAAGTCTTATTGCGTCTCAATGGTGAGAATGGGGCAATAATTAGTCCTGCCATTTTTATTCCAACGGCCGAACGTTTTAATCTCATGGCAAAGATTGATAAGTGGGTAGTTGCTGAGGCAATCAGCATGCTCGCAAAAATGCAGAATGCAGGACACGATGTTGCATTCTCGATCAACCTGTCGGGCACATCCTTGGGAGATGAGGGGTTACAGGATTGCATTAAATCAAATATGGCTCAATATGCCCTTACAGAAGGCTCGTTGATATTTGAAGTAACCGAAACGGCGGCGGTATCGGTGGCTACGCTCGAACAGACTACTGAGTTTATGCAACACTTGCGTTCCAGGGGGTGTAAATTTTCATTAGATGATTTTGGCACTGGCTTTAGTTCATTTGCCTACCTTAAATATTTACCCGTTGATTATGTAAAGATTGATGCTACTTTTGTACGGGATATCCTCAAGGATCCCGTTGATCAGGCGATGGTGCGATCAATTAATCAAATAAGTCACTCACTCGGTAAGAAAACAGTCGCTGAGTTTGTAGAGTCGAAAGAGATTTTAGAACAGATAAGGCTTATTGGTGTTGATTACGCACAGGGTTACTATTTAGGTAAACCGAGTGAAAATTTAAGACTGAATTAAGTTGTTGTCTGTCCGGGTGAGCTTGTCTTAGCAATCGCACAATCGACAAAAGAGGATCAGGATGCTTTGCTGTATTTATCCAGCATAGTTTTGACTAGATTTAGAAGTCTTTCCTGAGTGAAGGGTTTTTGCAGCCAACCATTAGCGCCCTGATTTTTTGCCTTTTGTTTTTTATAGTCCTCGTCTTCTGTCGTGACCATTATAATAGGGATATCCTGGTAATGTTCCAGGCGTCTTAATTTGCTCACCAGGCTGATCCCCGTCATATTTGGCATATTGATATCGGTAAGCACCATATCAAACGTGCGTGAACGGGCCACTTCCATGGCGTTCACACCATCTTCGGCGATAATAACTTCATAGCCTCCGGCCTCGAGTATTCGCTTGACCATATTTCGAATTGAGCTTGAATCATCAACTGCCAGTATTGCCGCCATTTTCAACTCCCTGTAAATTATTCAAAAGCTGGGTATCAACAATATCGGCGGCGACAGGAAATACTTAATAAAGGCGAATCATGCGAAAACCTCACAATATATACGAAACGCAATTGGCCCTGGTTATAATGTTGAAAAATTTGGCGCACAACCGGAGCGAAGCGTAGGAAATCCTGCATGAACGCGCAGCGTTCAAAAGCAGTGCCGACAGAGTAAATACAGGCCATATTTTAGTGTTTTTTAAAATATGGCGCGCCCGACAGGAGTCGAACCTGTGACCTCCGCCTTCGGAGGGCGGCACTCTATCCAGCTGAGCTACGGGCGCTTTTGAGTGAGGTGCGTAGCTTACCGCTCCGCTTATAACGCGTCCATATATATAGTGTCTGGCATTTTACCGGCTAGCGTAAACAGGTATACTACGAAAAAGTTTAGGTGAATTCTGAAAAATATTCTAAAATATCAATATGTTAAGAGTTGAGGTGAATTGTGAGCACAAAAGATTCTGATTTTTATAGAACTCTAAGCCTGGTTTTAGGTGCAATATTTGTCTTTTTCATTATCATTGTTGTTGCGGCGATGGTCGTTACGGATTCCGGTGATTCCGCAAAGGCACCCGTCGATCCACGCGTTGCTGCGAAGACAGAGGCGCTGATTGCGCCAGTTGGTCAGGTCCAAACCGAAGCATCGGCCACGACGGCGACCGCCAGTGCTACCCCAGCGGCGAGTGGTGCTATCGATGGTGCCGCCGAGTACCAGAGCAAGTGTTTTGCCTGTCATGGTACCGGTGCAGCGGGTGCCCCAAAAGTGGGTGACAAGGTGGCCTGGAAGGCACGCATTGCGGCAGGGAATAGTGCCCTTTACACCAATGCGATTAAAGGCAAGGGTGCGATGCCTCCAAAAGGGGGCCATGCTAATCTAAGTGATGCTGTCATCAAGGCGATCGTGGATCACATGGTTAGTAAGAGTAAGTAAAGCCAGAATAAGTAAAGTAAGCGCAAGTTAGTCGAGAAAGGCCGCACACCATGTGGCCTTTTTTATGAATTATCGAATAACATCGAACGAAGTTGCGCCAGTTGCTGTTGCCCATGTTCAATGCGCTCCTCACCTTCTAGATCGCTATTCACCCCGCGTCGCTGGATACACGCTTCGGGCAGTTCCTCAATAAAACGACTTGGCTCGGTGGTTTCCACATTACCAAAGCGTTTTCGTTGCAAGGCGTACGATATGTTGAGCCTACGTTGCGCGCGAGTAAGGCCGACATAGGCCAGGCGACGTTCTTCTTCAATACTCTCTTCTTCAATGCTGTTTTTATGCGGGAGAATATTCTCTTCCATACCGACCAGATAAACGTTTGGAAATTCCAGACCTTTTGCGGCATGTAAGGTCATCAGGCTAACGCAGTTCGAATTGTTTTCATCATCGCGATCAAGTAAATCAATCAAGGTAAGCTTGCTAACGATTTCCGACAGGGTATTCGTGATGTTCCGGGTTGCGATACTTTTGATCATGCCAAGCAGGTCATTGACATTATTAATCTTACGCATGGCCTGTTCTTCGTCCGGCTGGGTATCGCGGAGCCAGCCCTCATAATCGAGATCAGATATCATTTTCATAAACAACGTCTCAGGGCTATCCGATTCAACCAGACGATTCATATTTGCCAGCCAGACTCGTAACTCAATAAATCGTTTATACGCACGTGGGGAAACGGCCTTTACGAGGTCATCGTGTTCGAGACTTTCGACCAGGCGTAGTTGTTGCTCCGAGGCAAACTGTACTAATTTTTGTATACTGTTTGTGCCTAACTCACGTCGTGGGGTATTGATAATCCTCAACAGGGCGGTGTCATCATCGGGGTTAGTGATAATGCGCAGATAGGCCATGACGTCCTTGATTTCGCTGTAGGCAAAAAAGGACAGGCCGCCACTTAAATAATAGGGAATGTTCTTTTCACGCAGTTGTAGTTCAAACAGGCGTGATTGATGGTTGCTGCGATAGAGGATGGCATAGTCACTAAATTGAGTTCGCTGCTGAAACATATGGTGGTGTAAGTCCGCCACAACCTGCTCGGCTTCCCGCTCATCATCCTGGCTACTCATCAGGGTAATAGGGTCGCCTGGACCTAACTGGCTCCACAGCTTTTTCTCAAAAACATGTGGATTATTAGCGATCAGCTGGTTTGCAGCATTCAGAATATTGCCTGTAGAACGATAATTTTGCTCAAGTTTAACCACCTCAAGTTCAGGATAATCTTTTTGCAATTGAATAAGGTTTTCGGGCCGCGCCCCACGCCATGAATAAATGGACTGATCGTCATCACCCACCACGGTAAAATTACTATGTGGACCATTTAACAGTTTTATAAATTCAAACTGACATAGATTCGTATCCTGGTATTCATCGACCAGTAAGTGGCGAATCATCACTTGCTGATCATGGCGGTAGGCGGGATCAGTTTTAAGTTTAATGACGGGTTTGAAAATAAGATCATCAAAATCAAAGGCGTTAAAGGTGGTCAAGGCCTCTTCGTATTTAGTGTAAACATTCACCGCAGTGACTGATACAGGATCGTTATGTTGTAGACGCAGGGCATCTTCTGCTGTCAGCAAATCCTGTTTCCAATTGCTGATCTTCCACTGTACTTTTTCACAAAGATGACCGGGGTCACCAAAGTCACGACGCATAATATCTTTGATTAATGAGAGGCTATCGCCAGCATCGTAGATGGTAAAGTTTTGCTTGCGCTCGTAGAGTGCGGTATTGGCACGAATCAGCTTCAGGCCAAGGGTGTGGAATGTTGATATGTGCACCGACTTTGCCGTTACTTTATCAAGTAGTTCTGCAACGCGTGCTTGCATTTCACGTGCAGCCTTATTGGTAAATGTTACGGCAATAATGCTGGCGGGATCATAAAGCTGCTGATTAATAAGATGGGCAATTTTCTGAGTCAGGACACGGGTTTTACCACTTCCAGCACCGGCCAGGACGAGTAAGGGGGAGGTGACGTGATGTACGGCCCGGTTCTGTTCTGGATTAAGTTGATTCGACATAAAGAGGCTATTGTAAAGTATATGATACTAATGTCGATCTTGACTTTTTTCTTATTCCTCAAATTCAGAAATGATCTCGACTGCATTGGGAACTTGCTGGCTTAAGTCCCACTCACCGGTAGTGATGGACAAAATCAGTCGATTGCAAACATAGTGCCGCTGTTTACGGGGTTTGTCTGCCAACTCGGAACGAAAATGGGTTACGCTGTTGTGGATCAAGGTTTCGATATCAAGCGTAAATTTTACTGCGCCAAAATCAGATTGTTGAGCTTGAATTGAGTGTGCCACGATGTCCTGTATTCGTCTGGATTTTTCAACGGTGGTCGTATTTGACTTGAGCCAGGCCTCTTTAGCGTGGTCTGCCGATTCAGCCAAATGCTTGAATTCACCAGCACAGTCGGTGAGCAGCGCAAATGTCATTTGCTCACGCAGGTAGACTTTGCCCACGGCGTGCATCGTGATTTGGGCCTGTTCATAGCCTAACGGGGGCATCGATTGTGTGGCGCGAAGAGCGGTCGTGGTTGCCAGGCAGAGCAGGATTGAGCCAATAACGGACACATGTTGGGTGGGTTTCATAAGCAGGATATTAATCTAATCGGACCGCACATAGAATGAGCTGGGCTGAAACGTGATCCACACCACAAAACAGGGCAATAACCTGACTTTTGCTATATGATGCAATGCTATCACAAAGAAAATTATAATTAGGCTATGGGAAAGTGGCTTTTTACCATACTAATAGTATGGGCTATATCATCGTCTGTCAGCGCCAATCTCTTCCATGACAGCAATCTGGACTGGAAGACCATTGAGACGAAACATTTCTTCATCCACTTTCATGATGGCGAAGAGCAAATTGTTCGTCATTTTATTCCCACTGCAAACAAGATACATGACGAAGTCACCCGCTATCTGAATTGGGTACCGGTGGACAAGGTGGATATTGTCCTGACCGACGAGTTTGATTCCTCGAATGGTTTTGCCACCGTCTTTCCTCGTACTAACACTAATGTATTTTTATCGGCACCGGATGGCCTGAACAGCCTTGAAGACCACAACGGCTGGTTAGAGATGGTGTTCCGTCACGAGTATATCCATATTGTTCACCTCGACAAGGCACGTGGTGCCCCTCTCTATGTGAGAAAGGTACTTGGCCGTGAAGGCCTGTTTATTCCAACGGTTTTTCCAAACGCTTTTCAGCCTGCCTGGTTTATTGAAGGGCTTGCTACTTATGGCGAAACAAATCGCAAACTGGGGATCGGCCGGGGGCAAAGCAGCTACTACAATATGCTGATGCGCGCAGAGGTAGTGGGTGGTATTAAGGAATTGCGGCGGATTAACCAACCGATCGGTTCCTGGCCAGGCGGCACGATTCGTTATATCTATGGTGTTAATTATCATAATTTTATTCGTGATAAATACGGCGACAAAAAGATCCGCGCGATGGTGGAGGGTATGTCAGATAACTTTGTCCCGTATCGTATCGATTCAAATACCAGAAACACGTTTGGTAAAGATCTTGATGGCATGTGGGCAGACTTCAATACTTATTTACATGAGAAACACGATCCTGTTCTTGAAAAAATTAAAAAAGAGGGGCTCGTTGTTGGCCAGGCATTGAGCCAACGCGGTTACAGTGCAGAGTCATTGCGGGTACTGGGCGATCAGGCTTTTTATGTTTCCTTTAATGGTCGCAGTCACCCTGCGCTGATGCGATCTGTCGCGGGGGAACCGGCAGAGAAAATCAGGAATGTCAATTTTGGCGCTCGACTTGATGTTCACAAAGACAAAGGTATTCTTATTACCCAGCCTGAGGTGTGCCGGAATGCGCGTATGTATTACGATATTTATCGGGTGGATACCGACGGTAGTAATTATACCCGTCTGACCGATTGTGCCCGTTATCGTCAGGCGGTCTGGTCGAACAAGGGCGACCGGATCTTTGCTGTTCATAATAAACTTGGAATTAACAGCCTGCATGTACTTGATGAAGACGCGAAGTTTATAGAAAAGATCTGGGTGGGTGATGAAGGCCAACAAATTGGCCAAATGAGTTATTCGCCGGTGGAGGATAAAATTGTTGCCAGCGTTTGGCGTAAAAATTTGGGCTGGAATTTAGAGCTCTTCAATATTGCCACACGGCGATGGTCTTCTCTAACACGTGATGAGCATATTCAAAGTTATCCCGTATTTTCAGAAGATGGTCATTCCGTTATTTACACCGCCGATGACGATGGGATCTATAATATTTATCGATTAAAGCTTTCCAGCCGTAGTAAGACAAAACTTACGAATGTTCCTGGCGGTGCTTTTTACCCTGGCTTAACGAGTAGCGGCCTATACTATTTGGGTTATCAGCCAGAGGGTTACGACTTGTTCCATATCGCGGAACCCGCCGGATCCGATCTATCCACCGTAGAACTGGTGGCTATTAAAGATGAATCTCCCGTGGTAACAATACCTGAGCCGAGCGAGGAGCAAAAAGACTATTCAGAGCCAGCGCTGGTCGCGGAAGAATATTCTCCATGGCGAAGTGTGACACCTACATGGTGGTTGCCGTATTTTCTGGTGGATGATCAACGCACTGAAATAGGCGCGCAAACATTTGGTAGCGATGCCTTATCTCGCCATTCATATTCGATTTTAATGGCCTACGATTTTGAGAATGACTGGCTGACCGGTAACTTTGATTACTTCTATGATGGTTTTTGGCCTGTCCTGCATTTTGGCCTTTCACGAGAAACCGATCTGTTTCTTGACGGCAATGATGACCCCGCGCGGATTCGCGCAGAAAAACAGGTATTGTTAGAGGCTATTGTCCCTTTTAGTTCCGTTGACAGTCGTTTATTTGTTCATACCGCTGTTTCAACTAAAAGAAATGAAGATGTCTGGACCGCACCTGCAATAACTGCTGCAGCTGATACGCGAGACGATTTTGTCGGGCTTGGTTTGCGCTATATTTCAGCGTTAAGGTATCCCTTGTCAGTAAGTCGAAGTGAGGGGCGTGAGATACGTCTGATCTATGAAGACACGGATGCCATAGGCAATAGCGATAACAAGGGCCAGGTTCTGGTTAGTGAATGGCGAGAATTCCTGCATATTGCGAAGGAACATGTGTTCGCACTGCGTTTGGTCGAGGCACGGGGTAAGAAAAATTCATTGCCTTTTCGGTTGGGTGGCAATCAGTCTGATAATCCCTTTGCTTTTGGAGCTGGTGGCATCGCTCCAATTTTTGATGAAAGAGATTATTCGCTTCGTGGTTATGATGAAGGTCAGGCCCAACTGATTGGCAGGAACATGCGCCTGTTTTCAGCCGAGTATCGTTTCCCGATATGGCGAATTGAACACGGCTGGATGTCACCACCGTTTGGTTTTAACCAGATTCACGGCACCCTTTTTTATGATACGGGTGGTGTTTGGTCGAATGCAGAATCAAAGCCTGCGAACTATTATGATAGTGTGGGTTTTGAATTAAACACCGAGGTAGATTTGCTCTACGATTTCCGGCTCAATGTTGTTCTAGGTTTTGCCACGGGACTGGACGAAACGATTGGCAGAGATAAAGTCTACTTACGTATCGGTAGCCAGTTTTAAGCAAGTCGTAGTAGGCTTTTAAATCGTTGGTGTTCATCAAAGCACAACTCAAAATAGCCGGTAATACCCGCGACTGTAACAAACTCGCGCAAGTGCTGCGCAGGAAATTCAACGCGTTTACCATCATCACTCACGACTGAGACTGATTTTGCCTGTCCGGAATAATAATTGAGATAATCTTCTGAGGTTATCTGCAGTTTGAAACGTACACAGTTCATTTTTTAATTATTCGACAGCCAGTTTAGCTTGTAACACGTTGTTGTGAAAAGGCATCGATCACTTGTTGGCGTGCCATCCTGGCCAGCTCCGCACGGTCATGGCCCTCGGTTGAAATCGGGGGACAAAAGTTGATATGCACCTCTGTTTTAGCACGTTTCATAACCCGGTATAAAGTCCTTAGCAGGTTGTCATCGTCAACATAGGCCGCGTCTCTGTCGAGTTCGCCATTGCGTATATAACGAATGGCGACGGTTTGAATCAGTGTGTTGCTATCGATAGCCGCCTGAAACAGACCGGAATGAAACTTTCTCGGCATCTTATCGTGCGTGGTGGTGCCTTCAGGAAAGACCATCACCGAGCGACCACCTTTGAGTGCCTCGCTAATCAGTTCGATAACACGAGCAACCAGACTGCTTTTGCCCCGTTTGATAAAGATCGTACCGACCGCAGATGCGATGTAGCCAATAACCGGCCAGTAACGAACCGCATTTTTTGAGATGAAATTTAATTGGGTAATGGACAGAACCACCAGAATGTCCAGGAAGGAAATATGGTTGCCGACATAAAAGGCGGGTTGTTTCGGCGGTGAGCCATATTGATAGATGCGAAGTCCAAGATATCGACTCAGACGAAGTATCCACCAATTTGTCAGGGCTTGCCCCGTTGCGGTGATACACCAATCTCTGCCAAGCGTGATGCGAAGCAAGATGATCATGACAACGGATAATAATATATGTGCGACCAAAAATACGCCGCGCAGGACGGAGCGGATGGGATTGTAAAAACGGGAATGTTGATTAAGCTGCGTCAAAAATAGTTTCAAAAAATAGTTTCGAAGATTTAATATATTCTAAATAGCTGTTCTTATTTTGAATACCCTTTGTTTTTATTTTGTAGGAGCGGGCTCAGACTGCGATGACGTCTATATTTGTCGTACCATCGTGGTCTGAGCCCGCTCCTACATAAATCTGTCCGGTAATTTACCCTTATTTAACGAAATAAATTTGCTTTATAATACATGGCCGACAATCGTTATGACATAGAAGATGGGTTCAGAGAACCATAATTTGGCGTCTGGCGATCCAGCCGTCGGTAGCTGATGGCCTCGGTTAATATTTTGGGGGTAATCGATTTATTTTGTCCGATATCGGCAATGGTACGGGCCAGACGCAAGATACGATGATAGGCGCGGGCCGACAAACCGAGTCGCTGGCTGGCCTGTTCCAACAATATCTGACATTGCTGATCCAGTACACATACTTCTTTTAAGTCCTGATTACTGAGCATCGAGTTTGGTTTTTGGCTGCGCTGTATCTGAATATCCCGCGCGATACGAACCCGTTGTGCGACCTGTTCACTGCTTTCCTCATCTTGATGTGACGTTTGTAGCCGACTAAAAGGGATACTGGGTACATCCACATGCATGTCGATACGATCGAGCAGTGGCCCGGAGATACGTGTTTTATAGCGATGTACCTGCTCGGAGGTACAATGGCACTGGCCATTGGGGTGGCCATGGTAGCCACATGGACAAGGGTTCATCGCCGCAATAAGTTGGAAACGTGCCGGAAACTCGGCCTGTCGTGCGGCACGTGAAATCGTGATACGCCCGGACTCGATGGGTTCACGCAGCACTTCAAGCACCCGCCGATTAAATTCAGGTAGCTCATCCAGAAATAAAACCCCGTGATGGGCCAGACTGATTTCACCTGGCCGTGGATAGGAACCACCGCCCACCAGTGCAACACCGGACGCCGTATGGTGTGGGGATCGAAAAGGCCGCTGCATCCACTGGTCGTAATTAAATCCATGATGACTAATCGAATAAATGGCAGCAGACTCTAATGCTTCCTGTTCCGACATCCCGGGAAGGATGCTGGTCAGTCGCGATGCCAGCATGGTTTTACCCGTTCCCGGTGGGCCAATAAATAAAAGGCTGTGGTTGCCCGCGGCGGCAATTTCCAGTGCACGTTTGGCGTGATGTTGTTCGTGCACATCTTTGAGATCTATATCCCTTTTAATGACAGCGTGCTCTTTTGCGACGAAGGTTTCGAAGTCCAGTAGCGCCTGGCCACTCAAGTGGCCACAGATCTCGAGCAGGTGATTGATCGCGAGGATGCGGATGCCGCTGACCAGTTTCGCCTCCGACAAATTTGCTTTTGGGATAACCAGTATCCGATTCTTATCACGAAGTTGCATCGCGGCGGCGATGACGCCCTTGATGGGGCGCAATTGGCCACTGAGTGCTAACTCCCCGAGAAACTCATATTGATTTAATTTGTCCGAGGGAAGTTGCCCGGATGCCGCAAGCACGCCAATGGCGATGGCGAGGTCAAATCGTCCGCCGCCTTTCGGAAGGTCGGCAGGGGCAAGATTGATAGTGATGCGCCGGGTTGGAAATTCAAGTTGAGAATTGAGGATAGCGGCCCGAACCCGCTCCTTGCTTTCTTTTACCTCCGTTTCGGCCAGCCCGACGATATTGACCCTGGGCAAGCCCCCGGACAAATGAATCTCAACGTTAACGGGCAGGGCATCAATGCCCGATTGGGCGCGGGTGAAAACATTCGCCAATGACATAACGGGATTCCTTTCCTGTTGGCTCTGATTAGCACCACAGCATCCGTGTGTGTAGTGTATTTATATCGTAAGCGGGCAGTGTAATTGACCCAACCCAGCTTTGCTGTAGGAAGGGGATGATGTGTCGATAGGGAATTTCCTACAGGTTAAAAAACAACCAAAGCAATTAGCTTTCAAGCTCGGCAAGTCGTGCCTCCAGTTGCTTAAGTTGCTCGCGTGTCTTTTCCAGCACTGCACGTTGGACATCAAACTCGTCGCGGGTAATCAGGTCCATTTTTTTCAGTGCGGCACTGAGACTGGTTTTTAGGGTGTTATTGACATCATTTCGCAAGGCGTCGGCGCCCTGCGGTAACTTTTTCAGGATCTCATTAACCAGAGTATCAATAGGGTTTATGCTCATTATTTGTGCCCCAATAGTGTGCGTTTGTTGAAGAATTTTCATGATCAGGCTGTTATCATTGCCGAAATTTTAGGTATCTAACTTTGCTAGAGGGTGTTTTAACCGGATGTCCTTATTAACAGCTTATTCATTATAACGCATGAATTGAAGGAGTCTTTGCATGCAACATCAAATAATAAAATCATCTTTAATGGGTGTGGGTTTGATCGGACTGGTCGGCATGACACAAGCGGCAGAGCTGACCGCCAACGCCGGTGTCACCAGTAATTATGTCTTCCGTGGTTTAACCCAGACGGACGATGGTATTGCCCCGCAGGGTGGTATCGATTATGTCCATGAGATAGGTTTTTATGCCGGTGCCTGGGCCTCGAATGTAGAAGATAGTACGGTCGGCGATAAAGGTTACGAGACCGATCTGTATGCGGGCTACAATTTCAAGCTAAACGAAAATGTAATGTTTGATGTCGGTTATATCGCTTACCTGTATTCCAGCACGGCAACGTTCGACGATGCCGATGAGATCTATTTTGGTGCCTCATTTAAGGATGTATCGCTGACCTACTATGTCGGTAATCGAGACGTCGGCGCGGATTATACCTACATTGATCTGAAATACTCGATGGAGCTTTCTAATGACTTTAACCTGCATTTGCATTACGGCAATATGGCCGATGATGCTGCGGGTGGCGATTATGAAGATATCGCCGTCGGCGTGAGCAAGGATGTTGCTGGTTTTGATGTTGGTCTGACGGTTACCACGGTTGATCATGATACACCTGCGCTTGAAGACGATAAGGTCTTCATCACCGTCACCAAGATATTCAACCTGATGTGATCTTGTCAGGACATAGTTATGCAAAAAGCCCGTGAAAACGGGCTTTTTTTTGTACAGATTACTATAAGTAGGTCTTTCTGGTACTTCGATATTCAGCCGGTCTTGTGGAATCAGCGGCGCATCAATTTGGTGCGCTGCACCGTTTCAGCCCGCCCTCGAGCGCACGTATTTGGTGCAATTTATGGCGAGCTGGCTCACAACATATTGTATTTAAACGATATTTTTATTGGCACGCTCGATGCAAACACTCTGTTGAGGAAATTAGTAAATCTAACTCTAACCTTTAAAATAATAATGGAGAGAACAATGAAATTATCAAAAAAGCTATTGGCATGCACGGTGCTGGCTGCCTCAACAGGCCTGAGCCCAGCCGCCATGGCGGAATCACCGCTGACCGGCAATATTGGCTTCACAAATAACTACATCTGGCGTGGTGTGACCCAGACGAGCGATGACTCAGCTATTTCGGGTGGTATCGATTATGTGCATGAGTCAGGTTTTTATGTAGGTACCTGGATCTCCAGTCTTGGTGGTGGTAATCAGTATGAGCAGGATATCTATGGCGGTTATGGTTTTGACGCCGGTCCTGTTAGTCTTGACGTAGGTTATATATTTTATCGTTACCAAATTGACAATACTACTCCTGCGCCGCAACTTGATTTCGAAGAATTGTATGTTAACGGCGGATGGAAAATGATGTCATTCGGCGCTGCT
>ENA-ORDP01001121-ORDP01001121.1-marine-sediment-metagenome-genome-assembly--contig:-NODE-1121-length-15232-cov-7.118996_pt1 | contig 15232 bp, 16 predicted proteins | sample MGYA00248627_ERZ508539 | MGnify/ENA primary metagenome ERZ508539 (study PRJEB26208, sample SAMN05571518) | marine sediment metagenome | biome: deep sea; feature: Hydrothermal vent; material...
GATGATCAGGGCGGCGTGTTGTTCTGGTCTTCTGTTGTGCGTATGGCTGGATGCGCTTCTTAGCTGTCTCGGCCTCTGCCTAAGTAACCAGGCCCTGCCGAAAAATAAACTTGCCCATCAAAGGAACGGCAAAAGAATATTTTCCATGCCTGTTTTTAAAAATAAGTCCTTGCTCGCTTAGCGCCACAAGTATTTGATGAACATGGCTATTACTAAACGGTTTCGAAAGCATTTTCTGCGAGACCTCTACAGCTTCTTGAACCGTGAATTCATCGTCACAACTATTTAGAGTAGCAATTACTGATAACAATTCTCGCTGTCTATCTGTAGCACGAGACCAACGCCCTGCAAAAAAGTCTGTATCCAACTTTTGCTCTATCTCTTCGACTGGTACTGATGCCCGTTCTCCTTTATCAATTTTCTGCATGAAAGCATCGTAAACCTCTCGACAAATAAATTGAATGAAATATGGATATCCTCCAGACATATCAATTATTGTCTGAATCGACTCATCGCTTAATTTTACTGGGCAATTCTCATCTTTAATTGGCTTGTGAATCGCCTCTCTACTTTCCTCTGGCTCTAAACTTTTTAGAAACACAACTCTAAACATTCTTTCTGAGAATGTTCTGGCTTCAACAAGCTTTGGAAATAATGTTGGCAACCCGGTGAGAACTAACATCAGCGGCATTCCCTGCCTTTGTAGTGATTGAAAGGTATCCAACAACAATGCAAGTGGGAATTGCTCCTTTTGTGCCTGATTGGATAGATTTTGAGCTTCATCATAAGCAAATATTATACCTTTAGGCTGATGGGCAGAAGAAAGAACACGCCATGCAGTTTCTAGTACCCTTTTGAGCTTATCTAAGGCAAGACCAGGCGTGGACTTATAAATTTCAAGCAACGTGTGATAATTGAGGGTGTATTCAATCTTTTCTACACCACCACTAAAACCCAGTTTTTGAACTTCGCTAGTCTCAATCACAACGCCGGACGTGATAATAGAAAGATCTGTACAAAGCCGAATGGCAATATTATCTTCATTTACACTTGCGGACTCAGAAAGGTCGGTTCCAACCCACAGCCAACCCTGATTGATTGCTTCAGGCTTAAATGTTTCTAGCAATACTGTTTTACCTACGCCTCGCAAGCCGGTGAGTACCATATTCTCAAGGATGCGTTCTTGGGTCAGCAGCCGTAAAAACTCTTTACGCTCGTCTTGTCGTCCAGCGAGGTAAGGTGGGGTATGCCCTGCACCAGGGCGAAACGGGTTCTTGAAATCAGGCATAAGCAGACTCGGTAAATATAGTATGATGTCTAAATGTAGTACATATGCTATATTTAGTCAATTGACTAATAGTAGCTAAATATCACTATAAGCCATTGTTATTGTGTGTATAACATGCCTGGATGGGTTCTAAGACAGCTATCTTGCTTGTTTGGCTGATCTGGGTTAGGAATCTTTCCGTCCTAACTTAGACTTCGCATCTTTGCCATCAGATAGTGCTCTGTGTTGATTGGGCAGGGGTCATGGATCATCCGTTATCAATCGTTGCATAAGTATTTGCATCATAGCCCCCTCTCCCCCTGGGAGAGGGTTGGGGTGAGGGGATAAAATACATGCGAATACTTATGCAACGATTGATATGTCAGATCCTGATGTAGGTCCAGCCTTCGTGCTGGCGTTTGAGCACTTCGCCGAGGGCGGAACGCACCACAGTGGCCTTGGGGATCAAATCCAGTTTGATACCTTTTGTGGCCCGCAGGCGTTTGATTGCCTGGGCACAGGCGGTGACATACAGGTTGTCATAGCGATTTTGTAGTTTCTGCAGGCGCTGGGCCGGGCCGGAACGGGTTTTGTCCACCAGCTCCAGTCCGGGACCATTGGTGAGAATCTCGACAAAAACCTTTTTGCCGTCTTCCCGGCTGGCTTTTAACAGGTGCTCGGTTTCATCCAGCATGATATTCAGCCGGTATTTGTCGTTGGTGCTGACATGGAACATAATCTTGCGCGTTGCATTGGCTTTGGCGGTCTGGGCCGGCTGCACGACACGCGCCAGATCCAGCAGACTGTCCTGTGGGATCATCTGCTGATGGCCGAACCAGCCCAGCAGGGAGCCAACCAGCAACAGACTGGCGGCGGCCATGCTACGCAGGAACCAGGGGCGGGTCTGGCTGCGCAGCGGGGCCTGGTAATTTGCCGGTGGCTCGACCGACTGATAGGTCAGCTTGATCAGATCATGGGTTTTCTGTAATTCACAGGCGCGCTTGCGCAGGGTCTCATCGTGTCGGAACGCTTCGAAAATCTGCTTCTTTTCGGCAAGATCCGCTTCGTTGTCAATAAACGCGTTCACACGTTCATCGGAAAAATCATTACTCATTTTACTCTCCGCAGAAGGGTTGCATTGTATTCAGTGTTACCGGGATTCTGAAACAGTTTGCCAGCCAGCGATTTACGGGCGCGACAGATCCGGCTCATCACGGTGCCGATAGGGATTTCAAGCACATCGGATACTTCGGAATAAGTCAGACCCTCCAGATCGATCAGCGTCAGCACCTGACGTTGTCCCTGAGGCAGCTCCGCCACCGCCGAGTGAACAAAGGTGTTTATCTGATATTGTTCATGCAGCGTTTCCGGCGTGTGTTCATCGGTGAAAATATAGTCGTCGATATTTTCCATCACCCGGTTGCGTGACAGGTGATTACGCCAGGTATTGATCAGGATGCGGAAGGCCCAGTTATCAAACTGCTCGATGTTTTTGAGTTGGTTTTCACTTTTGAAGGCCTTGGTCAGCGTTTCCTGTACCAGATCATCTGCAAGATCACGCCGATGACACCATGAATAGGCAAGCCGGAATAACCGTGGGCGGATATTTTCCAGCCTGGAGATAAATTCCCGATTCTTACCAAACAGTTTGAGATAGGTCATAGTTTTAACTTCTTTTGTTTTTGTGTGGATGCCGTTTCGCCGAGTACAGGCAACCATATTAACGATAACTAATGTGCTGCAATTTTCCCTGTCCTAACTATATAAAACACAGCAGCCCTCGAATTATTCCCTCAGACTCCTGTTTTGTTTATTCGCTGACAGGGATCAAAATATATTTAACATGGATGGAATAAAAATAACACCTGCCGTGTTTGTATTTTTTAACAGGACTAATACCTGGTGTTAAACAGCAGCATGCTGCTGGCATGAACGTCCTTTATAAGTTCTTTCTAATTTAGAACAAAAGTTTTGTACGAGGACGTGCGTATTTTTCTTGAGTACGAGTGTGGCGGGAAAGCAAAAGACATCATGGTTTTTGTTTTTATAAGAGAAAATTCCAAAGCGGGATAAAAATTCCAAAGCGGGATAAATAATTAATATTTTTTAAACTAACGGTGGGAGGAATCCATGACCTCAATTAAATTGAAAGCATTCGCAGTATATGCTGTGCTTTTTATATCTTTATTTGGCTTTGCCACATCATCCATGGCAGAAAAAGTGTTTGCTGAGCACAAAGTGGTATTGCAAATCAGCGATCCCAATCCTTTCAAACAGAAACTGGTGCTGAATGTGGCTCATAATATTCTGAAGTATTACGGCCCGGATCTGGTTGACGTTGAAATCGTGGCCTTTGGTCCCGGTCTGCGTTTGCTGTTCAAGAACAATGTGTACAAGACTCGCATTCAAAGTCTGGTAGATAGCGGTGTCCGTTTTAGCGCCTGTTCTAATACGATCAAGAATATGACCAAAAAACTGGGGCATGCGCCGGCTCTTAATCCCAATGCAGTCAGGGTGGATGCGGGTGTCGTACGGATCCTGAAGTTGACGAAAGAAGGCTATACCTTGATCAAACCGTGATGCGTCATGCGCGAAAGAATGACAGCTAATTTTTTAGGGGAGTAGTGAATGAAGACTAATCATAAATTAATACTGGCCTTGACATGTGCCGCAGGATTGTTGGCGAGCAGTGGTGAGGCTTTAGCCATTAACTGGTTGAAAATGCAGGGCACCGAGCCGCCAGGCACATCCGGGCGGGCGCGGGTCTGGGGCTTTATCCAGCCAGAATACCAGCAGACGGACGGGACCAAACTTCAGGCGGGTCCCTGGAAGGGCCAGAATGCGGCATTCAATATGTCGCGGCCTGATTTGAAGAGTGACTCGGGTTTCAATCTTATACGCGCTCGTATCGGCGTGCGTGGCACCGGTTTTCCGCTGGACAGCGATGTGAACTATTTTTTCCTGGCGGAATTCGGCAACAACGGTATCACCCATCAAGGTGGTGGTAGCGTCAAACTGACGGACGCCAGTGTGACCCTCAATGAAATCAAGGGGGCGCGGATTCGTGTTGGCACGTTCAAGACGCCGGGAAGTGAAGAAGCGTTAATGGCCATTCATGTATTTAATTATGTCAATTTTTCTAACGGTACTAACCAGTTGTTGCTGGAGCGGTATTTCAATGGAGATGGTTCCAGCGCCAAAACAAGCCTTGCCAGTATCAATAAACCCAACGGACCCGTCAGCGCTTTCCGCGATACAGGGATCCAGGTGTTCGACTGGTTTACCATCGGCAATTGGGAACATACCTACGCGCTCATGGTAGGCAATGGTAACGGCATTACCCGTAATGATAATGACGGTAACCGGGAAGTCTACGCTTACTGGGCCTCGGAATTACTGTTTACGGGCGCCACCCCGTTTCCCTCCGGCAGTCACCTGGCGCCACCCTCGTGGTCCGCTGATCATCAGGGTCCGCGTGGCGTCCGTTATCAGAGTCTGAAACTGTATGGTTGGTACCAGGGCGGCAAACGCACCCTCACTACAGCTGGAGATGGTGCAGGTGTCTATGATCGTACCCGCCAGGGTGTCGGGTTCACCCTGCTCAGGGGCAAGGTGCGTGCTGGGGCGGAGTATTTTGTGGCCAAGGGCATGATTTTCAATGGCACCGATGGCGGCGCAGTGGCTGGATCGCATAATAATGCGAAAACTGCCTTTGCCGATTTCAATGTAACAACCAACGGTGAGGCCAATAGCTGGTATCTGGATTTTGGTTATCTGATTCATCCTAAATTGGAACTTGATATTCGCTACGATACCCTGAACCGTGACACCAACATCAGCAAGGCTGAGCGCAAGTTTGATACTTTGACGCTGGGTGCGCAGTACTTCTTTAACAAGAAGAGCCGGCTCATAGTCAACTATGAAATGCGCAATGCCAGTGCGCCGAATCTGCCTGGTTCAGCTGCGCCTAACAAGATCCTGGATGGCATGGATAACCGGGTATCGGCGCAATTGCTGATCATTTTCTAATCTTTACATCTTTAGGTAACCTTGCCCCGGCCTAGTGCCGGGGTTTTTTTATTCATCTAAGAGTAAATTTGTCTTTATATCTCGTTGACTTGTAACTATCATTATCCACCTTGACAGTTATGGTTGCGGCCTGTGTCAGTAATATTCTTCCCCATCAGATTTAGATTCATGTAAGCGTTATGATCAAGGCAGGCATAGTGGGCGGTACCGGTTACACGGGCGTGGAATTATTGCGTTTGCTGACCGCACATCCCGAGGTAAGGCTTGAGGTCATTACCTCCCGTTCCGGGCAAGGCATGGCGGTGGCCGAGATGTACCCCCATCTGCGCGACCATGTTGATCTGTGCTTTAGCGCGCCGGATATGGCGGTGCTCAAGGCTTGTGAGGTGGTGTTCTTCGCTACGCCCAATGGGACTGCCATGACCATGGCGACCGAATTGCTGGAGGCGGGTGTCAGGGTCATCGATTTAGCGGCCGATTTTCGCCTTCAGGATGCCCAGGAATGGGCGACCTGGTATGGCCAGCCCCATGCCTGTCCCGAATTAATAGCTGAGGCGGTCTATGGTCTGCCCGAAGTCAATCGTGACCTCATCCGCGCCGCACGTCTGGTGGCCAACCCCGGGTGCTATCCGACCGCAGTGCAGCTGGCGCTGCTGCCGCTGATTGAAAACGGGCTGGTGGACACGTCCACCCTGATTGCCGACGCCAAGTCCGGCGTGAGCGGTGCCGGGCGCAAGGCGAGTGTGGCAAGCTTGCTGGGCGAGGCGAGTGAAAATTTCAAGGCCTATGCGGTGTCGGGACACCGGCATTTACCGGAAATTCGCCAGACGCTACAGCAGGCCAGTACTGAAAAAATAGGTCTGACCTTTGTCCCCCATTTAACGCCCATGATTCGCGGCATTCATGCGACCTGTTATGCTATGCTGAAATCGGCAGAAGTGGATTTACAGACCGTGTTTGAAACGCGCTATGCGAACGAGTCCTTTGTGGACGTCCTGCCCGCCGGTTCCCATCCCGAGACCCGTAGCGTACGCGGGGCTAATACCTGCCGGATTGCCATTCATCGCCCCCAGGACGGCAATACGGCAGTGGTGTTGTCCGTAATTGATAACCTCGTCAGGGGGGCGGCCGGTCAGGCGGTGCATAATATGAATATTATGTTTGGTTTCGCCGAGGACTGCGGCTTGCAGGGCATTCCCCTGATACCTTGAGCCTGACTGTCTGTATGGACGGGTTTTATCCGATGTAAATTTTTTCAGGAGCGTATTTCCGTTTAGTCTATGAATCTTGTTGTAAAACCACACCGCCCCTGGCTGACCCGAATGTTGCTGGGGCTGGGGATTATTGCTCTGCTTGTTGGCGGCTGGACTCTGTTTGACTATGGCCGCTATCTGGCGGGGTATAACCGTGCCGAATGTGCGGATGAACGGCAGACGTTGTTAGCGGTCAGAAAGAAACTGGAGCAGGATGTTGATAGTTTGCGCGAGCAGAAAGCACTGCTTGAACGGGCGGCGCAGATCGAGCAAGAAGCCTATAGTGAGCTGGATACGACTCTCAAGGAGTTACAGGGCGAAATTCTGGAATTAAAGGAAGAACTGGCTTTTTACCGTGGCATTGTGTCGCCTCAGGATGCCTCCAGCGGTCTCCATTTGCAGCGTTTCAAGATCGAGTCCAATGGAGAGCCTCACCGTTATCGCTATAAATTGGTATTAACCCAGGTATTGAAAAATGACCGTATGGCGACGGGCAAGGTTCGGCTGAGCATTGATGGTATGATGCACAATCAGCCGAAGACATTGACACTGAAAGCACTAAGCGAGAAACGGGTCAACGAACTGAATTACCGGTTCAAGTATTTTCAGAAACTGGAAGGTAATCTGAAGATACCTCGGGGCTTCACGCCTTTTCGGGTCAAGGTGCAGATTATTCCTCACAACCGGAAACGAAACAGCATAGAGAAGACCATAAACTGGAGTGGGCAGAATCATGTTAGGAATGAAAAAGAAACCGAAACAGACGGCGCAAATTGACTCGCTCATCGGCCAGAACACCGAGATTCGCGGCGACGTCATTTTCAGCGGCGGGTTGCATGTCGATGGGACGGTGAAAGGCAGTGTGATCGCAGAACAGGGCAATGACTCCCTTTTGACGCTGAGTGAGCGTGGCACCATCGAGGGCGAGGTCAAGGTGCCGAATGTGGTGATCAACGGCAAGGTGATCGGCGATGTCTATGCCCTGGCGCATATCGAACTGGCCGCTGAGGCTCGCATTAATGGCAATGTTTACTATAGTCTGATTGAGATGGCCATGGGCGCCGAAGTTAATGGTAATCTGGTGCACAAGGTGGATGAATCCGTAGTCTCACTGAAGGGCGGCGTCCAGAAACAGGCGAAGGAAAAAACGGTCGGTGAATCAGTATCTTGACTAACACATGATGATATCAGATAATAAAACTTGGCTTGTTCCCCGCAGGCGCAACGATTGTCTGGGTTTATTTAGTAATGGGAGATGTGTGAAATGACAGCGGCGACTGACAGCGAAAGCCTGGTAGTTTTTACGAAAGCTGCGGCCAACAAGGTAAAAAACCTGATTGCCGAAGAAGGTAACGATAATCTAATGCTGCGCGTATTTATTACGGGTGGTGGTTGTTCCGGCTTCCAGTACGGGTTTACCTTTGATGAAAATATCCAGGATGGCGACACCGAGGTAGAAAATTGCGGCGTGAGACTGCTGATTGATCCCATGAGTTTCCAGTATCTGAGCGGGGCGGAAGTGGACTACAAAGAAAGCCTGGAAGGCTCCCAGTTCGTCATCAATAATCCCAATGCCAGCACCACCTGTGGTTGCGGATCGTCCTTTTCCGTATGATCTGAGCGACTGTCTCGCCGGTTATTGAAAAGCGCGGTTTTACCGCGTTTTTTTTGTGTACAAAGCGCTGCTCTGCAGGGCACGTTGAGAGCGAAGTTTGCTATTCTTAGGCCTGATGCCAAAAATACGGAGTCTGCCATGAACGAATATCTGCCCGGTTTGGCCGGCGTGCCTGCGACCCAGTCAAATATCTCTGATATTGATGGCGAAAACGGCATACTTTTCTATCGCGGTTATCCGATTGAGGAACTGGCCGAGCACAGTAGTTTCGAAGAAACTTCGCGCCTGTTACTGGATGGCCGTTTGCCGGTGGCAAAAGAGCTGGCTGATTTCACTACCCAGCTAAAGAAAAACCGGTATATCAAGTTCCATACCCGCGGGATGATGAAAAGTCTTCCTGCCACCGGTCATCCTATGGAAATGTTGCAGACCGTGGTGGCCAGTCTGGGTATGTTTTACCCCGGTAGCGATTGTCTGACTGGCAGCGATGCCTGTGAAGATCTGGATTACATCCATAACACCACGGTCAAAATTATAGCCCGCTTGCCCTGTATCGTGGCCATGTGGGAACACATACGCAACGGTTATGATCCCATTAATCCGCGCAGCGATCTGAGCTATGCGGAAAATTTTCTTTACATGTTAACGGGCAGGGAACCGGATCCCCTGCTGGCCAGAATCATGGACGTCTGCCTGATCCTGCATGCCGAGCACACGATTAATGCCTCTACGTTCGCGGTGTTGGTGAATGCTTCTACCCTGGCGAATCCTTATACGGTGATGGCGGCCGCTATCGGTGCGCTGTCCGGCCCCCTGCATGGCGGCGCCAACCAGCGGGTACTGGAAATGCTCGAAAAAATTGGCACACCGGAAAAAGTGGAGGAATATGTCGACAGAAAACTGGCCAATAAGGAAGTCATCTGGGGGATGGGTCACCGCGAATACAAAACCAAAGATCCCCGCGCCACGATTCTGCAGGGATTAATGGACAAACTCATGGCCGACCGTGGCGGTGATATCAATCCGATGTTCGAAGTGGCCAAAGCGGTGGAGGTGGTTTGTGAAGACAGGTTGGCGAAAAAAGGCGTCTATGCCAACGTCGATTTTTATTCCGGTCTGCTGTATTCGGAAATGGGCATCCCGGCCGATCAATTCACCACCATTTTTGCGATTGCCCGTTCCGCCGGCTGGCTGGCGCACTGGCGGGAACAGTTATCCGATAACCGGATATTCCGCCCCACCCAGGTTTATACGGGGGAACCCAGGCGCGCCTATGTGCCGATAAGCCAGCGTTAAAGATTGCCGTTCGTCCTGAGCGAAGTCGAAGGAGGCTTGTCGAAGGAAGCCTGAGATAACCGTTCGTCCTGAGCGAAGTCGAAGGAAGCTCAGCTTGAGTCGCTCTTCTGCCCCGGTTTGTCAAAGTGTTCGGCATAGTTAAGCATCTGTTGCGCCAGTGTATTCATTTTGTTAGCCGCAATGTCCAGTTCTTCCAGAACGGCTGTACTCATGGCGGATTCAATTAACAGAGACAGCTCGTCAAAATGTTTCTGGCCGATATGCTGGCGACCGCTTTCACTGATTATTTCCTTGAAACGTTCCACCACCTGCTGGGCGTGCTCGGTATGTCGATGGGTCATGTTTTTCCCTTGATTTTTTTGGCTTCTTTGAGGGTGCCATTGTGGGTGTTATGGGTGTGTTTCTCTTCTACCTCAAAAATATTTGCCGTGTTACCGACGATCAGCGGATCTGGTTTGGTTACCTTGCGAGTATCTTTGTTGTCATAGGGCAGGCTATTAAGAATATGCAGCATGGCATTGATGCGGGCGCGTTTTTTATCATCAGATTTGATCACGGTCCAGGGCGCATCCTTGGTGTCAGTATAGAAAAACATGGATTCCTTTGCTTCGGTATATTGATCCCATTTATCCAGTGATGCCATGTCAATAGGGCTGAGTTTCCATTGTTTGAGAAGATCCTTGCGCCGTTTCTGGAAGCGCCGGAACTGTTCTTCGCGGCTAACTGAGAACCACATTTTAAACAGGTGAATACCGCTCCGGGTTAGCATGCGCTCCAGCTCCGGGGTCTGACGCATAAATTCCAGATATTCGGCCGGGGTGCAAAAATTCATAACCTTTTCGACCCCGGCACGGTTGTACCATGAGCGGTCAAACATAACAATTTCACCAGCCGTCGGCAGGTTCTGGATATAGCGTTGGTAATACCATTGACCCTTTTCCTGCTCATTGGGTTTTTCCAGTGCCACCACGCGTGCGCCGCGAGGATTCAGATGTTCCATAAAACGCTTGATGGTGCCGCCCTTACCGGCGGCATCCCGGCCTTCAAACAGAATCACAATTTTTTGTCCCGTCCCTTTCACCCAGTTTTGCAGCTTCAGAAGTTCGATTTGTAATTCCTGTTTACGTTTTTCGTACTCGGGGGTAGAAATGAGTTTTTCATAAGGATAGCTGCCATGCTTAAAGATATCCCTGCGAGTTAGATTCTGTTTTACATTATTACGGCTCAGGCCATGATGGGCCTCCCTGGAAGGGAGGGCTTCCTGAGAATTATCGGATACGTTTTTAAGCATGGTCATAATCACTCATAAATCAAACATTTTCGAAGTAAGCCGGTCAAAAATAAAGCGTGTTATTGAGTTGGCGCGGGAACAATTCTGTGCAGATCGTGCAAAAGTATCAAAGCTGTTTCAGCAGGATAGACAGGGAACGTTATTATGGGTAACGGCAGTGTTTCGCGGTGACTTTACCTCACGCGGGAATAAATGGGCTTTTTTTGCTCAATTGCGCTCAAGAGTCAGAAAATACAGTTAAATCAGGGCGCAGTCAGCGGAAACTTTCCTGTTTTCGGTACCCTGGGTGTCGTAGAGATACGGCATCCATCGAGGCAGGGTAAATGCCGCCGAGAATAAGCGGATGCTGTGCGCCGGTGACGCTGGCCAGGTTCCCGGCTTGTCCCTCCAACGTTTGTTTTGCCAGCCAGGCGAAGGCCATGGCTTCGACCCAGTCGGGATCGATGCCCGCACTACGGGTGGACTGGATCGTTTGCTCGGGTAAATGCGCCGCCAGGCGTTGCATCAGAAATGTATTGTGGTTACCCCCGCCACAGATGAGTACCTGTTCGGCATCTGGACTGTGTTTCAAAATGGCCTGGGCAATGGTCATGGCGGTCAGTTCAACCAGGGTCGCCTGTATGTCTTGTGCCTGTAAACCAGAAAAATTTTGTAACGACTGTTCCAGCCACTGCAAATTAAAGGTTTCGCGTCCGGTACTCTTGGGCGGCGCCAGGCTGAAGTAGGGATCCTTAACCAGGGTATCAAGTAAGCCCTGATGGCAGGTTCCGCCGGCGGCCCATTGTCCCTCTTTGTCATGCGTCTGCTGCAAGTGTTGCTGTGTCCAGGAGTCCAGCAGGGCATTACCGGGGCCGGTATCAAAACCGATCACGGGTTTAGCGGGATCTTTTGTCAGCACGGTGATGTTGGCAATGCCGCCTATATTGACGATGACCCGGTTATAACGGCTGTCTTGCAGCATGGCCTGATGGAATGCGGGCACCAGTGGCGCACCCTGACCGCCGGCGGCCATGTCCCGGCGGCGGAAATCAGCCACTGTGGTGATGCCGGTCCGCTCAACGATTATATTAGGATCGCCGATCTGCAGGCTGGTGGGGAAGGCATCATCAGGACAATGGCGCAGGGTCTGGCCGTGGCTGCCAATGGCGCAAATCGCCGAGGACGCCAGATCAGCCTGCGCCAGTAGCGCCTGCACGGCTTCGGCAAACAAGCGGCCCAGTTGTACATCCAGACGGCACAGGCGCGCCAGTTCATTATCTCCTGGATGCAACAGGGATAATGCTTGCTCGCGGATGTCATCGGCAATGGGCAGCGCGAGGGATTGCTGCAATTCGCAGTGTTCGCTGTTAAAAGACACCAGCGCAGCATCGATGGCGTCAAGGCTGGTGCCTGATATTAAGCCGATGTAATAGCGCATAAAGTGCTTTGCCTGAGAGGATGACGTGCCTACGGATACATGGCCAGCCGGGTTTGCCTGCGCATATCCAACTGAGCAAGCAGGGCGCTGGCAGCGCGATTGAAGCTGTCCCGGTATCGTTTTTTGATAGGGGCTGCATGGGGCAGACGAATGGTTAGCGGATTGCGGTGAACGCCGTTGACGCGGAACTCATAATGCAGGTGTGGCCCGGTCGCGCGTCCACTTTGTCCCACATAGCCGATGATTTGCCCCTGTTTCACATGCTTGCCGGTAGTCAGGCCTTTTCTAAATCGGGACATATGCGCATACAGAGTGCTGTAGCGGCCACCATGCCGAATAATAACGGTGCGTCCATAGCCGCCCTTTCTCCCGCGGAAGATGATTTTACCGTCACCGGCCGCCTTGATCGGTGTCCCGGTTCTGGCGGCGTAATCCACGCCTTTGTGCATACGCATCCTGTTCAGGATCGGGTGATAGCGGTTGCCGAAACGTGAACTGATACGGCGAAAATCCACCGGGGTACGCAAAAAAGCTTTGCGCATGGACAGGCCTTTGGGGGTGTAATAGTCGCTGTGGTGACTGGCGTCGGTAAAGCGCAGGGCGCGATAGGTGTGTCCCTGATTAGTGAATTCGGCTGCGAGAATGACACCGTCATTTATTTTTCTCCCGCCGAGAAACTGTTCTTCATAGATGAGGGCGAATTGATCGCCCTTGCGGATATCCAGTGCAAAATCGATGTCCCAGCCAAAAATAGCGACCATTTTCATAATCAGCGTGTCACTGAGTCCGGCTTCCTTACCGGCCTCGAAGAGGGAGGACTTGATTTGACCGATAGCGTAAGTGCTGCGTTTTTCAATACGCTTGACCCACATGGTGGCGGTAAAGCCCTGTTTCTGACGTCGTATGTGCAGACTCTTCAGGGGGCTGATGTCATAAACGAGCCTTTGCAGATGCTGGTTTTTGTCAATCTGAAACCTGAAAATATCGCCGGGGTGCAGGCTCTTCAGACGGGCGGTGTCCTTGCCTAAAGCCATAATCTCATGGAGTTCCCGGGGGGCCAGATGGTGACGTTTGAAAATACCGGCCAGGGCATCCCCGGGTTTGACCTTTACCGTCAGCCATTGAGAATCATTCTTGCCCTGTATCATGGAGGGTTTAATCCGGGCGGATGCGCGGTCTTCATTCCCGGCGCGAGGAAAAACGGCGGCAGACTCGTCAGCCGGGTTTATCTTCTGCGGTATCGATAGCGGCAGGGTTATCCGTGAAATATTGTCCAGCGCCCCTTCGACGGTGGATGTGCCGGCCGGTCGACGGCTGTTTTTATGGGTTGAGGCATCCGTTGATATGAAAATCAATAGACTGGAGATGACACCGAGGGCCACGATCAGAATGAGAAGGTGGATCAGAGTGAAGCCAGGATGTTTGACCGGGGTGGGCATATCCAGCAATGACCTATAGTCCCGGCTTAAGAAAGAGTTGTAATCCACGGAATTTTCTCGTTATTTTAATTTATCATCCAAAGATAGCCGGAATAGGAGGATAGGTCAAATGTTATTCATATCAGGGTTAGGGTGGCGAGACGCTGTTGCACAGGTGAAGCGTAAGGAAATAAAGCAAGGCATAAATTTGGGCGCATCGGTTGCCATCGGTATGGTAATCTACGCCCCTTTGTCAGCAGGAGACATGTGAAGGTGGGGGAGCTGTCGAATATTCTGGCGCAGATAAAACGGGGAGCCGACGAGATTCTGGTGGAATCGGAACTGGTTGAAAAGCTTGAGTCCGGGCGGCGTCTGCGGGTGAAAGCGGGATTCGATCCGACGGCGCCGGATTTACACCTGGGTCATACGGTGCTGATTAATAAGTTGCGGGTGTTTCAGGAATGGGGGCATGACGTGCTGTTCCTGATTGGCGATTTTACCGGCATGATTGGTGATCCCAGCGGCAAAAGCACTACCCGGCCGCCATTGACGCGGGACCAGGTGATTGAAAACGCACGTAGTTATGAAGAGCAGATTTTCAAGATCCTGGATCCTGAAAAAACCCAGATCATGTTCAATTCCAGCTGGATGAACGAAATGAGTTCGGCCCAACTGATCCAGCTTGCCGCGCGGCAGACGGTGGCGCGCATGCTGGAACGGGATGATTTTTCCAAACGCTACAAAAGTGGCCAGCCTATCGCCATTCATGAATTTCTTTATCCCCTGATCCAGGGCTATGACTCGGTAGCCATGAAAGCCGATGTGGAACTGGGGGGCACCGATCAGAAATTTAACCTGCTGGTCGGACGCGAACTACAGAAGCAGTATGGCCAGCCGCAGCAAACGGTGGTGACTTTGCCTATACTGGAAGGACTGGATGGTGTGCAGAAAATGTCTAAATCCCTTGGCAACTACATAGGGATTAGCGAGGCGCCGGATGACATGTTTGGCAAAATCATGTCGATTTCTGACGAGCTGATGTGGCGTTATTTTGAGCTGTTGAGTTTCCGGCCGATTACCGAAATCGAGGGGTTGAAAAAGGAAATGGCCGATGGCCGCAATCCCCGGGATATCAAGTTCCTGCTGGGTGAGGAAATCGTGGCCCGCTTCCACTCCCCGGTTGAAGCCACCGCCGCACGAGAGAACTTCATTGCCCGTTTTCAGAAAGGGGCAATGCCGGACGATATGCCGGAAAAAACGCTGCATGGCGGCGGCCATAGCCTGGCGATTGCCAATCTGCTGAAGCAGGCAGGCCTGACGCAGAGCACCTCTGACGCCTTGCGCATGATCAGGCAGGGGGCGGTCAAAATTGATGGTGAGCGTATCGAAGACAGCAAACTGCTCATTGCGCCAGGGACGGCGCACGTCTATCAGGTTGGCAAGCGTCGATTTGCCCGGGTAAGTGTGGATTAACACGGGATTTTCTGAAATACTCCGAAAAAATAAAATGGTCTGATTTCGTTGGGAGGAACTCCCTGCGGCTTGCAGCGAAAAGCAGGGTGGGTAGAGCGAAGCGCGAAGTCCAGAGGGGAAACCCATCAGCAGGGTACAGTTTAATACCCCGTCCGCTTGCGGCGGGGTTGTTT
>ENA-ORDP01001122-ORDP01001122.1-marine-sediment-metagenome-genome-assembly--contig:-NODE-1122-length-15230-cov-9.938715_pt1 | contig 15230 bp, 13 predicted proteins | sample MGYA00248627_ERZ508539 | MGnify/ENA primary metagenome ERZ508539 (study PRJEB26208, sample SAMN05571518) | marine sediment metagenome | biome: deep sea; feature: Hydrothermal vent; material...
CCCTCTCCCGGAGGGAGAGGGGGCTATGGTGCAAATACTGTTGCAACGATTAATACTTTCTCTGCGCCTTCGCGCCTCTGCGATCTCCGCGTTTATTCGCCGCTGTTTGGAAGAGTTATTATCTAAGCTATCGTTTAGCTAATAATTTTTTTTAAGAATGTTTTAGGGGTATTACCGATGTCAGTAATTAAAATGGCCGATCTGGATCTGGCCGGCAAACGCGTGCTGATTCGCCAGGATCTCAATGTTCCCGTCAAAGATGGCAAAGTCAGCAGCGACAAGCGCATCCGTGCCTCCCTGCCTACCATTGAGCGTTGTATCGAGGCGGGCGCCAAAGTTATGTTGATGTCCCACCTAGGGCGGCCGGTCGAAGGCGAACCCGCTGACGAGTTTTCCCTGTTACCGGTGGCCGATTATCTGAGCGATGCGCTGGGCAAGGACGTAAAGTTGATCACGGATTATCTTGAACAGGCGCCCGAACTGAATGACGGCGATGTCGTGATGCTGGAGAATTGTCGTTTCAATCCGGGCGAGAAGAACAATGACGATGCGCTGGCAAAGAAATACGCCAGTTTATGTGATGTCTATGTCATGGATGCCTTTGGCACCGCACATCGCGCCCAGGCTTCGACCCACGGGGTGGCCAAATTTGCGCCGACTGCGGTGGCGGGTCCGCTGCTGGCCGGCGAGTTGGAAGCGCTGGGCAAGGCGCTGGATAATCCGGCGCGGCCGATGGTGGCTATTGTCGGGGGTTCCAAGGTTTCAACCAAGCTGACGGTGCTGGAGTCGCTCTCGCAAATCGTCGATCAACTCATCGTCGGTGGCGGCATTGCCAATACCTTTATCGCCGCAGAAGGCCATAATGTCGGCAAATCGTTGTATGAGGAAAATTTGGTGCAGACAGCGAAAAAGCTGAAAGCGGCCGCGCAGGAAAAAGGGGGCGATATTCCGGTGCCCACCGATGTGATCTGCGCCAAGGAATTTTCTGAAACGGCGGAAGCCAGCCTGAAGCGGGTCGGCGATGTCGCCGATGATGACATGATTTTTGATATTGGCCCGGATTCCGCCAAAGCCTTGGCCGAGATCCTGAGAAAGGCCGGCACCATTGTCTGGAACGGTCCGGTAGGCGTCTTTGAGTTTGATCAGTTCGGCGAGGGCACCAAAGCGATTGCCATGGCTATTGCCGGAAGCGATGCCTTTTCCATTGCCGGCGGGGGTGATACGCTAGCCGCGGTGGACAAGTATAATATTGCTGACCGGGTATCCTATATTTCCACTGGCGGAGGCGCCTTTCTGGAATTCCTCGAAGGCAAAAAACTGCCTGCCGTCGAAATTCTCGAACAACGGGCTAAATGAACAGTAACGAGGAACTAGAGACGAGACACGAGCAAAATCAGGCTGTTAGCAGCCGTTTAACGTTGCTTGTTCGTCATTAAGCTTATATGCGTAGAACTAAAATCATAGCGACATTAGGTCCGGCCACCAGCGATGCCAGAATGCTCGACAAGATCATTGAGGCAGGCGTGGATGTGGTGCGGGTAAATTTTTCTCACGGCGCGCCGGAAGAACATATCGTGCGGGCAGAGCAGTTACGCAACCGGGCGCGCGCCCACGGCCGCCAGGTGGGGGTTCTGTGTGATCTGCAGGGGCCAAAGATACGCATCGAATGCTTCCAGGAAGGCAAGGTTGAACTTGAGGATGGCGCCCCCTTTACGCTTGATACGGCGCTGGATTCGAAGGCCGGTACGGTTGAGCGGGTTGGTATTTCCTACAAGGCCCTGCCGGATGACGTCAGGCGGGGCGATACCCTGTTACTCGATGATGGCGGTATCGTACTCTGGGTCGATAATGTCGATGGCACCGCAGTTCACTGCAAGGTGGTGGCCGGAGGCGAACTGTCCGACCGCAAGGGCCTGAATCGTCAGGGTGGCGGCCTGTCGGCGCCGGCGCTGACCGAAAAGGATCGGGAAGACATCAAACTGGCGGCTAAAATGCAGGCGGATTATCTGGCGGTATCCTTTCCGCGTAGCGCCGATGATATCCACAAGGCGCGTGAGTTGATGCAGGCCGCCGGCGGGCATGCCGGCATCGTGGCCAAGATTGAACGTGCCGATGCGCTGGAAAACGTCGAGGAAATTATCGAGGCCAGTGACGTCATCATGATTGCACGCGGCGATCTGGGCGTGGAAATCGGCGATGCGGCCCTGCCGCCGGTACAGAAACACCTGATTAGCCTGGGACGCACCATGAACAAGGTGGTGATCACCGCTACCCAGATGATGGAATCCATGATTCACAGCCACATTCCGACCCGTGCGGAAGTGTTCGACGTGGCCAATGCCGTGCTGGATGGCACCGATGCGGTCATGCTTTCCGCTGAAACGGCAACCGGCAGATACCCGGACAAGGCGATTGCGGCCATGGACCGGGTTTGCCGCGAAGCGGAGAAACAGCGTATCGCCACCCACTCGGATCATCGCATCAATACGACCTTCCAGCGTATGGACGAAGCCATTGCCATGGCCTCCATGTATACCGCCAACCATCTGGGCGTGAAGGCGATTGCGGCCCTGACCGAGTCGGGTTCCACGACCCTGTGGATGTCGCGCATCAGCTCAAGGATTCCGATTTATGCTTTGACCAGCCATGTGGAAACACGCCGCAAAGTGACCCTGTATCGTGGGGTTTGTCCCGTCAGTTTTGAGGTGGCCAGCAAAGATCACGTCGAGATCAACAAAGAAGCCGTGGATGAACTGTTACGCCGGGGCGCGGTGCGCGATGGCGATTTGGTGATTATCACCAAGGGTGATCTGATGGGCGTCATGGGGGGCACTAATGCGTTGAAGATTGTACGCGTGGGCGAAATGGTTGAACCGGATAACGAAACAGAATAACCCGGTCATTAATATTAATCGTTGCATAAGTATTTGCATCATAGCCCCCTCTCCCTCTGGGAGAGGGTTGGGGTGAGGGGATAAAATACATGCAAATACTTATGCAACGATTAATAAATAAATTCCCGGCTGCGTCGTGTTGACCAGCCGGTTTTAACCAGTACGATTTTTATTTTCCAATTTAAAACTAACTTCTGAAAGGAGATCGAACATGGCCCTTATCTCGATGCGTCAATTACTGGATCATGCCGCAGAAAACAACTATGGCATGCCTGCGTTCAACGTTAATAATATGGAGCAGGTTCACGCCATCATGCAGGCGGCCGATGCCACCAACAGCCCGGTTATCATGCAGGGTTCGGCGGGCGCGCGCGCTTATGCAGGCGAACCTTTCCTGCGTCACCTGATCAGCGCGGCGATTGAAATGTATCCGCATATTCCGGTCGTCATGCATCAGGATCATGGCTCCGAACCGGCTGTTTGCCTGCGTTCAATTCAGTCCGGTTTCAGTTCGGTGATGATGGATGGTTCCCTGAAGGCCGACATGAAGACGCCGTCCTCATTTGAATATAATGTAGAGGTGACGCGCGAGGTCGTGAAAATGGCGCATGCCGGCGGTGTTTCCGTCGAAGGTGAACTGGGCTGCCTGGGTTCACTGGAAACCGGCGAAATGGGTGAGGAGGATGGGCATGGCGCCGAAGGTAAACTGGGCATGGACCAGCTTCTGACCGATGTGGAAGAAGCGGCTGATTTTGTTGAAAAGACGGGCGTGGATGCCCTGGCGATTGCCATTGGCACCTCCCACGGGGCTTACAAGTTCACCAGGGAACCCACCGGTGAAGTTCTTCGGATCGATCGCATCAAGGATATTCACGCACGCATCCCCAATACGCATCTGGTCATGCACGGTTCTTCTTCCGTACCCCAGGAATGGCTGAAAATCATCAACTCCTACGGGGGCGACATGGGGCAGACCTATGGCGTCCCGGTAGAGGAAATCGCCGAAGGCATCAAGAATGGCGTGCGCAAGGTCAACATCGATACTGATCTGCGTATGGCCTCCACCGGCTCTGTTCGCAAGCACCTGGCTGAAAACCCCTCAAACTTTGACCCGCGTAAATTCCTCAAGGAAGCCACCAAGGGCATGATAGAAATCTGCAAGGCGCGTTACGAGGCTTTTGGTGCGGCAGGTCATGCTGACCAGGTCAAAGCTATCAGTCTTGAAAAAATGATTTCCTTTTACCGATAACTGCTGGGAAGGGAATCTCTGACACGTATGGGTCGAACCATACGTGTTAGCATAAAATACCGATAAATCAAGTCGGCAGGAGGAAGAAAATATCTAAAGTCGCCCAGTGACAAGACGTTAAAACATATAGAACGCCTGTAGTATCAGGCTGTGTTGGAGATATGTCATGCCACTCGAATCGTTTAATCTGCATTTTATGCATCATTTTAAAGCGAAAAGGATATCCTTCCTGTGTTTGCTTTTCGCCCTGTCCGCCACCTTCCTGCTGCTTATATCTTCAGCTCATGCGCGTTTGCTGAGCGAAACCGATGCCGCTTCTGATAACGCGCTGGACTCAGCCCTGCTCAGCATGGGGCAGCGGGCTGTTTTCGCCGGGCATGCGTTGATACAGGGCGTGAAGGCTTTCAAGAACAAGGATTTCTATCGTGCGCAAAGAATCTGGCTGCCACTGGCGCAGGATGGTGACAGCAAAGCGCAGTTTTTTCTGGGTATGCTGTATGAGAGCGCCAGTAACGACCGCTATAAAGCACTTTACTGGTACCGGCGTGCCGCCGAGCGGGGGGATCGCGAGGCCGAGTACAATCTCGGGCTGGCTTATGCGCGGGGCCTGGGCGTAAAGAGAAATATCCCCGAAGCCGTTAAATGGTGGCAGGCGGCCAGCATGAAGGGCAATTCAGACTCCCAGTATAACCTCGGTATTATCTATGCCACGGGCGCCGACGGCGTGAGCCGCAATTTCAAGGAAGCCAAGCGCTGGTGGCTGCTGGCGGCCGCCAATGGCGATGCCCTGGCGCAGTATAATCTGGGCACCATGTATGCCAATGGTGTGGCCGGCAAGCAGAGTTACTGTGAAGCGGCACGCTGGTGGTCCCGATCCCAGTCCAACGGCTTTAGACAGGCTGATATTGCGCTTCAGAATCTGGATCGCCAGCACCTGGATATCTCAAACTGCCGATAGGTTTTTAAATAGTCCTCAAGCGGATGCCGCAGGCTCGCCAGATCTGCCTTGCGCTGCCTGAGTGTCTCAAGGCAGGTTTTTATTCTGTTTTTCCTGTCGGGATGTGCTATGAGTAAGGGGAACCTGAAGGGGATAAGCTATGATCAATGTTGGGAAACTGCTGCAGATAAAAGGTAATGAAGTCTGGAACGTGCATCCGGATGATACCGTGTTTGACGCCATGAAAATGATGAACGAAAAAGGCATTGGGGCACTGCCGGTGTTGCTGGAGGGAGGACTGATCGGCATGCTTTCCGAACGGGACTGCGCGCGGAAAGTGATTCTCAATGATCTTCCGGCAAGGGAAACAAAAGTAAAAGCATTGATGACCCGCCAGGTCTACTACACTTTTCCGGAACAGGATGTTGAAGTTTGTCTGTCCATTATGAGCAAGCACCACATACGCCATCTACCGGTGGTTGAAAATGAAAAAGTGCTGGGTTTGATTGCCATGGGGGATGTCGTCAAGGAAATTATCGTCGAACAGAGGTCGAAAATCGACCATCTGGAACACTACATTAGCTGGGAGGAATCCTACTGATACAAGGAAGAGGGGGAGATTGCCGAAACCCATCATTTTGTATCTATAACGCCCGCTGCATTGTTCGTGCTTGCGCGGTGAAGACAAGGGGGAGTCACGTGTATTAATCGTTGCATAAGTATTTGCATCATAGCCCCCTCTCCCTCTGGGAGAGGGTTGGGGTGAGGGGATAAAATACATGCGAATACTTATGCAACGATTGATACTTTCAGTCATCGAGAGCCGTCTGCGCTAAACTTTAAAACCATCACGACAGACTGAAGATGTTGTATTATGTCTTTGAGGACATAAAAATCCTCAGATAATCAATCACCTGCATTTTCGCCATAAAATCTCCCAGGGCTATCTATGCCCGTATAAACTGCCCCTATTTTTCTGTCTGTCAATGAGTGTTGTATAGTACAGGGCAAAATTTCAGGGCAAAACTGTTCGGCGCACGAACCTGCTGATGTGTAATGGTGTGGATGAAATAGCAGAAGGCGGGCGCTGAATCAGACATTCCGGGTTTTTATTTTATGACATTGATAGTACCTGCGGGTACTGTACTCAAAACGAGGGAGAGAAACATGATTAAACCAATTGGTTCCGACGAATTGCAGCCTCTTTTCGTATACGACACCAGCGAACACGAAAAGCTGAGCAAGGAAGCGGAAGATCTGCCTTCCGTCGTTATTAGCTCACAGGCGGCTGGCAATGCGGTCATGATGGGCGGCGGTTATTTCAACCCACTCAAGGGCTTCATGAATGTGGCTGACGCCATGGGCGCGGCAGAAACCATGACCCTGAGTGACGGTTCTCACTTCCCGGTTCCGGTTCTGTGTCTGCTGGAAAACGTGGAGGCTATCAAGGATGCCAAACGCATCGCTCTGCGTGATCCTAATGTCGAAGGTCACCCGGTACTGGCGGTGATGGACGTTGAGGCTATCGAAGAGGTCAGCGACGAGCAGATGAAGGTGATGACCCAGAAGGTTTACCGTACCGAAGACATGGATCATGTCGGGGTCAAAACCTTCAACACACAGGGTCGCATGGCCGTATCCGGTCCGATTCAGGTGCTGAATTTCAGCTACTTTCAGACTGAATTTCCGGACACTTTCCGCACCGCGGTTGAAATCCGCAATGAAATCAAGGAACACGGCTGGAACAAGGTGGTGGCTTTCCAGACTCGTAACCCCATGCACCTGGCGCATGAAGAACTCTGCCACATGGCAATGGATCGTCTGGGTTGTGATGGCCTGGTGATTCACATGCTGCTGGGCAAACTCAAGAAGGGGGATATTCCGGCCCCCGTTCGTGACGCCGCTATTCGCAAGATGGTGGAACTGTACTTCAAACCCAACACCGTCATGATCACAGGCTATGGTTTTGACATGCTCTATGCCGGCCCGCGTGAAGCTGTGCTGCATGCCTACTTCCGCCAGAATATGGGCGCCACCCACTTCATCATCGGTCGTGACCATGCGGGTGTTGGTGACTACTATGGCGCCTTTGACGCCCAGGCTATTTTCAAGGAAGAAGTGCCACAAGGCATGATGGAGATCGAAATCTTCGAGGCGGATCACACGGCTTATTCCAAGAAGCTGGACAAGGTGGTGATGATGCGCGAAGCGCCGGATCATACAAAAGAAGACTTCGTATTGTTGTCCGGCACCAAGGTACGTGAAATGCTGGGCAATGGTATGGCGCCGCCGAAGGAATTTTCACGTCCTGAAGTGGCGCAAATCCTGATGGATTATTATCAGGCGCAGAAACAATCCGCCTGAGTTTTCAACTCATCACGCAAGCATGAGCACCCCGGTAATGATCGGGGTGTTCATGCTTGTCCTGGTCGTGTTTTTATCGGTACCGGCAGGATCCTGCGCATGATGGCGCGCACTGATTTTCCTGATCGGCGGATTAAACAGGCACGTTTGCCGGGGTGGAATAAATGGCTGTCCTGCTTTTCAAACTCAATACCGTGCCTGATGATGAAGCCCATGATATTCGTCTGTTATTGACGGATAACAACATAGATTATTATGAAACGTCGGCGGGCAACTGGGGGATCTCGCTGGCGGGGATCTGGTTGCGTGATCATAATCAGCTGGTACAGGCCAGAAGTCTGATCGATCACTATGAACGGACGCGTTACCGGCAGGCACGCGCAGAATATGATCTGTTGCGGGCCGAAGGGCGGCAACGAACGCTGGCGGGTATCCTGAAGGAAAATCCATTACGCTTTCTGGCCTATCTTGCCGCTATCAGCCTGATCCTGTATTTCTCAATTAAACCCTTTCTGGCGCTCGGATTATGAGCCGGGATTTAACCCTGCCGGGTATCCGGTGTCGTCTGATAGTGTGGTCACTCGCAGAGAGCTGATACGGATATCGTCATTAAAGTTTTTCTGAATAATCAATACCAACGATATAATAACACTGTTCACCTGCCGGAGTTCGAACCCGAATTTCATCATCCATTTTTTTCTTCATCATCGCCTGTGCCACAGGTGAATCAATGCTGATCAGACCCTGTCCGGGATCGATCTCATCCGGTCCCATGATGCGATAACGGTGGTTTTCACCCTGATCATCTTCCAGCGTTACCCAGGCGCCGAAAAAGACCTGTTCGTGAGTGGTGGGAGGTTTGTCAACGATGGTGAGTTCGGGCAGACGTTTTTGCAGATAGCGGATACGGTAGTCGATTTCACGTAACTGTTTTTTGCGGTAGATATATTCAGCATTTTCAGAGCGATCACCTTCTGCGGCCGCCGCAGACAGCGCGGCGGTGACGTTTTTTCGCAACTGCCAGCGTTGCTTCAGTTCCGCCTGCAGGTGTTCAAAGCCACGGGCGCTGATGTAAGGCGATTTTTTAGGTGCAGGAGGGCGATAACGTGCCATCGTATTATTTTATCTGAAAACCAGGATTATGGGGCGTTTATGTGGATAATCGTGACGGGCAGATCTGGCCGGCAAACCTCACCTGTTTCCTTCAGGTGTTTTGTCCAGGATATTTTTGCTAGTATTAATCGTTGCAACAGTATTTGCATCATAGCCCCCTCTCCCTCTGGGAGAGGGTTGGGGTGAGGGGATAAAATACATGCGAATACTGTTGCAACGATTGATATCGTCCATGAAGTCAGGGAAACTCTAATCCAGTCAGCCTGTCCTGAGTGAGCCGAAGGGTCTGTCCTGAGGTTCCGGGCAGGCATGGGCAAATAAATCAGAGATTTCCTTTGCGTCTTAATTTGTCATGATTCACAGGCAGGAAGCGATGCCAGATAAAAAGAAATCCTCCGATCCGGGAAAATTAGACAGGATCATTGCTGATGCGCGCCGCGTGGCGGAAGAACGGGAAAAAAGTTACCGGGCGCAGGCGCTGAAGCTCTATCCCTGGATCTGTGGGCGTTGCAGCCGGGAGTTTACGCGCAAGAATCTGCACGAGCTGACGGTGCATCATCGGGATCATAATCATGACAACAACCCCAGTGACGGCAGTAACTGGGAGCTGCTGTGCCTGTATTGTCACGACAATGAACATTCTCGGTATCTGGATGCGGGTAGCAGTCTGAGCGGAGACAGTAAGGCGGCAAACGCGACCCAAAATCCCTTCGCGGCACTGAAGTCTATGATGGACAAAAAAGACAATTGATTAGCCGAGTGATATTCTAGTCACCTCTTTGTTATCGTCTGCGCGGGCGATGGCAGGAATTCAGGATGAGGTTCCAGGATGTATCGAAAGTTTTTTCAGCTGGATGATTACCCCTTCCGCCTGACAGCGGATACGCGTTATTTTTTTATGGGCGAGAGTCACGCCCGCGCCATTGCCTATCTGAATTATCTATTGCATACGGGAGATGGCATTGGCGTCATGACCGGTGAAGCCGGCGTTGGCAAGTCGGTGGTGCTGGAGCAGGTACTGGCTGAATGCAAGGCTGATGTCGTGGTGGCACGCGTCAGGCAATCACAACTCACGAGCAACGAGTTTTTTCTTGCGCTGTGCCGGCAGTTTGATTTGCAGCCGAAGGACTACCACAAGGCAACCCTGATCGATACCCTGTACCGGTTTGTCAACAAACAGCATTTTGCTGGCAGGCGGGTTTTGCTGGTCATTGATGAAGCTCACCTGTTGCAACATCAGGTGCTGGAAGAAATTCGTATGCTGGCCAGCCTGGAAAAATTCGGGCGCAAGTTGATTAATGTGATCCTGACGGGCGCACCGGAACTTGAACAGTTGCTGAATGCGCAGCGAAAAGATGCCCTCTCGCAACAGGTTCGCCTGAGTTGTCGCCTGGAACCGCTGGGCGAGAAGGAACTGGATCACTATCTTGAGTACCGCATGTGGATTGCCGGTGGCGAGCGTACGGTATTATTTCCCGAAGATACTCTGCCGCTGATCATGCGTTACACGGGCGGTATTCCCCGCCTGATCAACGTCCTTTGCGATATGGTGCTAGTGGCCGCGTTCATGCGTAATACCCGATATATTGATAGTGATTGCATCCGGGCGGCGGTGAAGAAACTGGACTGGCCAGCCTATGAAAAACGACTGGCTATCCCGGTAGGGCAACCTCAGCCCGCACAACTGACGAGAGGGATGGCGCCCCGCATTGTGGTTATGCGCAAGGAGCGGGTGGTTGCCGAGTACCGGCTGGAAAAGGATCGGGTGCTGATTGGCCGTCACTCGGAGCAGGATATTATGTTATGCGGGGCCTGGGCCAGCCGTTATCACGCTCAGATCATCCATCTCAATGGGAACTATTATCTTCAGGATCTTAATAGCAAAAACGGCACCTACGTGGGCAGCGAGCTGGTGAGCTGGCACCCGCTGGCGGATGGCGATCGCTTCCAGATCGCCGGGTTTGTACTGGAATACCGGACGCACAAGATAGTACAGAAGACTGAACAATTAGCCGGGGTGCCGGATTCCAGCGAGTTGACTGTTTAACTCTCTTTGGGTGTTATTCCCCGCTGCTTGCAGCAAAAACGGTAGGGTAGCGCGAAGTCCAGTAGGAAAACCCATCAGTATGCAGCCACTTAATACCCTGCCAGTTTGCTGCGGAATTGTTTAAATAGCCTGTTTTGGGTAAAGGATGCTGACCGTGTTACTAAAAGCCAGACGGGTTTCGTGGATGAGATCATCCAGATCGCGATCTTCCAGTTCGAGTGTGCCCCAGATACTGGTATCGATGGGCAGATCATCATCGGCGGAGTAGGGGGGTTCAATGGTATTAGCGATGGCATTGGCCAGCGAGACGGCGGCTGTTTCTTGTGGATAATGCCGGGCATCGGCGGGACGATGATGAAAGCTGACCGGCTCTACCAGGGAGTCAGGCAATTTCCAGTGGCGCAGGAGTTCGCCGCCGAGGGTGGCGTGGTCGAAACCAAAGACATCGATTTCCAGCCGGGTGACGTTTTCGCAGGCTTCGTTCAGGCCTTGAAGCACCTTGCGTGAGCGCTCGGGTTCGGTGAGATACATGACCAGTTTGCCGATATCATGCAGGAGGCCGGCAATAAAAAAGCGTTCCGAATTGCGGATCTGCAGCTTCGTGGCAATGATGCGGGTAGCGGCGGCGCAGGTCAGGTTGTGGTACCAGAAGGTATCGATACTCACCAGCCCCTCCGGAAATTGCCGGAATTTCCCGATGACGCTGGTGGCCAGCACCAGATCTCGTAGCTGGCGGGTGCCAATAATGGTGATGGCCATGCTGACCGTGTCTATTTTCGAGGGAAAACCATAGAAAACACTGTTGACTATTTTCAGTAGGCGGGCGCTTAATGCGGCGTCCTGTGAAATGAGATCACCGATATCGGCTGCGGAGCAGCCGGGATCGTTGACCATATCATTAAGACGGATGGCAATGTCCGGCAGGGACAGTTGATTCAGGTTGGCGGTAATTAAGGCGGTAGGAGGGCTGGTGGCCATAATATTCCCGTTCTCTGTTTTTAATTTAGGTTATAAAATTTCCGGCTTTTACAAATGAAATTTGCGTTGAAATCCATGTCCTCGAGTTACAAAAGTAGCGTATATATCATATGCCAGATCTTGTTTATCCGCATAAATCATCCTGCTTGCAGGAAAAGCTGGAATTCGAAGTTTAAGTAAATTAGCATATAAAACAGTAGGATGATGATACGAATTATTTACTTTATTTCTTGAAATATAAGGGATTTCCCTGAGTGATGCAATGATTAAAAAGAGAACAGTCCGTTTGTCGATTGCCGGTATGAGCTGCGCTGGCTGTATTGCCAGCGTAGAAAAGGCGATGCAGTCTGTGGATGGCGTGGACGAGGTGCTGGTGAATTTTGCCGAGCACACCGCGGATGTCACGGGTACGGCCAGTGTCGAGGCCCTGGTGACCGCAGTCAGACAGGCCGGCTACGATGCGGCCGAACTGCGCGGCATTGATGATGAGTCGGAGAAAGAAGCCGCAGAAATGGCCCATTACCGGGCACTGTTGCGTAAGGCGGGTGTCGCGTTTGCCCTTGGTGGACCCCTGTTCATTGCCGGGATGCTGGGCCTTCTGCCGCCGCTGGATACCGTGGCCGGACGGCAGTTCTGGGCGCTTGCCGGTGCGCTGACCCTGGGCGTGATGATCTATGCGGGGGGACATTTTTTCACCGGCGCCTGGAAATCCTTCCGTAATCATCTGGCCAATATGGATACCCTGATCGCCCTGGGCACGGGGTCAGCCTGGAGTTATTCTACGGTCGTCCTGCTGTTTCCGCATGCGGTGCCGGTGCTGGCCCAGCATGCCTATTTTGAAGCGGCCGCTATTATTATCGCCCTGATTAACTTCGGTTCGGCGCTGGAAATGCGCGCGCGGGGCAAGACCTCGGAGGCCATCAAGCGCTTAATTGGCCTGCGTCCCCGGACGGCCATCGTGCTGCGAGACGGAAAAGAAGAAGAGATTCCTATCAGTGAAGTCGGACTGGATGAGACGCTACGTGCCCGTCCGGGCGAATGTATTGCCGTGGATGGTATTGTTCTCGAAGGTCAGTCACGGGTGGATGAGTCCATGCTCACCGGTGAACCCATGCCGGTCGAAAAGACGGCAGGAGATGAAGTGATTGCCGGCAGCATTAACGCCCGCGGCAGCTTTTTGTATAAATCCACCCGTATCGGTGGGGATACCGTACTGGCCCAGATCATCGAACTGGTGCGTCATGCCCAGTCCAGCAAACCCGCCATTGGCCGGTTGGTGGACAAGGTGGCGGCCGTGTTTGTGCCGACTGTCATGATCATTGTCGTGCTGACCTTTCTGGCCTGGATGAATCTGGCGCCGGATCGGGGCATTAGCTATGCATTGGTCAGCAGCATGACGGTGCTGATTATCGCCTGTCCCTGTGCACTGGGACTGGCGACGCCGATTTCGATCATGGTAGCCGTGGGCCGGGCGGCCGAGCGCGGTATTCTGATCCGTAATGGCGAAGCCCTTCAGCAGGCCGGGCATCTGACCACCATCGTTCTGGACAAGACGGGTACCGTGACCGAGGGTGCTCCCGGCGTCACGGATATTGTCAGCGCCGGGAACTGGACGGCGGACGAATTGCTACAGTATGCCGCCAGCCTGGAGGCCGGTTCGGAACATCCGTTGGCGGCAGCTATTGTCAAGGAAGCCGACGGGAAAGGCCTGCCTCTGTTTAAGGCGGCGCAGTTTGAGGCCGTGGCCGGACATGGGGTCAGAGGTGAGGTTGAAGGTAAGCATTTACTTCTGGGTAATGAACGCCTGTTCCAGGAGGCCGGGGTGGCGCTGGATGACTGGGTGGAGCGGGCGGCGACGCTGGCGGCAAAAGGCCGTAGCGCCATGTACCTGGCCTGCGACGGGCAGGTGGCCGGCCTGCTGGCCGTCGCCGACCCGGTTAAGGCGGATTCCCGCGAGGCGATTGCTCGCCTGCATGCCAATGGTCTGAAGGTGGTGATGCTGACCGGCGATCACCACATCACCGCCGAAGCCGTGGCCCATGAAGTCGGCATCGACAGCGTGGTGGCTGAAGTTCTCCCGCAGGAAAAGGATCAGCATGTGGCCAGATTGCAGGAACAGGGTGAAATTGTCGCCATGGTCGGTGACGGCATCAACGATGCACCGGCACTGGCGCGCGCCAATGTGGGCTTCGCCATCGGCTCGGGCACGGATGTCGCCATCGAAAGTGCCGACATCACCCTCATGCGCGGTTCCCTGCACGGCGTAGCCGATGCGATCTCCCTCTCCCGTCTGACGCTACGCAATATCAAACAGAATCTGTTTGGCGCGTTTATTTATAATACCCTCGGTATCCCCATTGCTGGCGGCATTTTATTTCCCCTGTTTGGCATCTTGCTTAACCCCATAATTGCCGGCGCGGCTATGGCCATGTCATCGGTGACGGTGGTCACGAATGCCAACCGCCTGCGTCTTATCAAGCTCGATTAAAGGATAGTGCCCATGTTGGTGAACATAGCAGGTTTGTTAGTCATCGGTTTTATAGTCTGGTGGTTTTGGCTGGCGGGTCGCTAGCGGTTGGTAGCTATTAATCGTTGCATAAGTATTTTCACCATAGCCCCCTCTCCCTCCGGGAGAGGGTTGGGGTGAGGGGATAAAATACATGCAAATACTTATGCAACGATTAATACCCGCTACTTTTTAGAAAATTCAGGTTTAACTTTTCAGAAAATTAAAAAAATGACTCTACCTTCTTTTCCTCACCCCTCGCGCCTTGCCCCTCGTAACTTGCTATGAGCTGGTGGGGTAAGCTTATCGGCGGTGCGTTTGGTTTCATGCTGGGCGGACCCCTGGGTGCCGTGCTGGGTGCGGCCCTGGGGCATCAGTTCGACAGAGGCCTGAGTCTCGCCGACATGAGTGGCGGGATGGGGGGGGATGTTTTCGGCGGCGTAGGTAATCGTGAACGGGTGCAGACCGCCTTCTTCACGGCCTTGTTTTCGGTCATGGGGCATGTGGCCAAGGCCGATGGCCGGGTCACTGAAGATGAAATTGTCATGGCGCGTCACCTCATGCAACAAATGGCGCTGGGCGAGGCGCAGCGCAGGCTGGCGATTGAGCTGTTCAACAAAGGCAAGCAGGCGGATTTTGATCTGGAGAGCGTGATCCAGCAGTTCCGGCAGGAATGTCACCGCCGTCGCACCCTGATGCAGATGTTCATGGAAACCCTGTTGCATGCCGCTTATGCCGACAATGTGTTGGATCCGGCCGAAGAGCGTCTATTGGAACATATCAGCGCAATGCTGGGCTTCTCACGCATGTTCTATCAGCAAATGCATGCACGGGTTCAGGCGCAACGTTATTTTCATACGGGGGGTGAGGCACGGTCGCCTGAAAAACAATTGCAGGAAGCCTATGAGATGCTGGGAATCCGTGCGGATGCCAGCGATGCGGAGATCAAAAAAACCTATCGCCGGTTGATGAACCAGCACCACCCCGACAAACTGGTGTCCAAAGGCCTGCCGGAAGAAATGATCAAACTTGCTACGGAGAAAACGCAGAAAATCAAGGCTGCTTACGAAACCATTAAAAAAGCGCGTAAAACCTAACCTGGATAAACCACAAGATAAGTACCTTCACGAAATAATTTTCTG
>ENA-ORDP01001123-ORDP01001123.1-marine-sediment-metagenome-genome-assembly--contig:-NODE-1123-length-15216-cov-8.444957_pt1 | contig 15216 bp, 19 predicted proteins | sample MGYA00248627_ERZ508539 | MGnify/ENA primary metagenome ERZ508539 (study PRJEB26208, sample SAMN05571518) | marine sediment metagenome | biome: deep sea; feature: Hydrothermal vent; material...
AAAAAGAGTTTTAAGAGTCAAGTTACTTCCATTATTTTCAACCCGAGAGATATAAGTCCTTTTCTTGTTGACAATGTTTGCAAGTTGCTCTTGTGTCAAGTTTTTTTCTTTTCTGGCTTTTTTCAATAAAAGTCCTATTTTGAAAGATTCAACTTCTCTTTCAAGTTCATCTCTTCTTTCAGTTCCCTTTTTTCCATAAACCGAGTCTTTTATTTCAGTCCAAGTTTTTGTATTCATTTTGTTTCCTTCCTTTTTTCGTTAAAATATTCATTCATAAGTCGAAGTGCTTTGTTGATTTCACCCTTTGGTGTTTTTTGAGATTTTTTGGTAAATCCGTTTAAGAGTATCACCAATCTCCCTTCGTCAAAAAAGCAAAATACTCTCCAAATGTTTGAAGCTAATGATATTCTTGCTCATAAAGTCCTTTCGTTCCCTTTATTAGTTTAAGGTAATTTCCTGGTATTCTTTCTAATGTTTCAATCGCTTCAATAATTTTAAAGACCTTATTTTGTACTTTTATCGGTTGCTTTTTTAAAAAGTTTTCAAAATAGTCTTTATAAGCTATAACTTCTCTTATTTTTTCCATCACCACAAAGGTAACTTAAAAGTTACTATAATCAAAGTTATTTAATAGATTTTTTATGAAATGGATTCGTTCTTATGTGCTAAAACAATTGTTATGTCTGTATTACACCAGTACTAAATTTTGGCATATCGGGATTATTGTTTGCAACTTCAATCGCCATTGATACATATTCTCTTGTAAGTGCCGGATCAATTATTTCGTCAACCCAAAGCCTTGCTGCAGCGTAATATGGTGAGCTTGCATTTTCATAAGATTCAGTGATTTCCTTCAATAATTTTTTCTTACTTTCTTCCGTAACTTTTTCACCGCTTTTTTCCGCTTGCTTTAATTTTATACTTAACAAAACATTACTTGCCTGCGCTCCACCCATCACAGAAATTTTTGCATTAGGGTATGCGAAAATAAAACGGGGATCGTAAGCCTTACCGCACATTGCATAGTTGCCGGCACCAAAACTGTTACCCACAATAATCGTAATTTTTGGGACAACAGAATTTGCAACAGCGTTAACCATCTTTGCTCCGTCTTTTATAATGCCGCCGTGTTCCGCTCTGCTGCCTACCATAAAACCGGTTACATCCTGCAAAAATAACAATGGAATTTTCTTTTGATTGCAATTCATTATAAACCGTGCTGCTTTGTCTGCACTATCGGAATAAATAACACCTCCAACCTGCATTTCACCTTTTTCTGTTTTAACAATACTTCTTTGGTTCGCTACAATTCCAACAGACCAGCCGTCAATTCTGGCGTAAGCGGTTATTAAAGTTTTACCGTAGCCAGCTTTGTATTCATCGATGGAAGAATCATCTACAATTCTGGCAATTACATCGTACATATCGTATTGTTTGATCGGGTCTTCGGGAAGTATTCCGTAAATTTCTTTGCTCGAATAAAGAGGGGGTTTACTTTCAATTCTGTTAAACCCGGCTTTTTTTCTTTCACCGTTTTTATCAACTATACTTCTTATTTGTGCGAGACATTCCTCATCATTTTTCATTACATAGTCCGTAACACCGGAAATATTTGACTGCACTTTAGCACCGCCTAAACTTTCGTTATCGATGTTCTCCCCGATAGCAGCCTTTACTAAATATGAGCCTGCTAAAAAAACAGAACCTTCGCCTTCAACAATTAATGCTTCGTCGCTCATTATCGGAAGGTATGCACCGCCGGCAACACAGGAACCCATAATTGCTGCAATTTGTGGAATTCCCATAGAAGATATTTTAGCATTATTTCTAAATACTCTTCCGAAGTGTTCCTTATCCGGGAAGATATCTTCCTGAAGAGGTAGGAAAACACCCGCACTGTCAACCATATAAATAATTGGCAGATGATTTTCCATAGCAATTTCTTGTGCTCTAAGATTTTTCTTTGCCGTCATTGGGAACCAAGCCCCTGCTTTAACAGTCGCATCGTTTGCAACAACCAAATGCTGCCTTCCGTGAATTTTACCGATTCCATAAACCGTACCGGCAGAAGACGCACCGCCGTATTCTTTGTACATATCATAAGCTGCAAAAGAGTTCAGTTCGTAAAAATCTTTTGGATTGTCCAAGAGAGTGTTAATCCTTTCTCGAGCGGTCATTTTTCCTTTTGCTTTATGTTTTTCTAAAGCTTTTTCACCGCCTCCTAATGAAACTTTTTTCTTTTCAGCTTTTAATTTGCGAAGTAAGTTCTTGTAAAAGTCTTCGCGTTTTAAATAAGTTTCGTTTTCTTTTATTTTATTTTCGATTTTTTTCATTTCAATTTTATCATTGACCTTATTAGTCTTTTAATAGATCTCTTGCAATTACAATTCTTTGTATTTCCGATGTACCTTCTCCTATCGTCAACAATTTCACATCTCTATAAAATTTTTCAACGGGATAATCTTTCACAAAACCATAACCTCCAAAAATCTGGACGGCATCGTTTGCTGCTTTTTCGGCAATTTCACTGGCAAATAGTTTTGCCATTGCGGCTTCTTTTGTGTTCGGAACTCCATCGTCTTTCATGGTGGCAGCTTTATATGTTAACAATCGCGCACATTCAATATTAGTAGCCATTTCAGCAAGCTTAAATTGTATAGCCTGAAACTCGTTCAAATATTTCCCGAATTGTTGGCGCTCGCCGGAATACTTTATTGCAGCTTCCATTGCGCCTTGAGCCAAGCCTACACTTAGTGCAGCTATTGAAATTCTTCCGCCTTCCAAAATTTTCATCGCTTGAATAAAACCTTCACCCTCATTTCCAATCATATTTTCAGCAGGGACTTTACAATTTTCAAATATTAATTGTGTTGTATCACTCGATCTCATTCCAAGTTTATTCTCTTTTTTACCTACTATAAACCCTTCCATTCCTTTTTCTAAAATAAATGCTGAAATTCCTTTTTTACCAAGCTCCTTATTTGTAATAGCCATAATTACAGCTGTTTCACCCACTCCTCCGTGAGTAATAAATGTCTTGGTGCCATTTAGAATAAAATTATTTCCATCTCTTACAGCAGAAGTACACAAATTTCCGGCATCACTTCCTGAAGATGGTTCGGTTAGTCCCCAAGCACCAAACTTTTTGCCTGAAGTTAAATCGGGTAAATATTTCATTCTTAATTCTTCGTTGCTGAAAGTGTAAAGATGATTTGTGCATAAGCCGTTATGTGCTGCAACCGACAAAGCTAATGAGGGGTCTACTTTTGCTAATTCTTCTATTACCAAAGCATATTCAATATAACCTAATCCGGCACCGCCGTATTGTTCCGGGATTAAAATTCCTAAAAATCCCATTTCACCAAGTTGATGCATTATGTCCGTAGGGAACTTTTGCGACTCATCGAATTCCATTATTACGGGTCGAACCGTTTTATCGGCAAAATCTCTTATTGTGTTTTTAATTAAAGTTTGTTCTTCTGTTAATTCTAAATTAAATGTTTGTTCTAATGTTTCCATTGTATCCTCAATAAATTAATACCTTTATATTGTCAAATTTTTATTTTGAATTGTTCGAAAATATCTTCTGCTATATGATAGGGCGAGATATTGCCTGAAATTACTTTTTCAAGAGATGAAAGTAAAGAACTATCGGTTTCCGAATTCCAAAGTTCACTTCTCAACTTTTCTTCAACAATTTCTTTTACCCTAATTTTTATTCTTTCCAATCTTTGTTTTAAAAATTTATCATTATTTATTAAATAATTTTTATGTTCAGTAATTGCATTTAGTACTTCTTCAATTCCTTTATTTTCCGATGCAATTGTACTGATAATTTTAGGGAGATAAGTAGTTGCATCGTGATAACGTAAAGTTAAAATGGTATTTAATGCAGCTACTGCTCGGTTCGCGCCCGGTCTGTCAGATTTATTCAACACAAAAAAATCAGCAATTTCCATAAGACCTGCTTTCATTGCCTGCACGGCATCACCGGATTCGGGGACTAAAACAACAATTGTTGTATCTGCTGCCTTTGCAATATCCAATTCAGATTGACCAACTCCAACGGTTTCTAATAAAATAAAATCGTAACCTGCAGCATCCATTACATCTGCAACATCATTTGCTTTTTTGCTAAGCCCGCCAAGGCTTCCTCTTGTTGCCATACTTCTAATAAAAACATTTGGATTATTTCCGATATCATTCATTCTTACCCTGTCGCCTAAAAGGGCACCGCCGGTAAAAGGACTGGTGGGGTCAACAGCAATTATTCCTACTTTATTATTTTGTTGTATCAGTATTTTAGTAAGCTGATTTGTAATTGTACTTTTGCCGGCGCCGGGAGGTCCCGTAATACCGACTCTATATGCATTACCCACTTTTGGATAAATAGATTTTAAAATTTCTACCGATTCATTATTTCCACGTTCAACTATGGAAATAGTTCTTGCCAGGGTTCTTCTGTCGTTATTAAATAGTTTATCAAAATTCATAGTATATCGTTTTGGCTATGCCGAATAAAGTTTTTTATAGTATTCATAAGTCCACTTAAAAAAGGTAAATTTACGAGTAAGTAACATAATTATAATTTGTTATACCCCGCTATTTTTCGAAATATTTCAAACATTTTTTAATGCAATCTATTCCCAATCTTCAATATTTAAATTGGGAACGCGTTCAAATTCACGAATATTATGTGTAACCAAAATCAGATTGTATGATAAAGCAATAGATGCAATCAGTAAATCGTTTGGACCAATTGGAGTCCCTTTTTTTTCAAGGGTTGACTTAATCAAACCATAAATGTTTGCACAATTGTCGTCGAACGGAAGTGAAATAAAGGGCTCAAAAAATAAATTTATCTTTTTCAAATTCTTTTTTGGTTTCTCACTTTTGTGGGCACCAAATATCAACTCAGACTTTACGACTGAGCAAAGAATCATCTCCGTGAAAGAATATGCTTCGAACTTTTTTTTTATCTTTTCTGAAGCCCCATTCAAATATTTGATGCAAGTATTTGTATCAAGTAAATATTTCATATCATTTCTTCACGAGATTCATACTTCCCTTGTGTTCCTCTTTCTATTGGGAAGTCAGACAGTGAGCCATAGGTTTGTGAAATAAATTTTGACCAATTTTCACTAACTTTATAATTTATTTTTGATGAAGCTAAATGTTTGTGTTGAATTTTTTTGGATTTTTCAATTGATTTTAATATTTCAAATACAACTCCATAATATTCTTTAGGAATATTATCAATTTTGGATTTTAGCATATCACTATTAAGCATAATAATTCGTTCCCAATTTGCACTAAATTTGACATTTATTTCTTGAATAAAATATTAAAAGCTCGAATAAGAAACAATCTTTTCCTTAAATTACTATTCAGGGGTGTAACATTAGTTATATGAATATTATTTATAACCATATAATGTTACTTAACTAATTTTGCTTCAAAAAAGTTAACGGTCTCTTTTAAACCGTCTTCTAATTTTGTTGTTGGTTTCCAATTTAATCTTTCATAAAATTTATCTGAAGTAATAACACTTCTTAATTGTTCTCCCGGAGCTGCCGGACCATGTTGCTCAATTTGCCCGTTATTTATAATCTTGTTAAGTGTGTTAAAAATTTCATTTACATTTGTTTCAATACCGGTTCCCACATTTAATATATCCGGAATTTCGTCTTCAAGTACTTTTGCATTTGCTTTAACAACATCTTTAACAAAAACATAATCCCTGGTTTGAGTTCCGTCACCGTTTATTATGGGTTGTTCGCCGGCAAGTAGTTTACTTGTAAATATTGCAATTACACCTGCTTCACCGAAAGGGTTTTGTCTCGGACCATAAATATTTGCATAACGTAAAATTGAATAATTAAGTCCGTACTGTTTATTGTAAAAAAATAAATATTTTTCGACTGCTAATTTTGATATGCCGTAAGGAGAAAGCGGGGAAACGGGATGTTTTTCATCTGCGGGAAAATATTCTTGCTCACCGTAAACTGCTCCACCGGTTGATGAAAATATGAATTTCTTTACCCCGTTTTTAACACAGTTCTGTAATAAATTTATTGTCCCTATTATATTTGTGTTGGCATCAAAAGTAGGATCGGCAACACTTTTTCTAACATCCATTTGTGCAGCGTGATGGTTAACTACATCAAATTGCTGAACTTCAAATAATTCGGTAAGTGATTTGTTACAGATATCTGCATTTATAAAGGTGGCTTTTGGATTTACATTTTCTTTAAACCCGGTTGAAAGATTATCTAAAACAAAAACTTCGTGTCCAAGGTTTATATACTCATCCGTTATGTGTGAAGCAATAAAACCAGCACCGCCTGTAATTAATATTTTCATAATTTGTTATTGTCCATAGAGATGGTTTGAATAAATATATTGTTTAACTTTTTCCGTAACTAAAAAATTTATTGGTCTATTGTTTTTAATTCTTTCACGAATATCGGTAGCATTAATATCAATATTCGGTGAATCCAAATATACAACAGATTTTGAATATTTGTTTTTTCCCGGAATGGCGCTAATGTTTCTTTGCAGAACTATTATAGTAGAGAGTTCAATTATTTCTTCCGGTTTTCTCCAGGTGTCTAAACTTAAAAAATTATCTTCACCCATTATTAGTTCCAAATTATCGTATTTGTTTTTGAAGTGAAGTAAAGTATCAACCGAAAATGAGATTTCTTCTTTGCTTATTTCAAAATCCGAATAATCAAAATATGGGATATCATCTATAGCGAGTTTTATCATTTCCAATCTGTGCAAACTTTCTGATGAAATAATATCTCTTTTGTGCGGTGAAATTTTACAAGGAATAAAAATTATCTTTTCAAGCTCTCTCTTTTCATATACTGATTGAGCACAAATAAGGTGCCCCAAATGAATTGGATCGAATGTTCCACCAAATATACCAACCGCTTTCATTACAGCAGTTCCTTATATTCTATGAATAAATTTGTAAATTTTTCGTGAATATTTTCCGTACAAAAATCTTCACTTTCACGATTGGAAAGTAGAATATATAAATCCTTAAAGTCATTTATTTTATCAATTTTCAAATATCCGTTTAAAACATAATAGTAAACATTTTCTTTACAAATTTTTTCTAATAATTTATCAAATTCAAAATTACTTGCAGATATATGATTAAGCAGTTGTGAGTCCCAAAAATTAGTACCTATAAAACAAATTCTATTGTCTTTCGTCTTTCCGATAACTAAAGCATTACCATCATTTAACAATAAATCAAGAACCCGTAGAATATCTTGTGAAGAAAAACCTATTGTATTAGGAAATATTAATAAACTTCTTCCATATTCATCGGGTTGTTTTTCAAACAGTTTTTCATAAATATTTTCTTCAAAGTTGTAATTAATAAATTCAAATTGAGAAGAAATATCTTCATCAATTACAGGGTCTCCGTTCACCGGAAAACATATAAATTTTTTAACGTTATCAACATTACCGATTTGCTCGGCAGCATTATTAAAAATATTTGTATATAGTAACTTACTATGTACTTCTGAAATAGGAGCTAAGTCATTTAATATTTCCTTAGACTTAAATTCAGAAGCTATATAGTACAAACAAGCTTTGTTATTTCTCATTTATTTATGTTTCTTCCAATAAGTTTTTTATAAAATTTCTGTAATGTTTAACTTCATTTTCATAAAATATTTTGCTGTTACCGACTGAGTTTTTGTATTGTAATTTTCTAAATGCAAGTGTTGTTGCAGCTTTTATATAAGATTTTCTTATATTTTCTTCAATCCAACCCTTATTGGTTCGCTTAATTGAATTCAGAATTTTCAGATGTGCTTCAGGTATTACTCCTAACCCGGCTTCTTTCTTTAATTCGGTAAAAATTATTTTCTTTTCACGATTTAATGATATTGAAAAAATCACAATAAAAATTGCAACAGTAAATATAAGGAACAAAATTCCAAGTATTGCTGTTGATTCGAAACTAACAGTTAAATTCCATGCAAAATGAATAAATATTGCACTGCATAATCCTATAACAGCATAAAACATTTTACTTTTGCCGGGTCTAAATTTTGAATAACCCAACATTGCACCTAATGTAGCAGTTGCTACTCCGTGCATCACAGCCGAAAAAAGAGTTCTTATTATTACTATTGTTAACCATTGTGAGAGAGTGTTTGAGTAAGTAATAAAATACAGAAAATTCTCTGTCATTCCGAAACCGAGACCGATTGCTCCGCCGTAAATTATTCCGTCTGTAAGATTATCAAACTTTAAATTTTTTATCGTAAAGAAAAGGAAAGCACCTTTTGTAATCTCTTCAACTACAGGAGCCGCAAAGAATGATTGCGCATAATCCATAGCTTGAGAGTTGTTAATAAAAATGTTTAAAAATTCTAACAGATAATTTGTACCTATGTAGGCTAAAAAAACAGCACCGACTGCACCCCAAAAATAATTTAATAGTACAAGACTGATGGGTTCTCTATCGTACCTGTCAAATTGCCAAATTAGAAACATGTAAATTAACATTGGTACAATTGCAATAACTGCCGAAACGATTACCATCAATATTTATCCTACAATAAAATGAGTTATGAATTTTAGTATAATTTATCAAGGTTCAATATATAAAAAATAGGGATATTACTGTTTAAATTTTGAAATTCTAATTAGGGATTTTTAATTATAAATGTATGTAGTTTTTTTTTCGATTCTTCAATTACAAACCCCTTTAAATGCTTATAAATGCTGATTATTTCTTATTCCCAAATTTGATTATAAAACATTCTATATTTATATTTTGACTTCTTTTTGCTTTATTTTTGGATAAAATTATGATAATTCAAATTTCAAATTTAAGTGACGGTGATTATCATTATACATTCGACAAAGAGGTAAAAGAGATCGGATTATCAGAACCGTTTTTTGGTAATGTTTTTGTGGAATCTCAGTTACAAAAATCACGAAGACAGATAATCTTAAATTCTAAATTAATTGTAAATGTAAATTTTGAATGTGATAGATGTGATGTTGAGTATGAGCAAGAGCTAACAAATGAATTTAAGATAGTCTACTTGTTTAGTTCTGAAATTAATGATGAAGACAAAATTGATTTAAAATATATTCCTTTTGAAACCGATACAATAAACATAACACCTGATATTAGAGATTATGCTCTACTTGCAATACCTATGAAAAAATTATGTAAAGAAGATTGTAAAGGATTATGCATTAGGTGTGGTAAAAATTTGAATGAGGAAAGTTGCAGCTGTAAGACAGATGAAATCGATTCCAGATGGTTACCACTTGAAAAATTAAGAAATAAAGTTAATTAAAAAAAATAATCGGAAAATAAATGGCACATCCAAAACGTAAAATATCTAAAAGCAGAAGAGATAAACGTAGAACACATTATAAAGCTACTGCACCAACATTAAGTACTTGCTCAAACTGCGGTGAAATGAAGATGGCACATCGTGCTTGTCCTTCTTGCGGTTATTATAATGACAAGTCTATGTTTATACCAAAAGCAGAATAAAAATATTTATAAATGGACACAACCCCTACGAACGATTCTAAATGCAGAATAGTTGTTGATGCAATGGGGGGAGATTTTTCTCCTCTTAATGCTATATTAGGCTCAATTCAAGCTTACCAAGAATCCGGTGAATTTGAACTTTACCTTGTCGGTCAAACAGACGAAATAAAAAAGGTATTGTCTTCTCAAAACTTATCCTTTGACGATAATAAAATTATTCACGCTGATGAAATAATTGAAATGGGTGAAAAGCCGACTCAAGCTCTGAAACAAAAACCTAATTCTTCGATTGTTGTCGGAGCTAAATTTTTACGTGACGGGAATGCCGATGCTTTTGTAAGTGCCGGTGATACCGGTGCTGTAATGGCAGCTTCAACACTTATAATTGGGAGAATAGCAGGAGTAGGGAGACCAACTATTAGTGTATCTATGCCAAATGAAACCGGTATATGCAATTTGTTTGACGTCGGTGCCAGTGTCGATTCCAGACCAAAGCATTTACTTGAATATGCAATTATGGGAAGCATCTTTACCGAAGAAATAAACGGCATAAAAAACCCTACTGTAGGAGTTTTAAGCGTTGGTGAAGAAGAAGGTAAAGGTAACGAACTTAGTGTTGCAGCTTCAAAACTAATAAAGAAGACAAATCTAAATTTTATAGGAAATGTTGAAGGGAACGATATTTTTAAAGGAACTGCTAACGTAATTGTTTGTGACGGTTTTGTCGGTAATATTTTGATAAAATTTGGAGAAGGTGTTTTAAGTTTATTCAAACATAGATTCAAAGACTATGCCTCAATAAGTTTAACTAATAAAATAAAAATCGGTTTGATTAGAAAAACTATGAGAGAGATATTAAAAGATTTTGATTACCAGTCACACGGTGGCGCTCCTTTATTGGGCATTAACAAGATTAGCATAATAGGTCACGGATCAAGTACACCAAAGGGAATAAAGAACATGGTTTTACGTGCAAATGAAATGCACAAAAAGAAATTAATAGAAAAAATAAGTAAATCAATTAATCAATATTCAAATTTAAATTAAATCGGATTTTCGAATGTCGGAAAAAATAATCAGTGCTGTAATAACAGGGGTTGGTATGTATACCCCGGATAAAATTTTAGATAATGCATATTTTGAATCTATTGTTGATACAAATGACGAATGGATAAGAACAAGAACCGGAATTACGGAACGAAGGAAATTAGAAAACGGTGCCACAAGTGATTTAGCTGCAAGGGCAGCAGAAGACCTCCTAAAATCAAAAAATATTTCCGCGGAAGAAATTGAGGTTATTATAGTTGCAACAGTTACGCCCGATATGTTTTTTCCGGCAACAGCTTGCTTGGTGCAAGAAAAAATTGGAGCTAAAAATGCATGGGGATTTGATCTTTCTGCGGCTTGTTCAGGTTTTTTATTTGCTTTCCAAACCGGGTGTTCTTTAATTGAATCAGGAAAGTATAAAAAAGTACTTGTAATTGGTGCGGATAAAATGACTTCCATTGTTGATTATACCGATAGAAATAATTGCATATTATTCGGTGATGCCGGGGCAGCCGTTTTGTTAGAACCTTCGGAAGATACATCCTTTGGTTTACAGGATTCACTCTTACACATTGACGGTAGTGGTAAAGAAAGTCTAAATATGAAAGGCGGTGGTAGTTTAAATCCACCCACACATAAAACAGTTGATGAGGGCTTGCATTATATTTATCAAGATGGGAAAACAGTATTCAAATTTGCCGTTAAGAAAATGGCGGATATTTCTCACGAAATTATGGAAAAGAATGGATTAAAATCAGAAGACATAGCTTTCCTTGTACCTCACCAGGCAAACTTAAGAATTCTAAATGCAACAGCCGAAAGAATGGGACTTGATAAAAATAAAGTAATGATAAATATTAATAAGTATGGTAACACTACTGCTGCTACTATCCCTCTTTGCCTTGTAGAATATTATAGAGCAGGAAAATTGAAAAAAGGCGATAAATTAATTTTTGCTACTTTTGGTGCCGGTTATACCTGGGGTGCTTGTTATTTAGTTTGGGATATGTAATTTTTTTTAGATAAAATTTATTATTATGACTAAGATAGCTTTTCTTTTCCCCGGGCAAGGGGCACAATATGTTGGTATGGCAAAAGACCTTTACGAAAATTCCGTAGAGGTTAGAGAAATGATTAAAACCGCCGATGATGTCTTGGGCATTAATTTATCGGAGATAATGTTTGACGGTCCTGTAGAAAAATTAAAACAAACCGAATTTACACAACCTTCAATTTTTATACACAGTGTTGTATTAAGTAGTCTTGCAAGATTGCTTGAACCTCAAGCAGCCGCCGGACATTCTTTGGGTGAATATTCTGCCTTAGTATCTGCAGGAGCTGTTCAATATTATGAAGCAGTTCAATTAGTTAGAAATAGAGGAATGGCAATGCAGCAAGCGGGAGTTGATAACCCCGGTACAATGGCGGCAGTAATAGGGCTATCACCTGAACAGGTTAAAGAGTGTTGTGAAAAAGCCGCTGAAGTTGGAATAGTTCAACCTGCTAATTTTAACTCACCTGGGCAGATTGTTATTTCCGGTTCCATTGACGGCGTAAGAAAAGCAATGGAATTATGTAAAGAAAATGGTGCAAGGTTGGTAAAAGAGCTTGTGGTTAGCGGTGCTTTTCATTCACCTCTGATGGAATCGGCAAAAGAAAAATTGAAAACCGTTTTAGATAAAACTAATTTTTATGATGCACGTTTTCCTGTGTACGTAAATGTGTCGGCTAAGCCGGTAACTAAAAAAGAAGAATTAAAAGAAATGCTTTATCAGCAGGTTACTTCTCCAGTTCGTTGGGAAGAGACAATTAATAATATGATAGCTGACGGTATTAACGAGTTTTACGAAATAGGTCCGGGCAAGGTGCTGCAAGGTTTGGTCAAAAGAATTAATCCTGATATAAAATGCCAAGGTATTGATAAATATTCTGATTTGGAGCAATACTTGTAATGGCAAAAAAATTTGAGAAAGTAATTAAAGGGTTAAAGATTGACCCACATATTTTTACTTTCAAGTTTAATTGTATCTGTACGGGGGAATGCTGTTACTACGGTGTTTACACAGATTCATTTGAAGCAAAAAGAATTTTAAGAATTAAAAAAAAAGTTCTTGAATATTTTGATAGTTCTCAATGTGCTGATGTAAGCAAATGGTTTGAAGAACCTGAAGATGATGAAGATTTTGAATCAGGAGTAGCGATCGGAACAGAGGTTATTGACGGTAAATGTACTTTCTTAGATCAAAATGGTTTATGCACTCTCCAAAAAATAGCGTTGGATGAAGGAAAACATAAGTGGAAGTATAAACCGCTTTATTGTATATTGTTTCCGTTAACTATTTATGAAGGTGCACTTACTATAGATGATGAACACATTGATAGACTAAAAACTTGTAATCCTAATCCTAAAACGGAAATGACAATATTTGAATATTGTACAGAAGAGTTAATACATCTACTCGGTAAAAGGGGTTATTCTGAATTAAAAAAATACAGGGAAGAATATTTAAGTAAACAAAAAGTAAAGAAAAAAAATGTTAAAAAATAAAAAAGCATTAGTCACAGGTGGTACAAGAGGAATTGGTAGAGCTATTGTCTTAGATTTAGCAGCCAATGGTTGCGATGTTGTATTTACATATTACAGTTCGGAAGAAGCTGCAAAAGATTTAGAAAGTGAATCGGGAATATTAGGTGTCAAGATTTTGGGTATTAAAGCAGATGCCTCAAAATTTGAGGAAGCAGAAAAATCTGTACAATTTACTTTGGAAAATCTTGGTAATTTAGATATCCTTATAAACAATGCCGGAATTACAAAAGACAATTTGATTTTAAGAATGTCTGAAGAAGATTTTGATTCTGTCCTTTCGGCAAATTTAAAAAGTGTGTACAATTATTCTAAATTATCCATACGTCCGATGATGCAACAAAGGTTTGGGAGAATAATAAATATTTCCTCCGTTGTAGCTATAATTGGCAATCCGGGTCAAGCTAATTATGTTGCTTCTAAAGCCGGTGTTATCGGGTTAACAAAATCACTTGCACGTGAACTTGCTTCACGTAATATCACAGTTAATGCAGTAGCCCCGGGTTATGTTAGTACTGATATGACAAAGGATATGAGCGATGCACAAAAGGAAGCAATGCTTCAGCATGTCCCGTTAAAAAGGATTGCCGAACCTATCGATATTGCAAAAGTTGTTTCTTTTTTGGCATCATCTTCAGCCGATTATATTACCGGACAAGTAATTGCTGTAGATGGCGGAATGACAATGTAAATAATTCTTTTTTTTAAAATGTAGAAGCATAATAAATTTATTTTTATATTAAATACGGTTAATCTAAATAATTATAGGAGAAATAAGATGGACGTTGAAACTAAAGTAAAAGAGATTATAATTGACAAATTAGGTGTTGAAGAATCTCAAATAACACCGGAAGCTTCTTTTACAAATGATCTCGGTGCAGATTCATTGGATATTGTTGAATTGGTAATGGGCTTTGAAAGTGCTTTTTCAATCTCAATCCCTGATGAAGATGCAGAAAAGATTGGAACAGTTGGAGACGCAGTAAGTTATTTAAGTGAAAAAGTAAGTTAATAAAATATAGCCGGAGTGTTTTCATTTCGGCTATACACATTTACTTTTTATACTTTAATTCGTTTTTTATTTTAAATGAATTGTAATACGTTTTTAAACCAGATTTTATCCCCACAAATAAAGCCCATCTCCCAATCTATGCCCTATCTCAGCAAAATATCAAACTTAATTGAGGTTGTATTTTGTTCATACTAAGATTTTTTTATTTAAAGTTAAAATACATTATCACAGGGAATGTTTGGTATAACATTACTGGTTTTATTCTTCTTGATAAATTCAGATCGTTTGAAAAAATAATCGGATGTAATATTTATCATCCCAGGTATTATCTTAAAGCTTTAACTCACAGGTCTTTTTTGGAAACGAATGGAAATATGGATTCTTCTAATGAAAGATTAGAATATCTGGGAGACGCCGTAGTAGACCTCATCGTCGGTAAATACTTATTTAATAAATTCCCTAATGAAGATGAAGGATTTTTGACTAAGACCAGATCAATGCTTGTGAATAAAAGTGCACTTTTTGATGCAGCGGAAAGGATAAATTTAGAAGATTATTTACTTGTAAGTGAAAACTTTTCCAAGGCACTCCCCGATGGTTCAAAAACTGTTTTATCTGATGCTTATGAAGCAATTGTTGGCGCAATATACCTTGATAAGGGTTTGAAAAAAGCAGAAAAATTTTTAATGAAATCTTTATTAGAACCGAGTTTTGAAATTACCGGCTATCTAAATGACAACAACTATAAAAGCCAATTATTGGAATATGCACAAAAGCAACGGTTAGAAAATCTGGAATATAATGTGATTAAGGAAGAGGGACCTCAGCACAAAAAATTATTTACCGTTCAAGTAAAAATCAACAATGAAATATTGGGAACCGGCAACGGTAAAAATAAAAGAAGTGCCGAACAGGTTGCTGCTAAAAATGCTTTGCAAAAAATCAAAAACGCCTGACCAATCTGAATTGATTAAATAATATTTTGATGTGCTAATATAAAAATTGACCATGTTAGATAATCGTAAT
>ENA-ORDP01001124-ORDP01001124.1-marine-sediment-metagenome-genome-assembly--contig:-NODE-1124-length-15204-cov-7.373952_pt1 | contig 15204 bp, 7 predicted proteins | sample MGYA00248627_ERZ508539 | MGnify/ENA primary metagenome ERZ508539 (study PRJEB26208, sample SAMN05571518) | marine sediment metagenome | biome: deep sea; feature: Hydrothermal vent; material...
AATTAGCGTAAAACAATGTTCGCAGCAGGCTTGGTGACAGGAGTGGAGTTAAAATATAAAAACCGATATTATCTTTTAATTCTATCCAAAAAAAAGGGATTCCAAAAATTGGAATCCCTTGTAAAGAAAAATCAGATTAAATTATCTAACCTTAAATTCAATTCTTCTGTTAAATGCTCTGCCGGTTGCAGTACTGTTATCCATAATAGGACTAGCTTCACCGTAACCAACCGCTGTTAATCTACTTGCAGCAACACCTTTTGCTATTAAGTAATCTCTAACAGCATTGGCTCTTTTCTGCGATAATTTTTGATTATATTTTTCAGAACCGGTATTATCTGTGTAACCTTGAACCTCTATGTTCAAATCAGGATGTGATAAAAGTATCTCAGCAGCATTGTAAAGTATAGGCATACTTTCAGGGCGTAAAGTTGATTTATTGAAATCAAAATTAACACCAACTAAATACCAGTTTTCAACAGCACCTGTTGATTGATATTTTTTAACAATATCTTCAATTCTATCATAGTCAACCGTAGTAGGTTCCGTAGCATATTTCTTAATCATTGATTCGATTCTGTCGTAATCAACGTTATCTTTAATACCGGTGTAAAGATCATTTAATTTTGAAACAGGACCTTTTTTGAAGTAATAAACAAGACCAAAATCAAACGTCATATAAGAATCATTATTACCGCTGAAAATACCACCGCTACCGCTGGAAGTGCCGAATAATCCATCAAACCCGGTAGAGGCAACATTATGATAGGCGAGTTCTGTTTTTAAACGCCACTCTTTACCTACTGTCCATTCAGAACCAAAAATAAGATTAACTTGATAATCGGCTTTACCTCCATTTAGTGAAGGAGATGGAGAGTTGCTTATACTTTGTGCAAATCCACCGGCTCCAAAACCAAAATATGGAGAAATAGGTTCGCTCGGTACAAAATAGTATATTAAATCAAAATCACCGCCGAACATATTATTTTTAACAGTTACACCTGTAGGACTTCCTACATGACCTTGTAAATGAGTATAGTTGATCTTTAATCTTAAGCCAACGTGTTCTGAAAAGTTTCTTTGTATACTTGCGAAACCACCAAAGTTTGGTAATCCCTCAACCACACTTAAGTTAGTACTTAAATATCTGGGATAAATACCACCGAAGCCAAATGACCAGCTATCCTGAGAAAGCCAACCGTATTTTGAATTTGTTTGTGCAAAACTACTACTTGCTAACAATACAGTGATTGCCAAAGTAAAAAGTAAAAATAATTTTTTCATATAACCTCCCAAATCAAATATTAAAAAACCGTCTAAGTTATTAATTATAATATTAAAAATATAACGTTTTCTAATAAAAGAAGCAATCAAAATATATTTATTTTATTATATAATAATATCTTAAAGGAATCAGTTAAATTAGCCCTATAAATTAAAAAAAGAGCTGATTAATTAATCAGCTCTTTTTAAAAGTTTTTAATAAAGTACAAAATACTTATTTCATCAAGATCATTTTTTTCGCTTGTATGAATTTACTACCATCAACACCCGTAGCTATTATTCTGTAAAAGTATAAACCGCTAGCTAAATTAGAAGCATTAAATTGAACAGATTTAAAACCCGCCGAAAAAGAACCATTAACCAAATTGGTAACCCTTTGACCTAAACTATTGTAAATATTTATAGATACTTGGGAACTTACCTTTAACGCAAAGTTAATAGTTGTTGACGGATTAAAAGGATTCGGATAATTTTGATTTAGTTCATAACTATCCGGTATTTTACTTCCAATATCTTCTACATCTGTTACAATAGATACACTGCCATCAACAAAAGTTATGTTGAATGGTGTACTGTTTATATCGGTAAGTTCGTTCGTACCTGTAAAACCAACTGTACTGGTGCCTCCCTTATATAAAAATTGAAGATCAAACAGCTTATCTGTGATAGTAACCTTAGTAGTACTAAACCAAGCAATAGCAATAACTCCATTTGTAGAATCAATATTAGCAGTATATACACCAACACTTTCAAAAGGATTGTTCTGAATGGCTTGATACTGCAACACACTAGTATCGTAACTTATATGCATTGTCAAAGAATAAACTTCAAGTGATCCGGAATTAACCGGAAGTAAAACAACTGTATTGGCAGTGACATTCGTATCAGGTATACTTATTGTGGTTTGTGCTTTTAGTGCTACAGTAAAGAACAAAAGTAAACTCAATAAAGAAACTATTTTTTTCATTTTTCCCTCATAATAAAATATTTTATTTTTAGTAAATATAAAAAAAAGAGCTGATAAAATCAGCTCTCTTTAAAGTTCTAAATAAAGTATAAAATACTATTTCATCAGAATCATCTTTTTCGCTTGTATAAATTTACTACCATCAACGCCCGTAGCTATTATTCTGTAAAAGTATATACCACTTGCTAATTTTGAAGCATTGAATTGAATCGTTTTAAAACCTGCTGAAAAAGAACCATTAACCAAGGATGCTACCTTTTGACCTAAATTATTATAAATATTTATAGATACTTGGGAAGTTACCTTTAATGCAAAGTTAATAGTAGTTGAAGGATTAAAAGGATTAGGATAATTTTGAGCTAATTCATAATTATCGGGTATTTTGCTGTTAATATTTTCTACATCTGTAACTACATCAATTTTACCACTAATTAGATTAATGGAAATATTTGCTCCATTAAGATCAGTAAACTGATCAGCAGTCAATGTTAAATCTGTTGATTGTGCTCCACCGTGATACTTAAAAACAACATCGGCAAATTTGCCGTTTGTTATATTTACAGCAGTAGTGCTAAACCAGGCAATATTTACTACGCCATTTGAAGCATTTGCAGAAGCAGTACCTGAAATAACATTGTCAACACTTACAAAATCAACAACAGTAGCATCATAAGCAATATGTATTGTAAACGAAGCAAGATTGGTTATTGAAATAGCATTTAAAGGAACATTAACATTAGTTCCGTTTATAGCAGTAGCAACAGTAGCTAAACTAAAAGTTGCACTTGTTTTACTTACTTTACCATTTGTAAAATTAGTGGTTAAAGTTACACCGGGAACATCTGTAATATTAGAAGTCTGATCAAATACTAAATCAGTGCTTCCGCCTTTTACAATAAATTTAAGTTTTGCAAGCACGGTTCCATCACTAAAAGTAGCACCGGCTGTACTAAACATAGCTAAATTTATTTGACCGGTGGGAGTTCCAACAGTAAACCCAACAACATCATTAGTTACACCAATAAATTCTGCTGCAGTTGAGCTGTAAGAGATTTTAAAGGTCATTGAACCAATATCTTTCAAACTATTTCCCTTTAAGTCTACCGACACTGTATCACCTATAGCGCCCATAACACTACTTAAACTAACAGCTAAGGGCAAAGCAGATACACTACCGTTTACAAACGTTATGTTGTAAGCCGTGCTGTTTTCATCTGTAATTTCGTTCGTCCCTGTAAAGCTAACAGCGCTTGTACCCCCTTTATATAGAAATTGTAAATCAAACAATTTATTGGTGATATCAACCTTTGTTGTACTAAACCAAGCTATAGATATAAGTCCGTTTGCTGAATCAACATTTAGGATAAAATTACCAGTAAAAGGATTGCTATTTATCGCTTGATATTCCAGTACACTCGGATCATAACTTATATGCATGGTTAACGAATAAACAGACAATGCCGCCCCCGAAGTAACAGGGAGTTGCACAACTGAATTCGCAGACACATTTGTGTTAGCTATGCTAACGGTGGTTTGCGCTTTTAATGCTACAGTGAAGAACAATAGTAAACTCAAAAATGAGATTATTTTCTTCATAATTTCCTCACAATTAAAAAAATTAATTAAATTATAAAATCAGAGGGACTTAAAAGTCCCTCTGAAAAGAATATTATGGAATTATTTGAGTAAGATCATTTTTTTAGTTTTAAGGAAGCTTTTAGCACCTTCTACCCTTAAACTATAGAAATAGATTCCACTTGCAAGATTTGTTGCATTCCACCTTGTTTTATAACTACCGGCTTCAACTACTTGATTGTTTATCAATGTTTTTACTACTTGACCTAATGTATTATAGATAGTCAATGTTACATTACCTTTTACAGGTAATTGATATTCAATAATAGTTGATGGGTTAAACGGATTCGGATAATTCTGACTTAATGCAAATACTGATGGTATTGCTACCTCAGCTTGTGACATATTCACGCTTGCGTCAGCCATGTTTTTTCCAATAGCGTTAACTATTTCACCGTTAGTTAAAGTTAAACCGGCACTTGTAGATTTTGCAAATGCTTTAGTAGCTTTGAATACCAATATAATAGATGGTGTTTCACCGTCTTTCAACGATTTTTCACCGGGCATTTTAGCCCAAGCTACTGATATTTTGCCATTCTTTGCATAAGAAATAACATCTACATTTGATTTAACCGATTTGAATGTCATCATCTGTACCGGGTAAGTAAACCTTAATGTGAACGCACCGACTTTTTGTGCTGCATTTAAGGTTACCGGTAATTTGAATTCTGAATTCGGACTTATTTTTATGTTCTTTCCGTTTATAACCGATACTTTGGATTTCTTAGGTAATGTTGTTGCACTTTCGTTAACATCACCGGCAGCAATACCTTTGAAATTAGCAGTAACACTTGCACCGGCAACTGCAACAGTTTTAGTTTCAAACTGCCAGTCGGAAATAGTAAAGCTTGAAATTGCTCCTACTACTCTTCTAAGTATCTGCAAAGCATCACCTGCAGTTACATTTCCGTCACCGGTTACATCAGCAGCTAATTTTTGATTAGCTGTAAGTGTAACAGCACTAACTGAATATCTTGCTGCTAATAAAGCATCTGATGCAAGTACTGCGTTTGAAGGCCAGCCTGTAGTTTTGGTTGCAGTCAATGTATAACTGGTTCCACCGGTTACACCCGTAATGCTGTAATCTCCTGTAGCATCTGTAATAGCTGTACCGGCTACAGTAGATCCGTTCATTAACTTGACTGTTGCTCCTACAATTGGAGTGTTACTTGTGTTATCATAAGTAACCTTACCTGCAACTGTAATAACTCCTATTTTAATCGTTATTATTGCTTGTGTTGTTATAGGAGTTGATTTTCCATCTGTTGCTGAAACCTGAATAATAACAGGGAACTGTGAAGCTGTTTGTGGAGCCCAAGTAAAGACACCGGTTGCAGCATTCAAATTAGCATCTGAAGGATGGTTACCTACAAATGCATAAGTAATTGCGTCGTTATCCAAATCATCTGCTTTGTAATTCTGTTTAAGTGTATCACCTACAAATATAGTTTGAGGTGTTGCCATTTCGCCACCGGCTGCCCATGTTGGTGGTCTGTTTGCTACTACCGTTATTGAAGCTACCGGAGCATTTACAGTAACTTTACCATCTGTTACGGCAATTGCAAATGTAAATGTTTTTCCGGCATCGGCTGTAGCAGATTGCCAGCTGAAAGCACCTGTTGAAGCATCAATAGTTGCAGCATTTACCGGTGCGCCTGTTGTAGCTGTTATAGAGAATGTTAATGCATCGCCATCTGCGTCAGTAGCTGTGTAAGTTGAGTCTACTGCATCACCGGTTTTAATGTTGCCTGAACCCATAGTCTTAGTAAATACAGGTGCAGCGTTAACATCCGTTACTGTTATAGAAAGAGTAATTGTTGAAGTAGCACCCTGACTGTCGGTAGTTTTTAATACCGCTGTGTAAGGGGTTGTGCTTGCATCAGTACCGGTTGGTTTAATTGTTACCGTACCGCTATCTACTTTACCTGTTGCATTTGCATAAGTTACAAATGAAGGTCCACTCATTAATTCAATCTTTGTAATTGTTGTATTAACTGAATTTGATAAAGTTTTAACAGGAATAAATAGAGAATCTTTTTCCGGTACAGTATATGCCAATGTAGTCGGCAAGTTGAATACCGGTAAAGTAGCAGGAGCACCTATTGTAAAGAATGCTCTCTGTGCAATTGCACTACCGAGTGAACCTCTATCTCTTACGGTTAACATTGTGTCACCGGGAGCAGGAACATTGATAGACATTGCATTACTATAGGTTGCATTGTTACCTTCAATAACCCATCCGTTAACCGAAACGTTACCGTCGAATCTTCTTATTATTCTTAAATCATTATGATTCTGTAAAGGTTTCTGAAGATTTGTACCTTGAAGTTCCAAATCGAATACTTGACTTGCACCTAAACTTGTAGTTGCTTCAATTAACCAAGAATAAGGTGCTTTTGTACCGATCCAATTTGTCTTTGAAGGATCAGAAGCTTGTGTTCCACCATTTAACGGGAAGTTTTTTACTCCCGTTGGTTCACTGTCAATGTGTGACACAATTATTGTTGTTGGAGCTATTGTAGCATTACCGGCTGTAAATGTAATTGCAGCAGGTCTGTAATCTCCGTTTAATGCACCAACTGGCCATTCCGACCTACCTATTGTTCCGGCAGGAATAAACACGCCTAATCTACCTACTACGTGAGCAACATTAAGAATGTTGGCAGGGTTTCTTAAATAACCAAGATTGGTTATAATACCACCAAGCACTGTTGCTTGAAGAGTTAGTAATGCAGGATTAACCATATTTACTATACCTCTTGTAAGGGTTAGTAAACCGGCAGGAGAAACACCAACAGCAGGAGCAAGTGTTAAATTACCGCCTGAAACCGTTATAGCTTTATCTGCTGATTTTGTTACAGTGAAATTATTTATTGTTCTGTTTCCAGGTAGAGTAACAGTTTGAGCGTTAGCTCCTGTAAATACAAGATTCAACCAAGTATTTGTTAAAGTACCTGTAAAAGTTAAGTTGTTTGGTGTATTAACAGTTGCTGGAGTAGGAACTGCTAATGCTACTTTTAACGGAACTGTTACATTATTAAATGTAGCATCGCCTGTCATATTTATTACCGAACCAGCGCCCAATACTAATGTACCTGCGCCCGTACCGGTAAAACCTGTTAGGTTCATTGTACCGGTATTTGTAATTGCACCTGTACCTGAAAGATTACCTGCTGTAGTTCCAGCATTAGTATAGGTTCCAAGTACTGTTAATCCGCCGTTCCAATTAGTTATAGAAGGACCAACGGGGGCAGCAGCAGTAAGTGTATTAACAACTGAGCCTGCAGGAATAGTCTGAGCTAATGTCCAGTTTGTTGTTACACCGGCAGCAAAATTCATTGTTGAAAACATTGAAAGTGTACCGGCAATTGTTCTGCTTGCAGCAATATTAACATTTGTAACAGATGCAGCAGGTCCAGGTCCTATTGAAACATTTCTTACTATTGTAGGTGAAGAATATTCAACACCTGAATTATATGCACCACCGTTAGCTAATAAATCAGTGTAAACTAAATTTACATCAGCAGCAACAAGTGTTGCTAATGTTGCGCCTACACCATTTAATTTAATAGCAGGTGTTAGTGCGTTACGGTCAATTGTAATTACAGCTCCAACTTTACTTAAAGTGAATGATGTTGAAGCACTTACTGCTAATTGACCAACTGTTTCAGTTAAATTACCGGCTATTGATTTACTTGCACCGGTTGTAACAGTGTTTGCAGCAGCAGCGAGACTAACAGTAACGTTAGTTGCTTGTGCTGTTGGCCAAGTAAATGCATTAGGTGCAGAAGAAGCACCTGTGAATAAGTAATTTATGGTACCGTTAAATGTAGGAACAACTTGACCGGCAGCAGCACTAATGTTACCAATACCTGCTACTTGAACTGTTGTAGTTCCGCCATTACCGACCGTTAAACGTGAAGCAGCTGTAACTGTTTGTGTAAATACCGCACCGTTTAAGAATAAATTAGTAGTAACTACCAACGGTTGGGCGGTTGTTAATGCAAGTGCTCTTGCAACTTGTAAATTAGGTAGTGTAAACGCAGCTGTTTGTGTCCATGCACCAGTACTATTATAGACTAACGCGCCTGTACCGGCTAATGTGCCACCATTATAAGTAAACGGTGTAGCAATTGCACCACCGCCTATTATTAAGTTAGCTCCGCCAATTGTTAAAGTACCTGAATTCATCACTAAACCAGTACCTGTTCCATTTATTGTTAATGAAGCAGGGCCTGCAAGAGTTACATTACCACCAACATTTAAATTTGAAACTGTTGGAGTTGCAGCAGCAGGAACTGTCCAGGTTAACAAAGTATTTGGAGCAGTATTTACTAAAGCTAAAATACCCGTTGCAGGGCTGGTAAATGCAGAAGCTCCGTTAAGAGTTACATTTTGTCCACCTGCCGTTAATGTAAGACCGTTTGGAATTGTGAATGTATTAGCTGTTGGAACAGCAGTTCCAAGTATTACATTACCGTCAAACCTTAAATTATTAGTATTAAAAGTAGCTGCAGCACCTGTGAAGCTAACATTAGCAGCTATTGTTGCAGCAGCAGTACCAATCGTAAGATTTGCAGCAGCATTTGAGAAAATTAATGTTCCCGTACCCGTTACCTGTCCAAAAGCAGCAGGAGCAACACCACCGGTAATGCTAAAAGCTGCGTTTTGTGCAGTTAAGTTATTAGTACCAAGAGCAATTGTACCTGCTCCAACGGCAACAGCACCGCTTGCAACTGTATTAGTGTTAAGCGTTAATGTACCGCCTGCTGCATTTGTTATAGCAGCAACGTGTGGACCGGCTCCCGAGAAGGTAGTTGCCAAAGAAGAAGCAGCACCAGCGGTAAATGTTATATTACCGTCGAAAGTGGCAAAATCATCGTCACCACCTCCCCAAATTCCATTTGCACCAAAACCATTGCTTATAAGTCCTGGTCCTGAGTAAGTGTTGCCTGCCGAACCGGCATTTACATTTAAGCTAGGTATTGTACCTGTTCCTGTAAAAGCAGTTCCGGTAGCATTTGCTAAGAATACTCTTGTAGCACCATTATCAACCAAATTACCGTTAACTACAGCAGAAGCGCCTGCTAAAGTTAAATTATTTGCCCCGGTATATAATGATTGGTTTGCATCTATAGTTAATGTACCGTTAACTGTTGCAGGAGCAACCATAGTGATAATGCCTTTACCTGCGGCAGCACCATTGGTTGTTGAAACATTTAAATTAAATAAGAAATTAGCAACACCGGCATTTGGTATTTCATTTGCCGTGGCTTTATCGCCTCCATAATAAGTTACATTAATAAAATTTGGAAGGTTTGCAGCTCCTAATTGTGCATTGAATGTTCCTTCAGTTCTAAATATTGTTGGATAAGGAGCAGCGGCTGCAGCCGTACCAAATACTAAATTAGGAATATTAACTTGACCTAATGCAAGATAAAAATCTCCCGTCATTTTAGAACCTGCTGTACCAAAAGTAACAGCGGGTGCACCAACTCTATTATTAGCAACACCAAAGTTGCCGAAAGAAGCACCGGCAGTAAATGCAGCTGCATTTACAGTTTGTAGTGCGTTACCTTGCATCATTACAAAACCGCCATTGGTGGTTACATAACCTGTTGTATTCTGAAAATTACCTGCAGAACCACCAGGATTGTTAGTTCCAATATAAATTCTGGCATTATCTAATTTTGTAGTATTAACATTTCCAACAGCGCCGGTATTAAATGTTAAATTATTACCTACAATAGTCAAGCTACCTGGTGTACCCGCAGAGCCGGCTACCGATTGGAAAATTACAAACGGAGCAGGTAAAACTGCTGCGTTGGTAACAGCAACTGGTCCTGGATACTGTTGATTAAATGTACCGAGAGTTACTATTTGATTTATGTTTGGAATAGGTTGAGCAAATGCAAGTGTTGTAGTAGTTGCATTTGTAAATGTTACACGTGAAGATGCACCACCTAATTGAATATCTGAACCGCTTAAAGTTACAGTTCTAGCTCCACCTGCGTTTTGACCCATATCTACTGTTCCGTTTAGAAATTTCGTAGTACCGGTAACATTTATAGCACCTTGATTAGCACCTACGGTTTGATTACCAAAGTCTAAAACACCTGTACCGTTAACAGTTAAATTTACTAATGCAAACACAGCGGTTGTAGCATTAGAAAATGTAATATTACCTGAACCGGTTAATGAAAGAGTACCGGTTAATGTTACATTACCTGTTAGAGTTCTATTAAACGTGATGTTGGAAGCACCGGAATTAGTAATATTAACCGCTGTAAGTGTGTTTGCACCCAGCCCTGCTGTTCCCCAAACTATCTTGGCACCGGCAGCACCACGTGAGTTTGTAATATCACCGGTTACGGCTAAATTACCATTACCAAACAAAATACTTCCACCGGTTGTAGCTCCGCTACTCGATACAGATGCTAAAGCATTAGTACCCTTCAATGCAGAAAAATCAATATTAGCGTTTGCTACAGTTGATGTGTTTGAGACAGCGGAAGCCGTTAATGTTGCAGTACCTCCACCAGTTGCAATAATATCACCCATAGAAGGAGCAACTCCTTTTAAGGATGATGAGTTTGATATATTACCTGTAGAAATATTTCCTGTTGTAGCTGCAAATTGAATGCTACCGCTTGCTACCAAATTACCAGGGGCAGCGCTTACAGACCAGCCTCCGGTTGTACTGTTTGTAACAGCACCGGTGATTGCAACAGCAGTACCTGCGCTTGCAAAGAAAATATTGCCATTAGTAGTGTTTGCAAAATTAGTTGCACCGGTAAAGGAAGCAGAGTTAGTGACACTACCACCTATTGTAACGGCTAAATTTGGAAGAAATATATTGCCTTGTCCTGCTCTTGCAGCAGTTGTGTTAAGTACAAAAGCTGTATTCAACACAACGTTACCTGCTATAACAACACCAGTAGGTGCAATAGCACCCCAGCCTATTGTACCATAGCCACTTTCAGTGATACTTGCACTAGTTTGTACACCGGCAGCAGTTTTTGTTAATGTTATAGTTCCGGTATTACCTGCAGCACCAAGTACAGCGCCTACGGTACCGGTACCATTTGCCGTTACTATTGTACCGGAACCATTTAATGTTACGTTGCCGATATTACCGGTATTAGTTGCCGTTACAGAAGCAGCACCGGATGCAGTTATACTGTTAACGGTTGTTAAAGTACCAGCACCGACAGGGTCTAAAGTTAAAGTATTAGCTACTGTAGAAGTTGCAGTTACATCATTAACCGAAACGGCTCCGGCACTTGCGTCAAGAGCAGCATTACCTGTTAATGTAAATGCTAATGTTCCACCGGTAACGTTTCCAGCTACCGTATGTACTAAAGCACCTGAATTAAGGAATAGTGTAAATCCGTTAAGGTTAGCACCGCCGGCTAATGTCATTAAACCATTGATGGTTCTGTCTTGATCTAATTTAATAGTTATAGCTCCGGCTGTTGCTGTAGTTGTTAACGTAGTAGCAACATTAGTAGCCACCGGAAACTCAAGTCCGGTTGTTATTGTAACACCGGCACCTGTAGCAGCATTTATATAGTTGAAGCTTGCAGTACCGGCAAAAGCTATTTGCCCGGAAGTAACAGAACCAAATTCTGATCTAATTACTACACCGCCTGTTGAAACAGTAACATTGTTACCGCCGTCTAAAGTACCGTTGGTTAAATTAAGCCCATTAAACTGAAATGGACCTGTAAAAGTTATTGTACCTGCAGTACCGGGAGTACCAACTTGAAATGCGCTGGTAAATACCGGAGTACCACCGGTTGATGTAAAAGTATAAGCTCCCGTTACACCAGATGTAAGCAAAGGAAGATTCATACCCGGGGTAGGCTCGGCATAGTTTATTCCCGTAAATGCAACGGAAATAATTGAACCCGCTGGTGCAGCTTGTAACGCTGAAGATACGGTTGCTTTTGGTGAGCCAACCAAACCTGAGTTGGCATCATTACCAGTTGCGTTGTTAACAAAAAAAGTTGTTTGTGCCAACGCTGTAGAACTTACAAACGTAAGCAGTATAACAAGAAAGCCAACCTTTTTTAATAAGTTGTAAAGATTCATTTTTTATTCTCCAAAAATGATTGAAAAAAAGTTTTGATTAATTAAAATAAAAGGAAAATCAACACTTCCCTTTAGTGTTAAGGGGGTAAATTTTTTGTCATATATAATCTCCTCATAAAATTTAGTATTTAGATTAATATTTTCTATTATTTTATAATTCAGGTTTGAAATATTTTTACTAATTATTGCAATTAACATAAGGTATAAAAATTTATAAGACTTGTAATTCAAATTTGTCATGTAAGATTGGTGTCCCAACTACTAAATAAATGAAAATATATAAAACAATGATAAAAGTATGAATTCATAATTTTAATGTCAATATAATATTAAAAATTTAATATTTTTTTAACAAACACATAATAGTAAATTTTAATTAGAATTTATATCAAAGTATTAGATAAATATAAATTTTAAGATACAATTAATTTTCCCGCCATTAAGATAGATTCTAAAAACAATGAATATTAAAATAAAAAAATATTAAGAACAATAGAAAAAGTGAATTTATAATTAAAAAATCTTATTATTTCTTATTCAGAAAGCATACTCAATGTTTTATTTTTACCCGTTATTTAACGGACAAAAATTGTAAAATAAACAAGCTATTGCAAACAACCTATGATATTTAATATAAATATACTTATTTGAATTTATTTTAATGATAATTAATCATTTCTTTTAATTAAATGCAATAGTTTATGTTTTTTTTAAAAAGATTTATTTCAGGGTATGTTTCCAACAAAACTTGAGGAAACACTGTATTTATAGGCATTACCTTTGTTTTGCACACAATCTTCAAGGTTACTTCCCCCAACCTTCAAGGTTACTTCCTAAAACCTTGAAGGTTACACACACATATTAGGGGGCAACCTTCGGGGTTGGGGAAAGCAACCCCGGAGGTTTATTGTATATCTTTTTTATATCAATTTCCTCGTCTGTAGAAATAAACTTCTTAAATTTTTCTTCATTTTCAAAATAATTTAGTATCGTTTTATTAGTAATTTCTTCCGATGATATTCCCAGAAGTTCCTTGGCACTTGAATGTTCATAATCATAAAAGTTTTTGCATAAATTTGCTCTTACCGGATTTAAAAGTATATATCTTGTTAAAATAGGAAAAGCAGTTTCATCGTAAACAATTTTATTTTTTGTTTTTCCTTCAAATAGAACACCGCTTCTTTTATATTTTTTATTTATTGATTTAGTATAAGAATTTATAAAATCACCTAAGAATTTGCCTGTTGATTTGTCTTTTTTAGTCTGCTTAATAAAAATATGAAAGTGATTTGGCATAAGGCAATAACTCAAAATTTCTATTTCATATTTTAATTTGTATTTAAGCAGTCTTTTCTTGAAGAAATTGTAGTCCATTAAATCAAAGAATATTCTTTGCTTGTTTGCACCGCGATTATATAAGTGATGATATGTATCTGCCTGAAAGTATCTGGGCTGGTTCATATTTAAAACTACAAGAAAAAACACAAACCTTGTATGTTAAGAAAAGAAATATTTGTCAAAGATAATAAGAATTATTATCTAGCGGAAAGGAGGATTAAACCTTGGTCTACGAGACCGTCTTGAAGTTTCTTCTTCCGTCAGGTAAATAACGTGGAATAACTTGGTTCAAAGAAACCGTATTAACAAGGAAGTTTATTCCTGACAATTTTTTTCAACAAACATTAAAGGTTTTAATCAATGAAGTATTTTTTAGGAGGAGATGTAAGTAAGGGTTATTGTGATTTTATAATTTTGGATGAAAGTAAAAATGTCGTAGAGAAAGGATTTCAGTTAGATGATACAAATGAAAGTCATTCAAAATTATATATTATTCTAAATCATCTGCTGGCAAGAGAACCATCATCGGTAATCTATGCAGCAGTAGAGAGTACGGGAGGATATGAAAATAATTGGGTAAAAAGCATTCAAAGATTTCAGCTCTCATTAAACATTCATATTGCAAGATTAAATCCGTATGGAGTAAGTCATAGCAGCAAAGCAAATATGGAGAGGATAATTACAGATCAAATAAGTGCAAGGAATGTAGCTGAGTATCTAATCAATTATCAAGCTAAAGTTCGATATTTGGAAGAAGATAGTTTTTCATCATTAAGAAGACAATGGAAATATATAAGCTTACTAAAGAAACAAAAAGTACAACTTTATGGTCAGTTAGAATCATTAGTATATATTTCATTCCCGGAAATACTCACTTTTTGCAGGAATGGTTTTCCTAAGTGGGTTTTGAAACTGCTGGAAAAATATCCAACAGCAGAAAAAGTATCCAGTGCTAGAGTAAAAACATTATCGAGAATTCCCTATATAACCAAGTCAAAAGCAGAAAGGATAATAAGTAAGGCGAAAAGCTCTGTAGCCTCCGAAAATGGTTTCACGGTAGAAGAAATTATTACATCAATGATTGAACAAATCATTAGTTTGGATAAAACAATAGTTTATCAAAAAAAGATAATGATAAGTTCTGTTTCAGAGGAAAAGCTTCCGGAGGTAAAATTACTAAAAAGCTTTAAGGGAATAGGTGATTACTCAGCAATAGGCTTGATTATAGAGATTGGTTTTATAGAGAGATTTTCTACCCCAAAACAGCTCGCTTCATATTTTGGACTACATCCGGTATTTAAGAAAAGTGGAGATGGCAGCTACGCTATGAGGATGAGTAAAAAAGGGAGAACTTCGCCTAGGAATATTCTTTTTAATGTAGCCTTTACAGCTGTAAGGGATAATGAATTAATAAAACAGATATATGCTCGTCATCTAAAAAAAGGTATGGTTAGAATGGCTGCCCTTGGTGCGATAATGCATAAAATACTCCGAATAGTTTATGGAATGCTTAAGAATAATGAAGAGTATAACCCTGATAAAGATAGAAAAAATGCTAAAGTTATACCGGAATTAAATAAGAAAAAATTGGATAAAACTAGGCGTTATCAAGATTATGATGTGTATGCTCCTATATCGAGACGTCAGTCAAGGAAGAGAACTTTAATAAAACAAGAGCTTGAACCTGATGTCCCAAAATGATTTTATCATTTTGCACGGGATCAAAAAGCCAAGCTCTTAAGAATAAATCTAAGAAACTTTGGTTATTTATCAAAATTATTACATCTGATGGGTCATAAATAAGTTTGCTTCAGATGCAGCTAGAAAATAAAATTAGTGTTAAATTAACTTTACTTTAAACGGAATAACTTCAAGGTTACTTCCTA
>ENA-ORDP01001125-ORDP01001125.1-marine-sediment-metagenome-genome-assembly--contig:-NODE-1125-length-15198-cov-2.582183_pt1 | contig 15198 bp, 14 predicted proteins | sample MGYA00248627_ERZ508539 | MGnify/ENA primary metagenome ERZ508539 (study PRJEB26208, sample SAMN05571518) | marine sediment metagenome | biome: deep sea; feature: Hydrothermal vent; material...
ATCAGGTTGGGGTCCATGTTGCCGGTGGTCAGTTCCGCATCGACAAATACGGGCGTCGCACCGGTCAGGGAAACCGCGTGTGCCGTGGCCGCATGGGTTTGCGCCGGGACAATCACTTCATCTCCCGGACCAAGGCCCAGATGAAAGTAGATCAGGTGTAATCCGGCCGTGCAGTTGGCCACGGAAACGGCATGGGGGGCACCGGTGAAAGCGGCAAAATCATCTTCAAACTGTTTCGAGCGCGGGCCATGAACCAGAATCGGGCCATCCAGAACGTCGGCAACGGCTTGCTTTTCCTCTGCGCCAATCATTGGCTTGCCAAAAGCAATATCCACGAATTATCTCCTCTAAAAATTCATTCTGATGAAAGCGATGTTACGGTTTCGAATTGGCCACTTTTCAGGGACCGCTCGATTGCCAGGCAGGCGGCCATACACGACAAGGTATCTTCGGCCGACACGATGGGCGTTCCTTTTTTTAAAATACCATCGACAAAACTGGGGATCAGGTCGCCTTTTTGAATGCCGGGGTAGGCTGTGTTGATTTCTTTCGGGGCAACACCGGGATCGCGGCTTTGATATATAGCGGCGCTATCGATCCCGTTTTCGAACGTCGCCTTGGTGCCATAAACAGTAAGTTTATGAAAATGGGGATAAACGCACGAGAAATTGCTGCTGACCTTGCCGATCAGGCCATCATCGAATTTCAACAGGGCGACGACCGTATCATCGATATCCAGTCCGTGGTCGCGAATGGCCAGATCGGTGCCGAACGCCGCCACTTGCCGGATTTTCTTGCCCGTCAGCCATTGCATCAAATCAATCAGGTGAATGGCGCCGCCGTGAACAATTGAATAATTGGCTATTTTGCCCCGCCAGCCATCAATGATTTTGTGAATTCGGCCGTAGTTGTAATCGCCTTCCAGCATATAAATGTCGCCATACTTGCCATTCAACCGGTCCTGGCGCAGTTCCCGGAACCGGGGGCTTTGGCGCAAAATCAGGTTCGATGACAAATGGCATTGGGGGTTGTCCGCCAGGGCATCCCGTATTTCCTGCCATTGCCAATCATGCAGGCACAACGGTTTTTCGGCGAACACATGCTTGCCGTGTTTCAGGGCGGTGATGATTTGTGCGTGATGGGCATCATCGTAACTGGCGATGGAAACGGCATGGATATGCGGATTTTTCAAAATCTCATCCGGGTCAAGGGTCGTCGTTTTGCCCGGATGACGCCAGCCCACCTCGGCGAGTTTTTCGGCACTTATATCGCACAGGTCAGTGACCCGGACATTGGGCCGGGTTTCCCAACCGGCGATATGGGCTTCACCGACGCCAAGACCGACAATACCAACATTCAAGGTGCTCATGCCTCGGCGGCATCCAGCCGGGTCATTAATTCTTTCCACCCGTAAGAATCAAGAGGCCGGTCCAAAGTCGCCACAAGATTATCCAGCGTTTGCAAATTGGTTTCCGTATCTATGGCCATGTGGCAGTCGTTGTAGTGTCCGTCCGACTGGAAAGACTGAATTTTGAAATTGTCGGGGTGTTCGTAAAAATAGGCCGTTACGTGTTCAAAATGGTCGGCAGTGTGAAATGATTGATAGGCGGCCAGATACGTGGCGCTGCTGATCACCTCGACCGACTGGCCGACCGGAAAGGTTCGGGTCTCGACATTGGTGACCAGGTCGGCATCGGTTTGTTGGTAAATACCGACCGCCTGGTCAATCAGGGCCGGGTCGAGAAAAGGGCTGTCGGCGCAGACCCGGACAAAACAGTCACTTTGCAGTTTATCTATTGCCCGGCAAAACCGCATGGCGACATCGTCGAGCGGTCCGCGAACAACATCAACACCCGAAGACCGGCAAAAATCGGCGATCGGATCATCGCTTGTCTCTACCGATGTGGCGACCACGGCAAAGCCTGTTTGCGATTTCTCCAGCCGTTGCAGCAGCAGGGCCAGTAGCGGCTCGCCGCCAATTTTTCGTAGCACCTTGCCGGGAACCCTGGAAGAAGTCATTCGGGCCTGAATGATGATGGGGACCTGTTTTTCGGTAGCCTCTGGCGGCATCTCAAAGGGCCTCGACCAGTCCGGCGTTGAGCAACGCTTCGGCCATATCCAAATCTTCGGACGTGTTGATATCGGTGGCTTCGCGGGGATCGATGGGCACGCCAACGGCGTGGTTGCCCATGATAAATTTCGTTGCGCGCAAGGCACTGACGCGGGTCAGGTAGATGGCGCTGTTTTCTTCAACCAAGGGTTGCCGGTCCTGCTGACGGCGGGAAGCTTGGGGTTCCATGCGAACCCAGTTTCCCGTCGGCCCCGGCCGCCAAAAATCGCCACGGGATTCGGTCACCGTGAAATAGCAATCGACAGAGCCATCTTGTCCGGCCATCCCAGCCACCCTTGCAATGGTGGCGGCACTGCGAAAGGGTGACGATGGCGGCAGACACATGACCCAATCCGGATCAAGGCCGGGTTGATCCAGAACGTGCAACAAGGCGCTTTCGGTGCTCGCCCCGTCGCCGCAAATTTCGATCGGTCGTTTGATCACGCGGGCTCCGGCCTGTTCGGCAACGTGAGATATTTCATCATCTTCGGTCGATACGATCAGGGTGGCCAGGGGCAATCCTTCGGCGGCGCGTGCGAGTGTCCAGTGCAACAACGGCTTGCCGCCAAGGGGCGCTATATTTTTGCGCGGCACTCTTTTCGAGCCGCCGCGAGCCGGAACGACGATGACGATTTCTGGCATCGGTCAGGCGAGCCGGACTTTTTCCAGAATGTCGGAAATAGGGATCACGTCGATCAGGCGAAAGTCTTCATCCAGCACCGGCACCAGGGTAAATCCATGGGTCTTGAACAAATCAAGGGCCTCGGCTTCGTCACGGTTTTTCAAAAACTTGAAATCATGGCGAACGAAATTTTTGATATCGGCATAGATGGTCGAACCTTGCAGCAGGCCGCGCAGCAAATCTCCTTCGGTAATGATGCCAACCACTTTTTCACCGGTGACGACGATGGCGCAACGGCTGTGGTTTTGCTCAATGGTCTGGGCGGCGTCGAGCAACGTGCTGCTCAAATCGAGCACATAGTCAGAAAGATCCCGTTGTTGGCTCATGGTTCTGTTTCTCCTTTCGATCAATAAGTCAGGCGCTTGATCAGCAGGCTTTCATCGATGGGTGTGTTTTCAAGCACGTTGAGAATGCGATCCGATGATTTTCCATCGCCATAGGGATTGACGCAGTCCTGAAGTTTATCCTGAAAGGCGGGGGACAGAACCTCACCGATGGCAGCGGCGATGGATTTAGCCTCATCTCTGGCATCGATCACGTTGCTGCCCGCCGTCCGGTCGGCTTGCCGCCGCCCGATGTTGACTGCCCCGATCTTGAACGTCGGGGCCTCCAGCAAGCCGGAACTGGAATTGCCGATTACGGCGGCACAGTGGCGCATGAAGCCCAGGTAATCCCGGCGGGTCAGGTTATCGAAGATGGCGATTGAGCCGTCCCGTTGTTGCAACAGTTCTTTTCGCAACATGGCGCCACCGGCATCGTTATTGGGCAGAATCCAGATTTTTGGGTGATCGAACTGCGCCAGGCCGTTCAGCATCGCCGATACCTGTTCGGGGATTTTGTCCATTTCCTCGGTTACCGGGTGCTGGACAACCAGAAAATACGGCTTGTCCATGGCCACACCGTATTTTGCCGCGAGATCATCAGCCGAGGCATAATCGGCGGTCACAAGCTCGTCCAGTTGGGGGGCGCCGACCATATGAACCCGGAACGGCTGTTCGCCCAGTTTAATCAATCGCTCCGCCGCGTCTTCATTGGCGGCCAGATGCAAGTGGGCGAATTTGCCGATGGCGTGGCGGGCCACACCGTCGATATTTCCCGAGCGCTCACCGGCCTGAATGTGGCAAACGGGTGTGTACATATAGGCCCCGGCCAGGGCCGCCATGGTCTGTTCGCCCCGGTCCCCGGCCAGCACGATCCAGGTCGGCTTGATGCGATTGATCACATCGACGAACGAGCCCATGAAGACGGCCAGGGATTTGGTCATGGAAACATGGTTATCGCCTTCCAGCGCCATGTAGATTTCATCATCGACCCTGAACCCATCGGCCTGAATTTCCTTGGCCAGATTGCCATAGCCGGGCAACAACAGCATGTTGGTGGCGCAGATCGAATAGTCTATGCCGCGTTTTTGGCAAAGTTTGATGATCGGTCGGATATAGCCCCATTCGCCGCGCGACCCGTTCAGGAAAAGAAGTTTCATGTGAAGTCTTGCCAGGCCAGAAGCGCGTTGGCCGTGATGTCACGACCCGCCGTGCGGCCGATAACCTCGTCCATGCGGTGCGATGGAATTCCCGTGCCGGGGCGTTTCGACCAGACCATGTCCTGGGTGATCCTTGTCCCGGCGGAGATGTCCTGCGTGGATACCAGGCTGCGAAAGGCCCAGGTGCGGATGGCTTGTTCGCGGTCATGGACCGACCGGTCGGTGCCGCGCGATGCCTCGATTTTGCGAATGCCATCGACCAGTTCGGCCAGGTCGTCGAAATCGATGGATACGGACTGGTCCGGCCCTTTTTGCGCCTTGTCCAGAATGACGTGCTTTTCGATCAACGCCGCGCCCAACGTAACGGCGGCAAAACAGGTATACAGATCAGGCGTGTGGTCCGAATGGCCGATGATCGCCTGGGGGTAACGGCTGATCATTTCGCTTAAAACATCGATGTTCAAATCTTTATAATGGGGCGGATATTCGCTGACGCAATTGAGCAAGGCCAGCGGCGTACCGGAGCCGGTCAGGGCCTGGTAGGTGCGCTCGATCTCATCATAGGTGGACATGCCCGTCGAAATTATCATCGGCTTGCCCAACCCGGCGATGCGCTTCAGGCTCGGAATGTCGGTCATTTCCCCGGAGCCAATTTTGTAGCCCGGCATGTCGATGGCGCCGTCTAGTTCAAGGGCGGCGGCCCAACTGAACGGGGTGCATAAATAAGTGATGCCGGTGTGGTCGCAGAATTGTTTCAGGGCCACATGCTGGTCCAGCGTCAAGGCATATTTGAGCAGGAAATCATAAAGCGGTTCACCAAAATTATCCGACGTGGGACCGCCCGGCAGCATTTCCTGATCGGCCAGATGGTGCTGAAATTTGATCGCATCTGCACCGGCCCGCTTGGCCTGGATGACCATTTCCCTGGCCACGTCCAGATCGCCCAAATGGTTATCGCAGCCTTCGGCGATGATATAAGCCGGTTGGCCGGGACCAATCTGAGTGTTGTTTATGGAGAAAGTCATATTTTTTATGTTACCGGGTAACGATATCGGTGCCGACACCCAGCTCGAACGCATCGAAGCGATTACAAAAACCGCCGATGTTGGGGTTGCCAAAAGGCACGAAGCCGGTCAATTGGTTGGTCACCAGGAAATCGTTGAAGCTGTTGTTCCACAAGATATCGTCGGACAGGATCAGGGTATCGGGCTTCATCAATGCCCGCGCCACGGCATATTCAAAAACCATGTGGGTGCGGGTGTGCAGGCTGTCGTGAACAAAAATATCGACCTTGGTTTCCAGCAGGGTTGCCGCCAACAGGGCCTTGGCGTCGCCCTTTCGGTAATCCCAGATATCCCGGTAACTCTGCGGAATAAAAAATCCGATCTGGGATTCGTCAACGGTCGATGCCATGGTCAGCTCGCCATCGACGGGGGGCAGATCGATGGAAATCAACTTGCCCGTGCCGTTTTCTTTCAGGGCGGCCAGCATAATGGCCGACATAGACCCGGTCGCCGTGCCGGTTTCCAGCACCACCTGGGGTTCGGTTTCGCGAATGGTCGCGTAAAACAGGGCAATCTGGCCGGGGATGAAATCGATAAAAGCGTCCCAATTGGCAAACTTCGGCAGATCATGTTCAACCGCCATGGCTTCGTAGTGGGGCCGCAGTAAATCGTTCCGGCGTAGCTCTTTTGTGTAATCATCCAGGCTGCGTTTGGGGGTGTGGCCCCGGCCACGAAGCAAATCGGCCGTTAGGATATCAGGTTCGACCGGAATCATTCCGCCGCCGTTTTTGCCGATCTGCCATTTCGCCCATGTAGCGACAAGGCGGCGTAAATAGCCCCGGCGCTTGGCTTGCCACAAGGCCCATTTCAAACGCTCGAAGCGTATTCCATTGCCGGTATTATCCGTCATTCAGCATCTTTGAAGGAGACAGCGGCGGCGACCGTTACCGGGCCCTGCAAAGACTTGCCGATCAGACTTTCCACATCGACCGGTTGCAGATCACTTCGGGGCCGGACGATCATGAAATCTTCCGGCTTGAGAACATGACCGGCGGCCAGGTCACTGGCGTAGTAAACGCCCCGCTGCATTTGTTCGCGCATTTGCAGTTCCGCATCGCCGGCCTGGCAGTTACCATCACCGGCCATTTTGTTGACCGCCCTGATCTGGCTGACCATGGACTTCATTTGATCTGGTTCCAGTGACAGGATGTGATCCCCGGGACGCTGGGTACTATCCAACGTGAAATGTTTTTCGATGACCCTGGCACCCAGGGCAACGGCGGCGATACAGGCCTCGGCACCAATGGAATGATCGGAAAAACCAATCGGGGTATCTGGGAATTCTTTTTGCAGAGTCTTTATGGCAGTCAGATTTACCAACTCCGCAGGCGTCGGATATACCGATACGCAATGGAGAAGGATAAGCTGGCTTTCGGGAATTCGTTGCGCCGCAACTTTAATTTCCTCAATAGAGGCTAGGCCAGTTGATAATATAACCGGCTTGCCGGTTGCCACGGCGGCATCGATCAACTGGCAGTAGGTCAAATCCCCCGAGGCGACTTTGATGGCATCCATATGGGGGGCGAAATAATCCAGGGTTTCCGGGTCGAAGGGTGTGGTTAAAAAGTCGATGCCAAGATTCTTGCACAACTCGATAATTTTTTCATAGACGCTGCGATCCAGCTCCAACCGCCTGAACCAGTCCTGCTGAGTACGATATGTCTTGCCGATAATCGGCAGGGGGATAGCATCCGGGTGGACCAGACGTTCGGCGATATAACTTTGAAATTTAACGGCATTGGCACCGGTTGCCGCCGCCGCCTCGACCAACTGATAGACGGTATCGGGGTCACCTGTATGGCAACCCCCGGCTTCGGCGATGATATAGACATCGGTATCGAGATTGTTGTCGCCGATTTTCATTCTAAATGACTCCTATGGTTTAATTTTTGTCCGCGCGAACCATCAATTTCGCCACCTCATATTCCCACTCTCCGTCGATACGGAAGGATTCTCTTGGCGACAGTTCGATGTGACCTATGCGTTCGCCCAGGAAAGACCCGGATTGCATCTGGCTTTTCCTGTCAACGACATAGATCGAACCAGATTCCTTGAATACAATATCCTTGTCCTCGCGAACAATACGCTGCTGATATCCAACAGGGGAAAGTCCGTTTCGGGAAACCATCCAATGGTAGGTCAAATCTTCGACCACCGCGATCACGGAATCGGTCTTGTACAGCAACAAACTGTCAATCGCTTCGGCGATATGAGAGTTGTCAATAAATGGCGAATGAGGATGACAAATGGCAATAATGTCAGGCTGGTACCCTTGATCTTTTCTGAGCCGTTCGATGAATTCCTCGAGCGCGGTTTCCAGTGGAACACCCGGACTGGCTGCGGCCTTAGAGCGAAGAAATGGTACTTCAGCACCCACTTCCTCCGCATGTTTGGCAATTCGGTGATCTTCTGTAAAAACAATTACGCGATCAACCTGATCTGTTTTCATTGAACTTTCGACGGCTCTTTCAAGCAATGTTTGGCCGTTAAGTTCAAGCAAAGGCAGCGGAGTGTTTGCCAGTGGAATCGAGCGTGCCGGGATCATGACAAGGACAGACTTGTCGTTTCCCTTCCTGTTTTTGGCGACAAAATTGTGTTTGATCTCCCGCCTTTCCAGCATCATTGCATCCCAGTTCGTCGACATGCTGTTGCTATGTTGGCGATAGTACATCAAAGGCAGCGACAGGTTTCGGACATCAAACCGTTCAATAAAGTTGACCCAGAAATCATAATCTTCCTGGTAGCGGAGTTGCTCGTTGTATCCGCCAATCTTTTGCCAGCAGCTTTTTCTGTACATGGCACCCGCCGCCAGGCACGGACGATCAAGCAAATCGACCTCTTCATTGATGCGGACCCGGCGTATTGTCTGGATAAGGCTGCCGTGAGTATCGACCGTATGGTAATCGCAATACACCATACCGACATTAGGGTGACGACGAAGATAGTTCGTTTCCACCATTAAAATATTTTCGTCAAACCAATCATCTGCATCCAGCCGGATAATCAATTCTCCACTTGCCGCCACGATACATTTGTTGGCCGCTGCGGCCAGACCAATTCCCTTGGTGGTAATAACATGAAGGCGTGTTTCGTGAGAATAACTGGCAAGAATCTCGGCCGTGTTATCGGTGCTGCCATCGTCGATAACAATGATCTCGAAATTTTCGTAGGTCTGGCTCAGTGCACTGTCAATTGCCTTTGGCAAATATTTTGCATAATTGTGCGCCGTTATTACGATGCTGACTTTCGGCCATTCAGGCATTCTAGACAAATTGCTCACCCGGACTTCCTACGCATCGCCAGTCAACTGGGTGTTGATATGACCGTCCGGTTCTTTCTGCTGCACATCCTTGTTCATTTCAACAATATGCGGATTCCGGTCGATCCATGAAATGATGTCTTTCAGCGGTGGGGGTGACCCATTGAAGGCTTCATAAATTGCCGTAATCACGTCGGCATCTTCCTGATAGTCGACAGTAAGCCTAAGATCCGGGCGGTGTATTTCCGGATACGGGGCCTTGACCTCCAGCACGTCAAAGACATCCGGGCGGCGTAACATAAGGGTCATATATTCGCTGGAATCCGGGTCTTCAACCAGGCCCTGCGCTTTTTCCAGCGCCGCCATTTCAATAATTTCGCACCGGGTCCCATGGGGCAAATCGTCGGTAAAAGTGTACTCCGCATTATTTTTGGCATGAAGAGTTAGCATGTGGTCCATCATTTCCGGATCGGTAAGCGGATTGTCCCCGGTAACACGAACCACGGTCCTGGCGTTGCAGGCCCATCCAATTTCAATGAATCGTGACATCACATCAAGTTCATCGCCTCTGTAAATCCAGGCATCCGTGTTGTCCACCAACTGTTCGAGCGGATCATCGTCTTGATGGGTCGATGTGCACCAATAAATAGCTTCGGGGATGGTCGCCTGGGCCACCCGTTCGGTAAGGCGTTCGATCAAGGACTTGCCGCCCAGGTCGAGAACAGCCTTGCGGGGCAAGCGGGCCGATTTCAGGCGCACGGCAACCGTAATAATAACCGATTTGGTTTTACTCATTTGACAGGTCTTCCACCCGTATGGGGTCATTGGATTGTTTGTCGGATTTCAGGCGCTGGCCGACAACATTGGCAAAGTCCCGATAGCCGATGCCGGCTTCGTCCGTGCGCTTGAAGTCGACATGGTCATAATCAATCCGGGTTCCGGCCTCGATTGAACGGCCCGCCACGGCCTGACGTTTCATATTATGGCGATAACGCAATTCAGGTTCGGTCAAATCCGGGCTCTCATTACCTATGGCCACAAACAATTGGCGAATTAAGGATACGAACGATTTGAACTCATCTGGATTCAAGGCCGAATAATGATCCCGACCCTTGCGCGAGCGGTCGTCGGTGATGTGTTTTTCGATCACCGTGGCCCCGGCACCAAGGGCCATGGCGGGCACCAGACGGGCCAGGTCCCGGTCTTCGGCATCGATGTGGTCGGCGTAGCCAACGGGCAGGCCAAAGCCGGACAGGTATTTAAGCCGGGCCAGATTGGTGTCGGGCAACTGGGTTGGATAGCTCTGGAAACCGTGCAGCAAAACAGCCTGTCTTTTGGCCCTGTGAACTTGTTCGACGGCGGCTTCGATCTCGGCGTTTGTGGCCCCGCCGACACCAATCATAAACGGCTTGGCGGTTGCAATAACGGCGGCCATGAACGGCGGGTTGGCGATGTCTGATGTGGGCAGTTTGTAAGCGCTGACACAGCCCAGGGTCTCGACCAATTGCAGGCTTTGTTCGTCGAAAGCCTCGACAATCAAATCCAGGGGGCTTTCTGCGGCGCGCCGCAACAAGGGGTGCCAATCCGGCCAGGCGATCTCGATTTCGCCAAAATTGTCGAACCCGGGATGATGAGGTGACATAAGGTGGTCACGACGGAAAATCTGAAACTTGACCGCATTCGCCCCGGTCTCGATACAATGGTCGAGTATGTCACCCGCAAGAGAAGGGTCGCCATCGTGGGACGACGCAATTTCGGCAATGATATAGGGGGCGGAAAACGGATTGTTCATTGAAAACGCTCGTTGGTAATACTTGATCAGAAGGGTCAGGGTTCCGGTGTGCGGGGTATTTCGATTGTCGTGCTCACCGACAATATTCGGCGGGTTATTCGCGGGCAATTTGTTCAGACAACCCATTCAGGCTTTCGAAGCAGTCGTTCCAGATGAATTTTTGTAATCATGCGTCCGATGCCATATTTGGTATCGCCAAATATATCCAGATACCGCGCCACCAGTTCCCGTTGCTCTTTCAAAAGAACAAATTTAAATGATCGCGGAGTATCAAAGCGATATTCCGCCATTGGCTGCAACTCGATGGCTTCTTCAAAAGCCTTGAAATCGAAATGCAGGTTGGCTTCCGGTTGCCGATCATGGTTGTGGAACAAATTGCTCATGCGGCAATTGTGATACTGCACCGCCTGTTCGACAAAGGCCTGGTCGATATCGCTGATCTGCCCGGTTTCGCGCAACAATTCCAGAGTGCAATCCCGCACCAGAACGGACAATTCCTCGGCGCATTCGGTTATCGCCCGGGACTTGAACGTGAACAGCAGATTGAAGCCAATATCACCATCGATATAGCGATCAATATTTCCGTCTTCCCGAATGAAGGAATGCAGCGCCCGTTCGTCATCCCACAATTCTTGCTCGGTCATTTCCATGAACCGGGCCTTTAGTTTCTCGAAATTTACGACCGTCGTATTGTTGCTCAACAATTCCAGCCAGCGGAAGACAGACAGATCATTCTGCCGGATAAATTTGAGAATTGTGCCGAATATTCCATCGTTGTGAAATATGGCAATCATCAAATGGGTGACCCTGCATTGCAGGTATTCTTCAAAAGGCAGGGTCGATGAGCCGACGCATACTTCTTCTATTTCGGCTGCGACAATGCGCTGGCCCAAGATGTCATAGTAACCAAAGCAACGGGGAAAAACCCGGAACCGGGTGTCCATGGCGAATTTTTTGCGGGTCTCTTCGGTACACATCTCGCTGCCCGGCAGCAGCATAAGCTGAAAAGTGGAAACCTGAATAAACCCGGCTGAAATGGCCAACTCAAGGGTTTTCATATGTTTTTCTCTGGAATCTCCGGGCAGGGCCAGTATGGTCTCGCAGTAGGAATTGGCCCCCACGTCGGCCGCTTCCAGCGCCACGCTCATCAATTCTTCCGGGGCAATATTGCTGCGTTTTATATTTTCCAATACCTCGGTGTCCAGGGACTGGATAGAGCCCGACAGGCGTAAGGCGCCATTGATCAGGCGGGCCGCTTCAAGCACCCGTTTTTTCTGGTTCTTGCCTGTTGCCACATTGATGTATTCAGGCCAGTCGTATTTTCGCTGGGTATTGGCGATTTGTTCGCAGGTCGAGATGTCTTCTTTATACATACCGAAATTACTGTCCGCGATGAACAGGTCATTGCGACCACCCTTGGCGCAACTTTCAGCCATCATGCTGCCAATGTATTCGATTTCACCGGCAATTTTTTCCGCCGAATTTTTGTATATTTTGTTGTAGTAGGACATGCCATCGGTACAAAACGTGCAACTGAACGGGCAGCCACGATTGGTCTGAATAATCGGCGCAAGTTTACCATCGAAAAATTCGTCCATGCGACCGGTGGAATAGGGAGAAGGGATAACGGCCAGGTCGCGCAGACGCTCTATCGTATCGGGATTATGATAAACGTTTTCTTTGTCAATTGAATGGACGGATGGAATTGTGCCATGAATAGAATCAGCGCACATACCGGGTTCCGTCAATTTCTCGATCAAGCGCGAAAACGCCAACTCTCCTTCCTTGACGACGTAAAAATCGATCGCCGGGCGGGCTCTTAAGTAGGCTTCGGCTTCGGCATCGACGATGGGAAAATTGGGGCCGCCAAAAATAGTGATGGTGTCGGGCGCGACTTCCTTAATTCTTTCGGCGATGGCATATGACAGCGACGCGTTCCAGATGTAATTGCTAAATCCAATAACATCTGGAATGCCGTCTTCAGACAGGGCCTGGGCAAGCTTTTCCGGGTATTTGAAAACCCTGATTAAATTTGCCAGATCGACCCGGGTTTCCGTGAACGTGGCAATTCCCCCAACGGCCTGGGGGATTAAATCGCACGATATGGCCTGTTGGGTATAGGTCGGGTCGCACAGCCATACAGTCAACGGACTCGGCACATTTTCGATCAGATCTGAGTGTACATGGTTCATGATTTTATGGTTGTCAGTCTGGTCTGTCGGGAATCCACGCCATCGGAGCCGGGTCGAAAACCCCTGTCCGACAACAACGACAACACCTCTTCGCGGACGACAAGATGGGGTGGATTGGCGGGGTCATTGGCGATTACGTAGTCAATAAATTCACCTGTTTTCCGGGCATATTCGCTAGCATCCATGGCGCGAATTTCATCAAGCCGGTGGCGAAAATCTTCATAAGTCGGATTTTCCAGAGACCACAATCCATGACTCGGTGGATCAAGAATGGGTCCGGGGACGAGGTTGGTGATCAGCGCCTTGTGGCCCAGCGCCATTGCCTCGTAAACCAGTGTGGAATACATGCCGATACAAACATCGCCATGTTCCAGCGCACCGTAACTTGCGAGGGAAGAACTATCCTGATCAAGCAAAGTCACCGATTTGCCAAAGACCTCATTGTAGAAGTCTGCTTCTTCGTTCTGAACATTGGAATAGCGCATGGCGATACACATGGTCGCACCGGTCTCATCCATATAGCATTTCAGGAACTCGTTTAGGCGAACAATCGCGGAACTGTGATTTTCGTTGTAACGAATCCATTCCGGGTCGCTGGACTCGATGTAAAACTGTTTTTTCCAGTGAGATACCAGGCAAATATCGTGGTCGGTTGGGCGGGTGCTGCGCTGCTGCTGATATATGCCTGTTTTCAGAGAACCAATAATTTTTGGATCAACTACCCGAATTCCGGCCTCGGTCATCAAGTCGATCGATTGTTGGCCGAGAAAATAGCCGGCGACAATGGTTGCCTCGGCGTTCCTGCGCATCAGCCCTTCCGCCATTTCCCCGGCCGATACGGTATTACGCATACCATTTTGCAGGGCGATAAATTTGGTTTTCAGACACCTTAAAGCCAGCGAATTAAACAATACAGAATTGTCCATAAAGGTAATTGCGACACGGGGTTTGGCAACTTTGATCAACACAAAATAATAATGTTCTTCAAGATCGCCAAGCACGCTTCGGATAATGCCCGATGGCCCGTGGCGGGACAAATGCCGCACCCCGCGAGCGATCAGATGAACCACCAGGCCAAATGCGACACGGGCATCAATGGGGTGCGGTCGCGTTCGCACATCCAGGATGCAGTAATCGGTATCTTTAAGAATGTGTTCAATGATCATGTCCGAATTTGCAGAATAGAAAATGAACACCCGGGCGCGGGGCGTCTTTCCCCAATGGAATAAATCCCTGCCCAGCTCAGACAGTTTTTGCAACAGGCTCATTGAACTTTGCCAATGGCGTTAATTTTATCGGCACGAATGAAACGGCCCTCATCGGAAACCCCTGCCGCTTTATCGTGCTCATGGGCGGCCAACTCGTCGGCGGTCATTTTGCGCCATTCATAGGAGGTCTCGACAATACAATTTCGACAGAGGTCTTCTTCATCAAGGCGGGCTTGGCGGTTGATGTCGCGCAGGTCTTCCATTTTTCTGCCGTGCCATATGTCTGTCAACGAGGTTTCCCTGGCATCGCCGATTTCATAGGAGCGATCCCAGTCGGAACAACAGGGGAAGACCTTGCCGTCGCGGGCCACCACCATGCGCTGCCACGGCTGATTGCAGCGGCGTCGGCCCGTGGCGATCTGGTTCCCGGCAAAAAGCCCGGAACCTTGACCGCGGTTCGAAACATCCTTGATCGAAATGTCGTCAGCAATGTCTTTCCACATATCGACAAATTGTTCAACTTCGTGGGCGTTTTCCTTCATGTGAACCATTTGGATACGAATAAATGGTTTGGCCTGGCCCTTTGATGTGCGAATTTCATGAATTAGCTTGACGTTCTTGATCAAACGGTTCCAGTCGCTGCCAACCCGGATTGCCTCGTATGATTTTTTGCTGGCACCATCTATCGAGACAATGATTCGGTCAATACCGGCATCGATCAATTTCTCGATCCGTTTTTCGGTATACGGGATCCCGTTGGTATTGATCTGGACCTCCATGATGCCGACCTTCTTTGCGTAGGCCACTAGGCTCTCGAGTCCCGTGTGCAAAGCCGGTTCTCCACGCCAGTTGAACTTGACCGAGCAAACACCCATTTCGGCGGCCTGATCGAGCAGCTTCCGGCCGAGTTTTACGTCGAGTCGACCGGTGATCGGGACGCCGGTGGTACCATGCACACACATAACACAGGCAAGGTTGCACGCTTCGGTTAGTTCGATATCCAGATTAAGAGGCGCATCGAGAACCAGATCATGATCAGCCACCCAATTCCAGCGAAAGCGATACCATATAAATTTGAAATCCAGGCCGCGCCGCAAGACTTCGGCAATCACATTCCATTTACGCCGCAGGGCGTGGCGTTCTTGATACTGTGCCATTCGCTTAAATTCTCCGGATAAGCGGCACCAAAAGTGCCGAATACAGGTTACTTGGCAACTTTTGAGATAGGTTCAAGGGTATCGGCCAAAAGGCGTTTGATACCCTGGCGCAGATCGACCGCTGGGCTAAATCCCAGTTGGGTTTGCGCCGCCGAAGTATCGGCGACGGAATGCAGGATATCGCCCGTGCGCCAGGGCTGATAATCGGCATCTCCCGACCAGCCAGGCACCCCGGCGCTTGCCATTTCACTGCG
>ENA-ORDP01001126-ORDP01001126.1-marine-sediment-metagenome-genome-assembly--contig:-NODE-1126-length-15190-cov-4.278427_pt1 | contig 15190 bp, 16 predicted proteins | sample MGYA00248627_ERZ508539 | MGnify/ENA primary metagenome ERZ508539 (study PRJEB26208, sample SAMN05571518) | marine sediment metagenome | biome: deep sea; feature: Hydrothermal vent; material...
TTTTTTCATCTTTTTGACCGCTTCAATAATTTCCTCAGCGACCCCTGCGTGACCCGACAAGTCAACGTAGTCAATAACATTGCGGTTCGGACACTTGACGTGTAACGTTATACGATATATAATATCATAGTTATTAAATCCTTTAAAGATAAAGAAACCGAAAAGATATATCATCGAGGAAGGTCAAGGTGTCAAGGAAACTACCCAATGATATTCAACAAATTGCATTGAGGAAATTAAGAATGATAAACAATGCTAAGAATATCAATGACCTGAGAGCACCACCCGCTAATAGACTTGAAAAGTTGAGTGGAGACAGGACAGGCCAGTATAGTATTCGGATCAACGATCAATGGCGTATTTGTTTTGTATGGAAAGGTGAAGATGCGTATAATGCAGAAATAACCGATTATCATTAAAGGAGTGATGCAATGATGGTAAAGAAGAAATTATATCCTGTTCATCCAGGAGAGGTGCTTCTGGAGGAATTTCTTAAGCCCATGGGATTAAGCCAGAGCAAAATAGCCCATGATATAGGTGTGCCACCTCGCAGGATTAATGAGATTGTACTTAAAAAAAGAGGGATAACGGCTGACACAGCTCTAAGATTAGCCAGATATTTTGGTACATCACCAGAGTTTTGGCTTGGACTACAGGCTCAATATGATCTGGATGTAACTGCTGATGAACTTGGAAAGCGGTTAGAGCAGGAAGTAAAAGAGTACTCAAAGGTATAAAAGAGCAAATGGTAACAGGGGGGACAGGCAAGAGGCGGTCCTTATCAAAACAGGCGCATCCGGGTTTTTAACGGAATTATGACCACACAGCATCGAATTTGCGCCCAATTACTTTCGCCATTTTTTCGAGCACCTTCATGCAGTCGCCATCGAGCTCCTCGGATTCGGCCATTGCGGTATTTAGCTCAGTCACGATCTGCTCAGGCGTGATAAGTGTTTTTTCCATCATTGTCTCTCCTTCGTTTATATGATTGGCCTTCGGCACGCCTCTACTTTGAAGCCCAACGGCACGGCTCAGGGGCGGCAAACATGCGGGACAACCAACTATAAATTACCTCCAGACTTCATGCGGGGTATTGGCTTGGAAAACTGCAGCGCTGTTTGTCGTCCCTTGTAGCCGATTGTTATATTGCCATCACTTTACCAATTTCTTTAATATTTCATCGAAATCAAATAATTTCTTGGATTTAATCACATAACCTAAATTTACCGGAATATGTGATATGCTGATGGTTTCGGTTTTTGTTGGGATATCAACAACTATCACCTCACCTTTATTAGTATATTGAGGTCCAGCATATAATATACCCAAGAAATAAAACCTTGATCCAATGACTGTTCCCCCGCTTTTACTTATATAATTTCCGACATTAAAACACAGTCATCCCATAGGAGAGCTCATATAAACCTTGAAAATGTGCCGGGTTACAGTCTAAAATGGCTAACCAAACGACAAAGAGAGGATAGCCATGAAAAAGACCACAACACCGACACGTAGTAATAATGCCTGCCATGTTGGCCCCTATGAAATTTCCAAAGATACGGTAGATTAGCTAAAGAGTTTATTCACTGTCAATATACTGCTGATTTTATTCTGCTCAACTTTGTCCTTTGTCGGGGGCTGACCCCTGTCATCATCTATACAACGGCAGCCATCACCCGGCGCCGAAGGAGCGCCAGCGACGTAGGCGTTAGAAGGATGGCTTGGTTAGACGCTTTTCCGCCTATGAACGACTCGACAACCATAATACTGCCGCCCCTAATCCCAGCCAGACCAAACCATCTTTTTTTGTTTTTTCTTCTGCTTTTTTAAACACATTTATCTGTAACCACTCTATAGACCTTTCTGGTTCTTGATATGCGTTAAGATACTTCAGATTAGAAATAAATCCAGGTAGGGCAAGATGTGGTTCAAGCACCACTGGCAACATTGCTTTATCGGACGATTTCGCGATACCTATTTCTTGAGGCACCCAATCCGACTCTTTTGAATTTGAACTCCACAGCAAGATAAAAAGATTACAGTTTTTTATGGCTTGAATTATCTTTTCTGGTAAAGGCTCACCTGGATTTACAGAATATTCTGCAACAAACACCTCTATAGACGAGTGCTGCAACATAGACTTAATTCGATTAACGGTATTAATATCTTTTGTTGAATAACTTATGAATACTTTATATGCCATATCTTTTCATCTTGCGTATAACAAATTAGTATGTGCCAGCGCCAGCGGAATAGCGGTCAGGTGTAGCGCATTGTTATACCCTTTTAACAATTTTCCATAATCACATTGATAATCTTTTCTTTACGTTTTTTGATAGCTTCTCTGCCCAATATTACTTCATTAGAAATAAAACTTTTCAATTCTCGCTGTTGCTCATTATGGACATATGTATCTAATTTTTCAGGAAACGGAATATTGCCAACGGCGCAGTTGTGTGATTTGGACAACAACATGTAGTTGCCTAAGCAATTCAAATATTGATGAACGAATTCCTCGTCATAATGATCATAGCCATGAGGTTTATTTTCTGGTTCGGTTGTCGGAGCTATATGCTCTAGTTCTGGACTGATGATTTTGTCAAATCGAGTTGGCGCATAACCTGACTTACCTTGTTGCTCTAAATAAATCTCATATTTCCAAAGAAGATATTTAGCGACTGAATGATTGATATCTCCCTGGAGCGACTCTTTCAATTTATCATTATTCCAATATGCCCACCACCAGTCGGTTGTTGTCTTCAACCGTTCAATATGTTCAATTATTGGAGAAATATCTTTATTGTCTTCAGTAAATCCCTCAAATACATCGCTGAGTCTTGAAGTAATATCTGCACGCGTCCCAATTAGACGATGTCTAAGCACCAAAGATTCCAAGGCAGAACATAACTTGCCAATCTTGTTAAGAGGCAAGTCGTACCTGTACGCTTTAATGACAAATGGAAGCGCAATAGATATTCCGCCCAGCGATACAAGAGAATGAATGTTAAAGTTCTCTCTCTCATGCTTATTAAAAAATACAGAAAGATACTCAAAACTTTTTGCAAGAGAATCTGTAAAGGATTTGACAAATTTAATAGAATTTTCTTTGGACAAAATCTTGTTAATCTTTTCTAAGGAGTTTGCCTCCCAAAGCGAATTGAAATGTACGCGAAGAGCATACAACAAGACATCATCTTCATTAATTCGATATTCAATTGAAGAGATAGATTTGTAGATTTTTTCAAAACGGCTTTTAATTTCACTAACTAAAGTTTCAATATCATCTTTGCTATTTCCGTATAACTGTACATGATGCATGAATTGTGCTTTCACTATTTCCAAATTTGACGGCTGTTTACCTCTGTTATTTTGGAAAATAAACATTTGTATTGCTTCTGACTCTTCCAGAACTATATGTATTGTGCAGGTGGCATTGCTAATAATAGAAAGCATTTCAACCAGATAGCCCACTGGCTTTTCGGCAAGATGTTTTTTAAAAAAGTCAAAAGCCCAAACGATTCGTCGTGATGACTCCGTTTCAAGACCGTTATGATCAGATTTCGTCTGATTTATTACATAGTCTATAAATAGCTGATTGTTGTAATCAACGGTTGAAAAACGTATTGTACTACGACGCTTCACCATATCCTCATAGCATATTTCTTCATCTTCTGATAACTTCCTAATTTCTTTTAGTCGTGAAAAAAGTGCGGACAGAAAAATTACAATAGTTGTCAGGCGCTGCTGACCATCAATTACATAGAAGGTTTGGCCTTTTTCTTCAAAAAGAAAGTGCCCAAAGTAATAGGGGCTACTGGCATTGCTTCTGCTGCATTCCTCTAAATCTGATATGAATACATCCGTTTGTGTATTCTTGTCTGATTTTTCAACTGGAGTATCCCAAGAATATGCGCGCTGATAAGCAGGAACGATAATTTTGTTACCGGCCATCATTTTTCTGATAGTTGTTGAGGCTTCCATATCTTATGGTCCTTCGATCATGATTTTTTGGTACAATTAATACACGAACTCCTTGTTTCTCCCCAAGTTACCCATCACTATAGCACACTTTAGAATCATATGCAACTCTATTTGAATGTTTTTTAATTGATTATTTCATAAAGAAAAAAAAGATTGTTTTTCGTATTCAGAAACTGCATTCCGGTAGGGGGCAGGTCTCAGGTCTCAACATTTGACATAAGAAGCAAAAAGAAGTGAATGCAGGGGCTGTTATGTCCAATGTTGAGACCTGCCCCCCAGTTTATATCCGAGTTTTGTAACAGAAAATTAACATGGGTTTAATGCTGGAGTAATAGTCATCCCCCTATAATAAGGTTATGTCAATACTGTATGTAGCAAAGAATGTAGAGATAAAGTGTCCATCATGTGATTCTGATGCATTGTACAGATATGGAAAGGCATGGACGGGAAAACAGCGCTATTTGTGCCTTATCTGTGGAAGGCAGTTTACAACAGGCAATGGACGGAAGGAAGGAATGAATAACCCCCGCTGTCCTGCCTGCGGGAAGTTAATGCATATTTACAGGAGAGAGAACAAAACCATAAGGTTCCGGTGTTCCGGTTATCCGTCTTGCAAGACTTTTAAGAAAATCAGGACAAAGGAGGAAGGCATATGAGCTATTACGTCCATAATGTGCCTGGCAGATTGAGGATTAAAAGTCCGGTCATCAAGAGAAACAAGAATGCGGAATATGAGTTAAAGATGGCACTGAGTACGGTAGAGGGTATTGCTACTGTTAATATCAATCTTACTACCGGCAGTCTCCTTGTGAATTACAATCCCAAGACAGTAAAAAACATGGATATCATTAACTTGCTGGAACAAAGAGGCTATATTGACAAATCAAAAATAATCACGAATGATCAATATCTTCATGCAGCAGCTTCAAGGGCAGGCAAAATTGTCGGCAAGGCGGTCTTCGGGGTCTTTGCAGAAAAGGCATTTGAGGGTTCAGCGCTGTCACTGCTGGCTGTTTTAATTTAAGACTTTAAGGAATTCCGCTTACCTGCTTTTTAAACTCTCCCTGACCTTGCGGGAGGCAAAGACCGTGAGGTACTCCTTTATCCTTGCATGCTTCATAATCTCTCCCAGTTTCAGTTCATAAAGTGTCTTTATCTCCTCCTCATCCACTCCTAAATCCTGCGCAAGTTTCTGGATTGCATTGTTGTGTTGTTTCATTTCTTTTTCATCTTCATAAGGTGATACACTTGTCATGTCTTCCTCCCAAACACCTCCTCAATTGTTTGAATATATCCTGCCGCTGATATCCACGGCTTTATACAATCACCTTATCATTTTATGAAGTAGGGAGTCTATGAAATTTTTCATTACTTTCCTATAAAACTACAAAAATGTAGTGTCTTTTTACCGTCAGGATCCGGATTTCTTGAAGACGTAATATAACGTTAATATTACTGTAGCATTGCCGTGTTAGGATAAATCATCAAAAGAAAAAAACCTGAAAACAGGGGGGTGAATGGTCTGCAAGTATTATCTTGAAAGCAACAATGAATGTAAGCACAGCTTGCCGGTAGTGCCATCATACAGTAACTTCATATGTGCTCAATTTCCTGAAAAGTGTCCCGTTTTTCTCTGGAAGCACACTGCTTTAACAACGAATGCCGATTATTATGAAGGGTCAATTTAGGGGAGTGTCAAGGCAAGGGTGAAACTGAGGACGTTCAGTGATAATCCTGTCGTTTCTTGATCATTAAAAAGGTGTGTGCCGTTTTTTGACTCAGGCTGCAGGCGAAGATATTGACAAACTAAACAATTTTTATCAAAGGAGGAGGTATTTCGTGAAGACAGGGGATCGTTTCAAGGGGTTTTTTACAGTAAGCTTTATGTTTCTTCTTTTCTACGTGCTGATGGTCTTCAGCACGGGAGTTGCAAGGGCTGAAAGCCCTGAGCAATGGTTTGAGGATGGACAAAAGGCTGTTGAGGCTGCCAAAAGGCTGAAGCCCGTTAACAGACGTGCAAGGAATGTAATCCTCTTTATCGGTGATGGAATGGGTGTTTCAACCGTCACAGCCGCCCGAATCCTTGAGGGACAGCTAAGGGGAAAAACCGGTGAAGAGAATCTGCTGAGCTTTGAACGGCTGCCTTATGTGGCGCTTTCAAAGACCTACAACACCAACCAGCAGGTGCCTGATTCGGCAGGTGCCATGACGGCAATGGTGACAGGAGTAAAGACAAAGGCCGGCCTTATATCAGTTAACCAGAATGTCATACGCGGTGATTACACTACTGTTTCAGGGAATGAACTGACCACGATACTTGAGATAGCGGAGAAGGCAGGGATGTCAACAGGCGTGGTGACCACAACCCGCGTAACCCATGCAACCCCGGCTGCGACTTATGCACACAGTCCCGAGCGCAACTGGGAAGATGACCATGACCTTCCCGCTGATGCAAAGGCGGCTGATTTTCCGGATATCGCCCGTCAATTAATAGAGTTCCCCTATGGCGACGGACTGGAGGTCGCGCTTGGTGGCGGCCGCCGCAGTTTCCTGCCCAGGAGCATGTCGGACCCCGAGTATCCGGACAAAACAGGTGAACGGGATGACAGCCGTAATCTGACAAAAGAGTGGTTGGAGAAGTATCCCTTTTCAGATTATGTCTGGAACAAAGCCCGGTTTGATGCAATTGACCCGGACAGCACGGAACACCTGCTTGGATTATTTGAACCCTCTCATATGAAGTATGAGTACGACCGTGCCGGTGATGCAGCCGGAGAACCATCTCTGAGTGAGATGACCTCAAAGGCCATCGATATCCTTGCAAAGAATAAAAAAGGCTTTTTCCTGATGGTTGAAGGAGGTCGGATCGACCATGCCCACCATGCCGGCAATGCCTTCCGTGCCCTCAGGGAAACGATAGAATTCTCTAATGCAATCAGGACGGCAATGGGAAAGATCGACCCTGAAAATACTCTGGTTATAGTAACCGCAGATCATAGTCATGTATTCACTATGGCAGGTTATCCTACCCGTGGAAACGACATCCTGGGCAAAGTCATCGGCAACGACGGCAGGGGAGAGCCCCTGACGGATTATGCAACGGACTCCAACGGCCTTCCGTACACTACTCTTGGCTATGCCAACGGTCCCGGCTACATCCCGGGAGACAGGCCTGACCTTACCGGTGTGAATACCGCCGCCCCCGACTACAGGCAGGAGGCAACCATTCCCAAACACAGCGAGACACATGCCGGTGAGGACGTTGCAATCTATGCCGGAGGCCCCGGGGCAAGTCTGCTGCACGGTGTCCAGGAGCAGAATGTAATTTATCATGTCATTGCTGAGGCATTAAAGAAGACGGGACATGCCGGACATAGCGGAGAACATGGAAAAGGCAGAAGATAGTTCCGGCTCTGTTGAGTACAAAGATGAGTACAAAACGGATTGAACTGTGATAATTCTATCCCCACACTTTCCCTTCTCAGGGAAGGGGTGGGGATTTTTTCCCCCCCTCCAATCGGCCGGTTTCCTGAAAAATTAACGTGCCTGTAATATTACCGTAACACGCAGATGCTAATATCTTATATTCTTTTTTTCAGGGAGGTGAGATATGAGCAGGAAGCAAGCAAGGCTTTTTTAACAAAACTGTAACAGTTTTGTAACATTACTGTAACATAAGAGAAGTAAAATTACTAAGGAGGATATATGAAGACCATCTTAACGTTTGTAGCAGCAATTACACTTATCTTTTCATTTGGCATTGCCGGAGCGGCGGAGACGCTTAATGGTGCAGGCGCCTCTTTTCCCTATCCTGTTTATTCTGCATGGGGATACAAATACAACAAGGCCACGGGCATAAGACTTAATTACCAGTCTATAGGCTCAGGAGGTGGGGTCAGGCAGATTGTAAACAGGACAGTTGACTTTGGTGCCTCTGATGCTCCATTGAAGCCGGAGAAGCTTAAAAAAGAGAATCTGATGCAGTTTCCTGCCGTGATTGGCGGAGTTGTCCCTGTGGTCAACATACCGGGAATAAAGGCAGGCGAGCTTAAGCTTGATTCAGAGGCTATATGCAAGATCTTCCTTGGTGATATAACATACTGGAACGACAGGGAAATAAAGGAACTGAATCCATCAGTGTCTCTTAAACACAAAAAGATCACGGTTGTTCACAGGTCTGACGGTTCGGGGACAACTGCGATATTCACTACATATCTCAGCGGGGTATGTCCTGAATGGAAGGAGAAGGTCGGCGCGGGAAAGGCGGTTAAGTGGCCTGTCGGCATCGGCGGCAAGGGTAACGAGGGTGTGGCAAACTATGTGAAAAGGGTTAAGCACTCCATTGGATATGTTGAGTTTGCCTATGCAAAACAGAACAAGCTTGCATATACGCTACTGAAAAACCCCTCCGGCAACTTTGTTGAGCCGAGCTTTGAGAGCTTTCAGGATGCAGCAGCCTCAGGAGATTTTGAGCCGAAGAAAAATTTCTATCTCTGGCTCACCAACGCCCCCGGTAAAAACGCATGGCCTATATCGGGTGCCACATTTATACTCCTTGCAAAGGAGAAGAAAGAGGTAAACCCCAAGGTTGTCAAGTTTTTTGACTGGGCATTCAGCAATGGCGATGATACTGCTAAAAGTCTCGTTTATATACCATTACCCGAGCCGTTAAAGGACAAGATCAGAAAGTACTGGAAGGCGCAGGGAATTTATTGAAAAGCATAATGCTTTATTTAAAGAATATTTAAGGAAATAGGGCCGGGTGTCTGTTATAATACTTGATACCCGGCCCTATTTCTTTGCTTTCATGATAATTTAGAGGAGAAATAAAAGTTGCCGGTACTTTTCAAGAAAAACCCGATCGACGTAACATTCTCAATTATTACCGGGCTGGCATCCCTGTCCGTTCTTGTCTTTATCATTGGAATACTGTATGTGTTATTCACGGAGTCATCCCCTGCCATAGAAAAGTTTGGTGTACTGAAATTCCTGACCTCGACGGACTGGGACCCTGTAAGGGAGTCCTTCGGGGCGGCCACATCCCTCTACGGCACGGCAATAGTGACTGCAATATCCCTGATTATAGCCATACCTGCAGCAATCGGTATAGCGGTATTTATAACTGAAATCGCTCCGGACTTTCTCAAGTCGCCGATAGGCATTGCCATTGAACTCCTTGCCGCAATCCCGAGTATCATCTACGGCATGTGGGGGCTCTTTATCCTTGCCCCCATAATGACAGACTATATAGAGCCGGCACTACAGAGCACTTTAGGACATATCCCCCTCATAGGGATACTCTTTGAAGGCACACCTATGGGCATTGATCTTCTGACGGCAGGAATTATCCTGAGTATCATGATTATTCCCTTTACAGCAAGCATATCAAGAGATGCCTTTAACCTCACTCCGGAGATTGTAAAGGAATCTGCCTACGCCCTTGGTGCTACAAAATGGGAGGTGGTAAAAAACGTTGTTATCCCCTATTCCAAGCTAGGTGTTTTTGGAGGGATAGTGCTTTCTCTTGGAAGGGCGCTTGGGGAGACAATGGCAGTTGCCTTTGTGCTTGGTAATAACCATCAGATAACGACATCACTCCTTGATGCCGCAGCAACAATCACAGTTACCCTTGCAAATGAGTTTACAGAGGCGGATTCGGATATATACCTTGCATCCCTCTTTTACCTGGCACTGATACTCTTTGTGCTGAGCTTTATAACCCTGGCTATTGCGAAGTTCTTCCTCCTGAGGGCTGAAAGGAGATTTTCGCGGTGAAAAGGGAAAGAAAAAGGAAGATAGAGAGTTTTATTGCCCTTTCGCTGAGTACGCTTGCCGCCCTGCTCGGTCTTTTCTGGCTTGTCTTTATTCTTGGTGATGTCCTGATAAAAGGGATCGAGGCACTCACCCCGGCCCTGTTCCTCAATGACCCGGTCCCCCCGGGTATGGCGGGAGGGGGGTTGAGAAATGCCTTTGTGGGACAATTAATGATAACCTTTTTTGCCACTCTTATCGGTGTTCCTATAGGTGTACTTGGCGGGACATTCCTTGCAGAGTACGCCCGGGGCAGGAAGGTTGCAAGGCTGATAAGCGTCCTCTCCGACATAATGGTCAGCGTTCCCTCCATTGTAATCGGGACGTTTATATACGCAATACTCGTAAAGCCTGTTGGTCACTTCAACGGCTGGGCAGGGGCCGTGGCCCTTGCAATAATAATGATACCCGTTGTCCTGAGAACCACGGAGGATATGCTCTCCCTTGTGCCATGGACACTCAGGGAGGCCGCCTTTGCCTTGGGGGCTCCTTACTACAAGGTGATTATCCAGGTGGTCTACAGGGGGGCAGCAGCCGGAATCCTTACAGGTATATTGCTCTCAATAGCCAGGGTTGCCGGAGAGACGGCGCCGTTGCTGTTTACATCATTTAACAACTCGTATTTCTCTACAAATATGAATGAGCCTATAGCCTCACTTACAGTAAGTATATTTCAGTACGCGATGGGCCCTTATGACAGCTGGCATGCACAGGCATGGGCTGCGTCTCTCATGATAACGGTATTTATCCTGATGCTGACGATCCTGGGCAGAGTGATAATAAGATGGAGGTATGGGAAAAGATGAGCGACACTGTTGAGATCGAAGTCAAGAGGCTTGATTTTTACTATTCAGGCGGAACACATGCCCTGAAAGAGATCTCTTTGCCGGCATATAAGAATAACGTTATAGCCCTTATAGGGCCCTCCGGTTGTGGAAAGACCACGCTGCTGAGGTGTTTTAACAGAATGCATGACCTCTATCCGGGCAACAGGTATGAAGGAGAGATTATCTTCAATGACATGGATATCCTCTCAAAGAATATTGACCTGATTGATCTCAGGAGCCGCATCGGCATGGTGTTTCAGAAACCCACACCCTTTCCCATGAGTATATTTGACAATATAGCCTATGGCCTGAAACTCAGGGGAGTAAAAACCAGAACGGAACTCTCTGAGCACGTTGAACAGGCGCTCAGACATGCAGCACTCTGGGACGAGGTCAAGGACAAGCTCCATTCAAGCGCCTATACCCTGTCCGGTGGCCAGCAGCAGAGACTCGTTATAGCGAGGGCACTTGCCGTGAAGCCTGAAGTGCTTCTGTTTGATGAACCAACATCTGCACTTGACCCCATCTCAACTGCTAAAATAGAAGAACTTGCCGTAAACCTGAAGCGGGAGATAACGATCATCATAGTCACCCACAACATGCAGCAGGCGGCAAGGATTTCGGACTGGACGGGGTTTCTGATGCTTGGTGAGTTGATAGAATTTGACAGAACTGATAAAATCTTTACAAATCCCTCTCAGAAACTGACGGAAGACTATATAACAGGGAGGTTCGGATAATGCCGGTACGGGAAGAGGAGATGAAGCATCTTAACACGTTGTTACTACAGATGGCGGGCCTTGTAGAGACCTCCATCAGGGAATCCATAAAATCACTTACCGAGAGGAATTCCGAGTTGGCACGCAAGGTGATCGAGGAGGACCATACAATCAACTCCTATGATGTAAAGATAGATGAGGAGTGTATAAGACTCATTGCACTTAAACAGCCTATGGGAAAGGATCTTAGATTTATCACCACTGCAATGAAGATAACCACTGACCTTGAGCGTATTGCCGATAATTCCGTAAATGTTTCGGAGAGGGCGCTTGAACTGAACAAGGAACCACTTCTGAAACCCTACATAGATATCCCGAGGATGAGGGAGATAGCCCAGGGAATGGTAAGGGATGCCATTGACGCCTTTGTGAATGAAGACAAGAGGCTTGCCATGGATGTAATAATGCGTGATGACGAGGTGGATGATCTCAATGATGTGGTGTTGAAAGAACTGATGTTCATAATGACCCAGGATCCGTCAACCGTTTACAGGGCGATGAAGATAAGCTATGTATCAAAATACCTTGAACGCATAGCGGATCATGCCACCAACGTAGCTGAAATGGTAGTATATATGGTCAAGGGAAAGATAATAAGACATATGTCTCCTCAGGAAATTGATATATAGAGTCCGTGTATAAATGACAGTCATTAGTCATTCCGGCAAGTGAAGCGAGTCGGGAATCCTTCTTAAAGAACGATTCCCCAATAAAAAAATTCTTTTAGTTGACAGCATTCCTGATTTCTGCTACCATTTTGATTAAGACATGATCTTCAGGACCCTGACAAAAAAGACGCTGCCCCGGTTTCTCGATACTGTAAGCGAGAACTACAGACTGATAGTGCCTGAGCAAAAGGGCGTAGAGACATACACTTTCAGACATTACAGCGGTTTTTCAAATGTGGCCACTGAATTTCTGCGCACCATCATCCCCCCAAAGCAGTTTTTCTTTCCGCCAAAGGAGGGCCTTTTTCACATAAAGGGGACATCCGACATCGAGGTAAGCATAGAGGAGGCCCCGCTCAGCATCATCTTTGGCCTTCATCCCTGCGACCTTCACGGCATAGACATACTGGATAAGGCATTTTCATACAGGGGAAGGGACGCTTTTTACTGGAAACGGCGCGAAAAGACCGGGTTTATAGGACTAAGCTGCCTGCCTGATAAATACTGCCTCTGCAAATCAATGCATACCGATTTTATAGTGGATATTTATGACCTGTTTCTCTACACACTTGATGAGGTATATATGGTAAGTGTCAGGACTGCACTTGGTGATGATATGGTGAGACTCTGCCCCGAACTCTTCAGGGAGCCCACGGAAAAAGAGATAGCTGAATACAAGGAGAGGATACTGATAAGGGAGGCCATGTTTACCCGCATAATGGATATCACCAACCTTGCCGACCTTCTTACACTTGAGTATAAAAGCGATGTATGGGAGCAATACAGTCACCGGTGCCTGTTCTGCGGCAGTTGTGTCATGGTCTGTCCCACCTGTCAGTGTTTTGATATTTATGACTCAACCGATCTGTTGACCGACACTACCGTAAGGTGGCGGAGGTGGGATGCATGTATGCGCAAGGACTATGCCCTTATCACGGGAGGGCACAATTTCCGTGGCGCAAGGCCCGAGAGGTTCAGATTCAGGTATCTCCATAAAGAGATGGGGTTTGCAGAGATGTACGGAAAGGCAACATGTACGGGCTGCGGTCGGTGCAGTGAGACGTGCCCTGCGGGGATAGATATGGTGGAGGTAGTAAGGAGTATAAGGGAATGAGCATTGTACCACAGATAGCCATCCTTGTAGAGAAGAGGTACCTTGATGTACAGCACAGCCTCTTCCGGTTTGTCTTTGACGATGGGGACCGGCGAAAGTCTTTCTCCTTCAGTCCGGGACAGTTCGTCATGCTCAGTATCTTCGGAGTGGGTGAGGCCCCTATATCCATCACCTCCGGGCCGGATGAGAAGGGGTTTATAGATCTCTGTGTGAGGAAGGCAGGCAGGGTGACGGGCGTACTTCATGGACTTGAGGAGAATGCCAGGGTTGGCATCCGCGGCCCATATGGCAATGGTTATCCTGTTGAGGCCATGGAGGGCGGGAATCTCCTTATAGTGGCAGGTGGGCTTGGGATAGCGCCGTTGAGGTCCCTTATACGCTATGTGCTTTACAGAAGGGAGCGTTTTGGAGAGGTTGGCATTGGATATGGTGCAAGAGACCCCGAGAGTGTCCTTTTTTATGGAGAGATGCAGAATCTGCTGGCGAGGACTGATATAAAGTGTATGCTTTCCGTGGACAGTGTACCGGAGAGTAGTAGATGGCAGGGACAAGTAGGCAGGGTTACCCAGCTTCTTGACAAGATCACGATGCCCCTGGAGGGCACTTCCGTGGCCGTTTGCGGGCCGCCTGTGTTTTATAAGTTTGTCCTTGACAAGCTCCTGAGGCTTGGTTACTCGAAGGGGAGTATATACATGTCACTTGAGCGTAGGATGGAGTGCGGCCTGGGCAAATGCGGACACTGCGTGGTGGGGCATAAGTATACGTGCATTGATGGACCGATATTTACGTACTGGGATGCAATAAATCTTCCGGAGATCTTCTGATATGAAAGTGGCTAAGGAAAAACCGGGGTTAGGTCTTTACTCCCTGACATCCTGTTCAGGAGACATCCTTGAGATAACCAATCTTGAGGAGGGCCTCCTTAAGGTGCTTGACCTCGTTGAGGTGGTTGACCTCAACGTTGCCATGCCGTCTACAGGCAGGAGCCCTGATATAGCGCTTGTGGAAGGTGCAGTCACCCAGGCAGGAGAGGCTGGGTTTCTGAGGGGCCTTCGAAAAAAGGTCAAATACCTTGTTGCCATAGGCACCTGCGCATGCACAGGTGGTGTGGTGGCACGGGGGCCGAAGAAGAGAAAAGGCTGGTTAAGGGATGTCTATCCTGAAACGGGCGAGGGGTTTTCCTCCGGGTTCCCACGACCGGTCAGCGATGTTGTCACTGTGGACTTTTCAATTCCGGGGTGCCCTATAGAGAGGAGTTATCTTATGCACTGCCTTGGGTACCTGCTCAGGGGCGTGGTGCCTGAGGTGCCCAATTATCCGCTCTGTATGGAGTGCAAGATGAAGGGTAATGAGTGTTTGCTCAGATACAGGGGGCTTCCCTGCCTCGGGCCTGTTACAAGGGCCGGCTGTGGTGCAAGGCAGCCGTCGGTGGGCAGGCCGTGTGATGGCTGTTTCGGTGCTTATGAGGATGCAAACAGGGAGGCCCTCGTAGAGATATTCAGGCAGATAGGGCTTGGTGAAGATGAGATAAAGAGGAGGTTTGACCTCTTCTGGGAAAGAGGATAATGAAGAAAGAACTGATAAGCAGGGTGGAAGGACATGGGAGTATCGGCCTTAAGATAAAAGGCCGGCGTGTGGAGTCTGTAGAGCTCGACATACTTACTCCTCCGAGGTTGTTTGAAAAGCTCATTGTGGGCAGGCATTTTAATGACGTGCCCACCATAGTCTCAAGGATCTGCTCCATATGCTCTGCCTCACACAGGGTCATCTCGGTAATGGCCATAGAGGATGCCTTTGGTGTAAAGGTGCCAAGGGAGGCAGTGCTTTTAAGGGAGCTTCTGCTTCATGCAGAGACGCTTGAGAGTCATGGGCTGCATCTCTTTCTGCTCGCACTGCCTGACTATTACGGTTACAGCTCTTTTGTGGATATGGCTAAAGATTTGCCTGATGCTGGTTTTCTGGGCTTTAAGGTAAAGGGCATTGGTAACAGAATGCAGGAGTGTATCGGCG
>ENA-ORDP01001127-ORDP01001127.1-marine-sediment-metagenome-genome-assembly--contig:-NODE-1127-length-15188-cov-2.710170_pt1 | contig 15188 bp, 12 predicted proteins | sample MGYA00248627_ERZ508539 | MGnify/ENA primary metagenome ERZ508539 (study PRJEB26208, sample SAMN05571518) | marine sediment metagenome | biome: deep sea; feature: Hydrothermal vent; material...
CGATGACTGCCCAGGTACCGCTGTCGTGTACGGCGCCCAGAGGGAACTGATCGAAGACGTCGTGGTAGCCGTGCAAGGCGATGCCAATCTGCTTGAGGTTGTTGCCACAACTCATTCGCCGCGCCGCTTCGCGAGCAGCCTGTACAGCCGGCAACAACAGCGCCACCGGCTGCGAGGGATCGCAGACCGCGAGCAGCGCCTCGGCCAGCAGCGGCAGATCCGCCAAACGTTCCCGCAGCGGCGGCAGATGGATCTCAAACGTGTTGACCCGGAAATACAGATCCTCGCGGAACCGCCCTGCGGCAACTTCGGCATCAAGATCTCGATGGGTGGCCGCCACAATACGCACATCACAGTACAAAGTGCGATTGCTGCCCACCCGTTCGAAACTGCGTTCCTGCAGCACTCGCAGCAACTTGATCTGCATAGGTAGGCTCATATCGCCGATTTCGTCGAGAAACAGGGTGCCCCCTTCCGCCGCTTCAAAACGGCCTTTGCGAGCTGTCACGGCACCGGTGAAAGCCCCCTTTTCGTGACCGAACAGTTCACTCTCCATCAGTTCCTGCGGAATCGCCCCACAATTGATCGCTACAAAGGGCTGGTCATGGCGCGGCGATAGGGCATGCAGGGCGTGCGCCACCAATTCTTTGCCGGTACCGGATTCACCCAGAATCAGCACCGTACTGTCATAGGGGGCCACGTGCTCGATCAATTCCTGCATGGTACGCATGGCCTTCGAAGCCCCCACACATTTTGACTTGGTCGCCGCATTGGGGGCCTGGCAACCGCGCAATCGCGAAATCGCCGTGCGCACCTGGTGCATGCTCAATGGGAAGGTAATCCGTTCACAGGCCTCGCCACGATCTTCGGCAACGCCTTTCGCCCAACTCGCCTCGGCCCCTAATAACAGGGGCAAACGCTGCAGTTCAGCCAGCCCTTCCGGGTCCTCAACCGACCCCAGGTACACCGCCTGATAGGCCGAAGCGGCGCGATGGGTAACGGTAGCCAACTCCACGCATTCGGTCCGCAGTCCAAGGTGCTGCAACATCGCTTCCAAATCAGCCCGACGAGCGGCATCGGGCTCAATAATGAGAATACTCGGTGGCATGATCGCTTCCTTGAATACCCCAATCAAAGCCAACAACCCAACTTGACAGGTGAGCAGGGTCGTCAACTTTACTTATCTGAATGTTGAATAAACAGAGCTATTGCGGTAGTAACAGTGAAGGTGTGATCGATGTCACTTTTATGCGTATTTAAACTGTGACCCAGGTCAACTTTTCCGCTGCGGCCCGTTCACCGAGCCCCTCGTTCAGCACGTGCTTCGGCCACTTGGTGGCGGTGGGCGCGGAAGATATAGCGCTGCACCAGATCCTTGAGTTCCCTGGGCAATGGGTTGAACAGAGCCGTACACAGAAAGCCGTGGCCCCGTGGTTCCACCCCAGCCAGGGTCGCCGGCAGCTCAATGGGTAACATCGGCAGCTCCTCCAGGCGCAGACTGACCTGGCCGTGCTGGCCGCGCGGCAAAACCTCGGTCTGCTGCCAGGCTACGCCCAGAGGATTCAAACGCACCCCGCGGCGAAACGGTTCATGCGGATCCCCGCTTAGCATCCGACTCATCAGGTTCAACAGTAGGTCGAGTTTGGTATTGACGCGAAACAGCGCTTGCTCAATGTCGCTTTCAGCTTCACGCAACGCATAGTGATCATCACCCATTTCTATGGCAAAGCGAAACGCCAACAGCGCATCATGCCCGGCCACATCCAGGGTCGCGGGTGTTTTCCAGCGTAGATAGAGGTCGGCTTCACTAGCCAGTGAATCGGTGAACTCATGCAGGCACGGTAAATCCACGCTCACCCCCGGGCGGTATCCAGATAGGCATTGGCGCCGCGCAAGGCCCGCAATCGGTGGGTCCAGGCGTCGGCGGCGGCATCCCGAGAAATCAGGGCACAGCGGGTAATTTCCTCGTTCAACAACAGCACCTCACGTAACTCCTCCACACTCGCGGGGCCTGCCGGGATCCGGGTCAGACACGCGGCGCGTTCCAACTCCAGCCTGGCCAGCTCGTGCCAATCACCCAGCTCGGCGGCACGCAACATCACGCGGCTCAAGGCCACTGCTTTTTCAAGTCTGGGGGGAGGGGTTTCCGGATTCATAACGATACGGCAGATCGAGGTACCGGGGTACCTGCCAGCGGTTGCTGGACCTGTTCGGGTATTGCATCCCAACTACTTTTTAGTGACCGCAACAGCTCTGAAACTTCTTCGAGTAGTTCGGGATCATTATCAACATTGGCAATAAACAAGCGATGCATCATGTACTCATACAGCGCATCCAGCCGGCTGGTCAGCTCGCCATCGACCCCATGGTCCAGCGCGCCACGCAGTGCTGTGATGATCTCGATAACCCGGGAAATACACTCACCCTTGGCCGCTACATCCTGGCTGTGCATATGCCCCGACGCCGCGGCGAGGCGATCCAGAGCCCCGGCCAGCAACATTTGCACAACATGGTAACCACCCGGGCCATTGGCTCCGCGCTGCGCATAGACATTGCGATACTGACTGATCGCGCGGGCGTTCATTCTGTTCATGGGGAGCTCCTGGGGCTTAACCGCCCTTGTTGCTGGAATTCATGATACTGGTCGGGTTGAGGCCCGCCATCATCTGGGTAAGCTGGGTACTGGTCGATTTCAGCTGCGAGACAATCGAATCCATGGCCGTGAACTGGATTCGGTAGGCCTCCGTTTCGGTGGTGATCAGCTGGTTCAAATTGGCTTGTTCCTGGCTGTAGTGCTGGATCTGTGCGTTCAAGGACTGCACCCGGCCATCCAGGGTTCCCGTCGGGCCGTTGAAAGCATTGAGCACCTTCGACACCTGCGCACCATAACCATTATTGCTGTTGAATAGCGCCGCCACCCCCGAGGGGTTGCTCTGCAAGGCAATACTGAGCTTGCTGGTATCGAGACTCAGGGAACCATCGGTATTGAAGTTGATACCGATATCGGCCAGGGATTGCAGCGACGCACCGCTGGCCCCGACCACACTGCCCAGCGCCGTAGTCAACTGACTACCCAGCCCCAGCAGGCTGGCATCACCCAGCAAGGGCCCGGCCTTGCCGCTACCGGGGTCGTAACTGGCCAGTTGCGCAACCGAGCTGTTGTAGCCGTTGTAGGCGGTAACCAAACCCTGCAGGGCCTGGGTGACGGCACCGGTATCGAGACCGATACCAAGCGTCTGGGTCACTCCTGGATCTGCCGACTGCAAATTGAGGCTGACCCCGGGCAGTGCGGCGGTCACCACATTGGAGGCACTGCTCACCGCCAGGCCATCGACGCTCAAACTGGCATCCTGAGCCGCCGTCTGCACGCTCAGATTGTTGGGACCACCACCGGCCGGATCGTAGTTGATAGCGGTGAGGCCGCCATTACCACCACTGGAGGTCACGGTAATGGTATTGGCAGCACCGCTCTGCTTGGCACTCAAAATCAAATGCGCGCCATCACTGGCATTAACGATCGAGGCCGTGACCCCGGGATTGCCCGGCGCCTGGTTGATGGCATCGACGATACCTTGCAAACTGCTATTCGATGAGTCGATAGTGAGGGCGGTCGATTTACCGGCCACCCCCACCACCAGGCTACCGGTACCGATCACCGTTGCGCTACTGGCGAAGGCGCTGGAGGTCAGCACCTGGGCCTGCGCCAGCTGAGTCACCACAATACTGTACTGGCCGACCGCCGCCGTCGATCCAGCGCTGGCGCTGAAACTGGCCGCCGCCCCGGCGGCTCCGGCAGCCGTAACCTGATAGGTCTTGAATACTGAACCATCACTCAAACCGCTGAGGCTGCTCTGAATGCCGCTCAAGGCCGCTTGCAGGGTGCTGATGGCCGAAATGCTGGTTTTAGCCGTGGCGATTTCTGCATTGATCTGGTTTTGCTGGGCGGCGGTATCGGCCTGCACCAGGGTCGAGATTAGCTTGGAAACATTGAGGCCCGAGCCGATGCCCATCGAACTAAGTACCCCCTGGGTGGCGCTACCCGAGGGCGACAAACTCGAGGTGCTTGCAGCCGTCTGGCTAGATGGCAAATTGGCGGGCAGGGATGAGGCGATACTACTCATTGAAATATCCTGATTGACTTCAAGGGCTCAGCCGATTCTCGCTTAGGACGACCGATCGGTGGATCGATACTGGATCCTTCCAGATTTACTCAGCAAGACCTGTACCAATAGCCTGCAACACCCGATCTGACGGTAAACAACGCTCGCTACCTCACCCAGCAATCAACCGGAGCGGCAACAAACGGCCGCCCCGGTCAATTCCATCCGTGCATCCTCTGTTTACCGCAGCAACTTCAGTGCCAATTGTGGCATTTGGTTGGCTTGCGCCAATATCGAGATACCTGCTTGCTGCAAGACCTGGGCTCGGCTCAAGGCCGCCGTCGCTGAAGCGAAGTTAGCATCCTGAATCCGCGAACGCGCCTGGGTCAGGTTCTGCACCACCGTGGTTTGGTTGCCGATGGTCGATGAAAAACGGTTTTGTACCGCGCCCAGGGTGGCCTGCAGACTATTGATCGTGGCCAGCGCCGAGTCCACCGAAAGGATGGTCTGGTTCGATGCCACCACCGTATCCACGTTCTGGTTGGCCAGGGTGATGCCGGTGTTCAGGGCCGCATTGATGGTCGCCGTCGTCGCACCACTACCCTGAAAGCCGAGATTGGACAGAACACCCGCACTGGTTCCAGTCATAGTCAGCGCCTGCTGCGAGTACAGCGTAACCTGACCCTGGTAGGTCTGCGTAGCAATGGCGGAACCGGACCCAACAACACCATTACTGGATGAGCCTATGCTCAGGCTGCCAGCAGTAAGATTAGTACCATCAAGGGTCCCTCCGGCAAGGACCACCTGCGTACCGGTCGAGTCGCTAAAGACGATCGTGTTCGTGGTCGTACCCGCGCTTGCTTTGATAGTGCCGAGCCCCGTCGCGGCCGTCAGAGCAGAGTTGATGGCGGTCACTGTTTGCGCAACCGTCAGGGTACCCGCCGCCGTCAACGGGCTGGTCATAGTGACGGTAGTACCATCAACCGTGAAGGCGTACGTGCCCGGCGTAGCCCCAGACTGCTGGAATGGCACCAGGGTCGAAGTAAACGTAGCCGGAGTAGCGGTCACCGCTGCTGTGGTCAGAACACCCGTGATAGCAGTGGTACCGTTACTGGTCTGCGTGATATTGATATTGCCGCCATCGGCTGAGGACAACACCAGCTTGCCGCTGCTGTTCAAGGCCGCCGTCACCCCGGTCTGCCCCGATGCGGAATTGACCGCATTCAGAATATCCTGGGTGCTCGCCAGAACCTGACCTGTGGTCGGACTGGCGACCGACTGCGACAGCACACTGACACCGTTGATCTTGAGTGCGTAGTTTGCGGCACTCGTCCCCGAGGCCGTCACAGCCGCCACCCCAAAAGTTTGGTTGTCACTGGCGATCGAGGTCACGCCCTGCAGGTTGGCACCATTGATGGCCCCGGAGATGGCATAGGCCGATCCGGCACCGTGATAGACATCCGAGCCGACAAAATTAGCCGAACCGGCCACCGCTGCCGTGGTGCCATTGGACAACGCCAAGGTGAGCTGACCGGCGGTCAAGGCGCTACCGCCCACACTGACCGCAGCAGAACCGCCGTTCACCGTTACGATCGAGCCCATCTGGGTGGCTTTGGCCCCTTGACTCATGTTGACGGTGATAGTCTGGCCGACATTGGCGCCAACCTGGAAGGCTGCTTGGCCGAAGGTGCCGTTCAGGACATGCTGACCATTAAAGGTGGTCTGTGATGCAACCCGGGTGATTTCAGCCAGACGCTGCTGGACTTCCTGATTGATCTGCTGGCGGTTCGCCGACGAATTGGTGGCATTGGTTGATTCCACGGCCAATTGGCGGATACGCTGCAAGTTGGCCGTGATGGAACTCAGCGCACTACCGGCCGTCTGCGCCAGCGACAAACCATTGTTGGCATTCTGAATGGCCTGGTTGAGGCCGTTGATCTGGGTGGTAAAACCGGTCGCGATTGCCATACCGGCAGCATCGGATGCCGCGCTGGTGATACGCAGGCCGGAAGACAACTGATCCATCGCAGTCGCCAAGGAACTTTGTGACTTGGTCAGATTATTCTGTGCGGTCAACGACATGATGTTGGTGTTGATAACTTCCATAACATTATCCTCAAGAGATCGGAGATGCCGGACTTACCGGCGCGTATTGCAATCCGGCGGACCTACCGGCATGGACAAGACCGCCTTGCTGAAGGGTATCGACTCCATACGGAAAAACTTGAGCTTGTCAAGGCAGGCGTCCTTAGGAGCTTGTCGGACTTGGAGGGTCGTAGCGAGGTGGATGAAAAATTGAGGACAGTTTTTCGATCTTTATCGTTAAATAGAACCGGCGGTTGCAATGTTAAGTCCAACAAGCTCCTAGAGGCCCATGCCCATAATTTACTGAGAAACCTGCATAACAAGATAACCTACCCTTCCGCCACACAAGCAAGTGTCAGAAGGGAGAATGGTGATACCGAAGTGCCGCTTCAGCACCCGCCGCAACGGTGGACGCTGAAGCGGCGGGTCCTAACTTAAAGCCGTTCGATAATAGTGACATTAGCCAATCCACCGCCTTCGCACATGGTCTGCAAACCGTAGCGGCACCCTCTCTGTCTGAGGGCATACAGCAGGGTCGTCATCAGCTTGGTACCCGAGCAGCCCAGCGGGTGTCCCAGGGCAATGGCACCGCCATGGACATTTAGCCGGGTGGGGTCGGCACCCGTGACCTGCAGCCAAGCCAGAGGTACCGGCGCAAATGCTTCGTTGACTTCGAACAGATCGATGTCGTTAATCGTGAGGCCGGCTTTCTTCAAGGCGCGCTGGGTGGCGGGAATAGGGGCTTCCAACATGATCACCGGGTCTTGACCTATTACCGTCATGTGGTGGATTCTTCCCAGCGGTTTGATCCCGAGGGTCTTCAGACCGCGTTCGTTGACAACCATCATTCCGGAGGCCCCATCACAGATCTGGCTGGCGTTGGCCGCAGAGATGTGGCCGCCTTCCTTAACCGCCTTGACCCCACGGATACCATCAAGGGACACATCGAAGCGGATACCCTCGTCGACAGTATGTATCTCACCGTTGGCGCCCCCCTCCTGCAGGCGCACCTCTAACGGTAAAATTTCACTTTCAAAGTTTCCTGCACGCGTGGCTTCGATGGCCCGCTGGTGACTCAACAGAGAATACTCATCCAGTTGATCCTTACTCAGTTGGTACTTGGTGGCCATCATCTCAGCACCAACGAACTGGCTGAATTCGGCCACTTCAGGATAGCGCTTCCGGATGCCGGGACTCATGTAGTCACCGAGCCCGGCCTTGCTCGGCAGCACCACGCTGGTTCCCATAGGTACCCGGGTCATGCTTTCCACGCCGGCGGCAATTACCACATCCATCACCCCAGACATCACTGCTTGCGCGGCGAAGTGCAGCGCCTGCTGTGAACTGCCGCATTGCCGGTCAACCGACGTGGCCGGCACCGACTCGGGAAAGCGCGAGGCCAGCACGACGTTGCGTGCGATGTTGGATGCCTGCTCACCGACCTGGCCCACACAACCCATGATCACGTCTTCAATCAGTGCCGGATCGGCACCGCTGCGATCCAGTAGATTGTTGAGTACCTGCGCGGCCAGATCTACCGGATGCCAGCCGGAAAGTCGTCCGCCCTTGCGACCACCGGCAGTCCGGGTTGCCGCCACGATATAGGCTTCAGCCATGTTTATTTCCTCAAGTTGATCACCGAATCATTACGGCGTGTGGGAGATGTCATGCTATTTCACGGGGTCGAAGCGACATGGCAAACGACACGGCAACTTAACGCGGTGCCATGCGAATGGCCCCATCCAGGCGTACACTTTCGCCGTTGAAATATCCGTTGGTAATCATTGCTTCGGCCAGTGCCGCAAATTCCTCGGGCTGGCCCAGACGTTTGGGGAAAGGTACCGAAACGGCCAGTGCCTGCTTGACGCCATCAGGCAAGCTGGACATCAACGGCGTATCGAAGATACCGGGCATAATGGTATTGATGCGAATTCCCTCGTTCATTAGGTCACGGGCGATCGGTAAGGTCATGCCGACGATAGCCGCCTTGGATGCGGCATAGCCCGCTTGACCGATCTGGCCATCCTGAGCGGCCACCGAGGCCGTATTAACAATCACTCCACGCTCACCATTGGCCAACGGTTCCAATTGCAGCATGCCGGCGGCCGACTTGGCCACACAGCGGAAACTACCAACCAGATTGATCTGGATGATCTTGTCGAACTCAGCGATAGGGAAATGTGTGATGACTCCGGTCTTCTTGGAGCGACTGGCCGTCTTGAAGGCATTGCCAATTCCGGCACAGTTGAGCAGGATGCGCTCCTGACCGAGCGTCGCCCGTGCCTTGCTGAAGGCGGCATCGACATCGGTATCAGAGATCACATTCGCGTGACAAAATACGCCGCCGAGCTCGGTGGCCAGCGCCTCGCCTTGCGCTTCGTTGAGGTCGAACAATGCCACCTTGACGCCTGCAGCGGCAAGGCTACGAGCCACCGCTGCACCCAGCCCCGAGGCCCCACCGGTCACGACGGCAGTAATCGATGAGTCAAGTTTCATGGACCGCTCTTTACATAAAGCAACGGCAGTAACAATACAGAATAGTCTAGTATGCAGAATCGTCGAAAACGACGAATCGTTTTTGCTGGTCTCAATGAAACTGGGGTGACAAGTGATAAACTACACTGAAAACTGCTGACCTTGACCACCCCGCCCTGACCCCGTGTTGCCTGCTATTTCAACGCCCGGTCCAGCGTGGTGGGCGCTTTTCATTGAAGGCCGCCATACCTTCTCGTGCGTCTTCCGTCAACGCCATCGTGGCAATCTGGGTTTCGGTATAGGCAATAGCCTGCTCGAAGGACATCGCCTCTATGGCGCGCATGGCGGCCTTACCCCGCCGGATCGCGGTAGGTGACTTATCCACCAGTCGCTCCACCAACCAGTCTATTTTTGCATCCAGCTCCGCTGCCGATACCACGTAATTGACCAGCCCATGCTCGCGCGCGACAGCCGCATCGAACGGCTCACCGGAAAGGCACCATTCACGCAGCACGCGCTGCGGTATCAGCCGTTGCATAAGGCTCAGTACCTGCATCGGAAATACCCCCACCTTGACTTCGGGTAAGCCAAAACGCACATGCTCACTGGCTACCGCCATGTCGGTCATGCACAACAGTCCCATACCGCCGGCCATGCATACGCCGTTTAGCCGTGCGATGCTGGGTAAAGTTGCCCTGGCCGCCATCCGTATCAGGTCCGCGTAAATCGTGGTGGGTTGGGCGTAATCGAAGGTGAAGCCCGCCCCCGGCTGTAGATCAGCACCAGCGCAAAACGCCTTATCACCCGCGCCGGTAAGCACGATGACGCGTACCCTGGAATCGGCATGCGCGTTCACGTAGCCTTTGCCGATAGCGTCGATCATCGCCTGATTGAGCGCATTGCGCTTGTTCGGCCGGTTCAATGTTATCCAGTAGGCCTGCCCACGCCGCTCCAGTAATACCTGTGGCTGATCTGTCATGGTTTGTCTCTCCTGTAGCATGTCACGTGGTCATTTGCCGACCGGACCGGCGACTCACATGGTCCCAAGATAGTGGGTAATAGGTATTTCGACTGCGGCTGGATGGACATAGACGTCCCTCCAACCTAAGAAAATGGACTCGGCAACCCCTGGCATAGGTATCACCCGAAACCGGTCTCTTATCCCCCATCGGCCTTCTGCGTGCCTGCCTGATGCAGCGTCGATGGGGGGATCTCAATCTCTGCTAAGACCTGCGCCGCTGCAACCTGCTCACCTTCAGCAACGCTCAGCGCAATCACCGTACCGGTTACCGGAGCTTGGTGCACATGCTCCATCTTCATCGCATCCAGCACCAGCACCGGCTGTCCTGTCGACACGGTGTCGCCAATGCCAACCAGGACCGCCACCACACGTCCGTTCATTGATGCGCGGATCTTCCCATCGCCCGCAGCATTCCGACCGTGGATGGCGGCGGCATAGGTACGATCTTCGACGCGGTAAGCACGGCCGCGATAGCGCAACAGCAACAGGTTGCGGTCGCGGACCAGTACAGCACATTCGGTGAGGCCATCGCAGGCGAAGCGCACCCGATCCCCCTCAACTTCGACCCACTGCAGCTCAAGCGTCTTTTCCGCAAAGCTGACCTGGAACCGGCTATTAACGCACTGGGTTACTTCAGCCGCACACGGCTCGCCACCGATATCGAAATTGAACGTCACCGGAAGCTGCTGGGCAATGCTTCTGACGCTGGTATCTGTACGGCCACGTTCGTCGGTAACATACAGTATCACCGCCGCCAGCGCGCTGGCGCGTACGTGGCTATCCGGGTTTTCTTCCAGCAACAACGGGCCATGCTCGGTAATGAAGTCGGTGGTGGCCGCTCCGGCAATAAAGACCGGATGCCGCAGGCATTCGATCAGAAAAGCCTGGTTGGTGTCCACGCCCAAGGCCACCGAGTCCTCCAGTCCGCCGAGCAGCTTGCGCCGTGCTGCTTCACGATCACTACCGCTCCCGATTAACTTGGCGATCATGGAGTCGTAGAACGGCAGCACCTCCGCACCGGATTCCAGAGCATGTTCAACGCGAATCGAATCGGGCATTTGCCATAGCCGCATGCGCCCACTCTGCGGCATAAACGATTGCGCTGGATTCTCCGCACACAGCCGCACCTCAATGGCGTGTCCGCACCAACGCACCTGCTCCTGCTGTAGTGGCAGCGGCTCACCGGCAGCGATGCGCAGCTGCCATTCCACCAGGTCCAGCCCGGTGATGGCCTCGGTCACCGAGTGTTCCACCTGGAGCCGGGTGTTCATTTCCATAAAGAAGAAATTGCCATCCCTATCCAGTAAGAACTCCAGCGTGCCGGCACCTTCGTATCGGATGGTCTTAACCGCGGTCACTGCCGTAGCACCCATCTGCGCACGTAAGTTAGGACTCACCGCCGGCGACGGGGCCTCCTCCACCACCTTCTGGTGACGACGCTGGATCGAACAGTCGCGCTCACCCAAATGGATCGCATTACCGTAGCGGTCAGCCATAATCTGGATTTCGATATGTCGCGGGGCAACGATGGCACGCTCTAGGAGCACTTCCATATCGCCGAAGGCGTTCTGCGCCTCTGAGCGTGCGCTGCGCAGTGCATCCGCAAAATCAGCTGCTTGCTGCACCCAACGCATACCTCGGCCGCCGCCGCCAACCGTGGCCTTGATCATGATCGGGAAACCGATCTTCTTAGCCTGCTCCAACAGATTTTGTTCGCTCTGATCCTCGCCTTGATAGCCCGGTACGCAAGGTACCCCGGCATCCGTCATCAACTGCTTGGCCCCGGCCTTATTGCCCATGGCAACGATGGCCTCAGCCGAAGGGCCGATGAACACGATGCCGGCCTCCCGACAGGCCCGCTCAAGTTCGGCGTTTTCGGCGAGGAAGCCATAGCCAGGATGAATCGCATCGGCCCGGCTCAGTCTGGCCGCCTCGATGACTGCCTCAATGCGTAGATAGGATTGCGCCGGCAACGCGTCACCGATACATACCGCCTGATCGGCTGTGCGAACATGGCGAGACCGGCGGTCGGCACTGGAGTACACGGCCACGGTATGGTAGCCCATTACATGAGCGGTGCGTATTATACGCAGAGCGATCTCGCCCCGATTGGCAATGAGAATCTTGCTGAAAGGCGTGGCCTGGTTCATGAGTGTAGCCATTCCGGGAAATTTTTTAGACCTTGTCGAAGTACAGCCTGGCACTGCTGTGTCGTAGCGGCGGGCATGCACGGCAGGGGCTGCATCAAGGACGCGCTACCGAGAACTGGATCTGTTGGGGCTCGCGCACATCAGCCTCCCGGCAAACCGAGAGCACGTAAGCAAGTACCGCACGGGTATCGCGCGGATCGATGACTCCGTCGTCGAGAAGCCGGGCACTGGTAGTGAAGACATCCATTTGGCTATCGAAGGTGCGGATAATTTGCTGTTCGAGCGCAGCCAACCTTTGCTGGTCAACCTTGCCTCCCTTACGCTTCATGGCGGCCTCGGTAACGATGCTCATCGTCTTCGCCGCCTGCTCGCCGCCCATCACCGCCGTCTTGGCGTTGGGCCAGGAGAAACAGAAACGCGGATGGAAGCCACGCCCGCACATGCCATAATTACCGGCCCCGAAGGATGCGCCGCAATATAGCGTGATTTGCGGCACCGTAGCATTGGTTACCGCCTGGATCATCTTGGCGCCGTGCTTGATGATGCCGCCCTGCTCGTAGTCGCGGCCCACCATGAAACCGGTCGTGTTGTTCATATACAGGATCGGGATGCGCGCCTGACAGCAGGTCTGTATGAAATGCGTTGCCTTGGTTGCCCCGGCCAGGTCAATGGGGCCATTATTGGTGATGATGCCCACGGGTAGGCCTTCAATGCGGGCATGCCCACAAACTGTAGCCGGGCCATAATTGGCACCGAACTCGAGAAATTCGGAAGCGTCGACAATTCGTGCGATGACTTCCTTCATGTTGACCGGACGCTTGTAATCCATCGGCATGATCCCGAGCAGTTCCTCGGCGGCGTAACGTGGCGGGCGAATGCCGTCAGCGGGGACCGGCGCAGTCCGGTGCCCCCAATCCAGGTTCGCCATGATCTCGCGCACCAAGCGCAAGGCATCGCGGTCATCCTCAGCCAAATAGTCACCAAGACCCGACACGCAGGTGTGCATTTCAGCACCCCCCAGTTCTTCTTCAGTGGCGACCTCACCGGTCGCGGCCTTGAGTAATGGCGGCCCGGCGAGGAAAGCACGCGAGCGACCGCGCACCATAATAATGTAGTCAGACAGGCCAGTCTGGTAGGCTCCGCCGGCAGTCGACGAACCGTGGGTCACCGTTACAACCGGCAACCCGGCTGCGGACAGTCGCGCCAGGTTACGAAACATACTGCCGGCACGGATGAATTGCTCAACGCGATATTCGAGCAGATTAGCGCCGGCGCTCTCGACCAGTTGCACCAACGGCAGCTTGTTTTCCAGTGCCATTTCCTGTATTCGCAGCTGCTTGTCCAGCCCCATGGTCATGGCCTGCATGGCACCTGCCTTAATACCGGAATCGGAGACTGTGAGCATGACGCGTACGCCGGAGATATCACCGATACCGGTGATGATTCCGCCACCCGGCACACTCTTATCCGGGTCCGGCGTATCCATGCAATAGCCCGCCAGAGTCGAGAGTTCGAGGAAGGGTACCCCGGAATCCAGTACCAAGGCGATTCGCTCCCGTGGTAACAACTGACCGCGTTTTTCGAAGCGTGCCCTGGAAGCGGCCGAAGTGTTACGGGTGCGAGATTCCAGGGTTCGCAGTCGCTCAAGCAACGCAAGCATGCCATCCCGGTTGGACAGATAGGGATCGGAGTTAGTCGAGATTTGCGTTTCTATAACAGTCATAGGTGGCTTACGTTGTGCATTCTAATCCGCGGCATAAAAGGCCCAGCAGGTGCCGTTGGGCGTTTTTCATATCCCCACATTTCTTTACTATAAATGCCCGGCTGGAAACCTTCTTGTGCCAAGTGGTTGTTGTACATTTAAAGGAGGGCTAGCTGGGCAATCTGGTCAAGAGACTCGGACCAGAATAGCCGTCTCACAAGACATCACTAGCTTGTCATTCTGGTTGGACACCTCAATGCCAAGGGTTAGAATCCCTTTTTTATTATTCAGTTTGTGAGTTTTCAATACCGTTAATGTGCCATGCAGGGTGTCATCGGGAAACACCGGTAGTTTCCAGGCCATATGCTCCATACCCATCCCTCCGAGGCAATCCCGGCCAAGTACATCCATTCTGATCCACTCGATCCATACGGCAGTCAGAGTATGGAAGCCGGAGGCAATCAACCTACCAAAGGGTCCTGAACGAGCGGCTTCTTCGTCAATATGAAAATATTGGGGATCATTACGTTGCGCAAAATCCAGAATATCCGCTTTGCTGAGCGTCACCGGCGGGGTTGCAAAAAATTATCTAATTTCATTGTATTCATTCAGCATAATGAGATGGGCTGCTTGCAAGCAGCGCGGCGATTTAGGTGAGCCTGCACAGTCGCCCCCCTCCCCCCACGTTCTGCTGTCCTGTTCTACTGCGATATGCGGACCCTCCAGCAGGCTCAGGTTCCTGGAGCATGACTTGATTCACCGCCAATAGGTAGCGACTGCCTGCAGAAAATACCCCGTAAGTTGGATCATGCCCGTCCAAATAGGTATAGGGGTGTGGCCAACCGACTGATGCCTTGCTCGGCTGCCGCCGTACGCTGCCGCTCCAGTGCACTCAGATATCCGGGACGCTGTTTGAGGCGCTGCCAATAGGCGGCAACTGCCTGCGGAAAATAGGCGGCAAGCTGGATCATTTCCGCCAACATGAGCGCGTAACCCACCGAGATATCCGCCGTGGTGAAGCGATCCGCACATAAGTAATCGCGTGCCGAAATCGCTGTATCGACGGCTCGCAATCGGGCTAGGAACCATTGCTTGTAATCCTCCACTACTTGTGGCAAACGCCGCTCCGGCGCTTCGAAGTGACCGTAGCGCACCACTAATGTCTGCGGGAAAGTTAGGGTCGCTTCGCTAAAGTGCAGCCAGTTAAGATAGGTGCCATAAGCGGGGTCGGACACCGGCACATCCAGATCGGTTGGGCCGTGGCGGCTGGCTAAGTACTGGCAGATCGCGGCCGATTCGGTCATCAATATGTCGTCATCGAAAAAAGCAGGAATCGTACCCAATAGGTTGATCTGTAGGTAGCTTTTGTCATGTACACGTGGGGGGAACGGTAGCATCTTGAGTTCATACGACAACCCCATCTCCTCCATAGTCCACAGCGGTCGGAAGGAGCGAGCGTTTTCACAGTGATAAAGCTTAAGCATGTTGTTCCCTTGTCTTGATTATGAGAGGACGATGGGGAAGTGTGAAATCAGGTCAGAAGCAGCCGATCCTGGAGGTCTGTTGGCTCCCGTCACGCCAATGGCTACCCCACTTATGCGCCCGTGACACCCCACGTTTGCGCATCGTGTCTCGGCACCGGGATGGTCAGGTCG